>Ga0123354_10014344_pt1 | contig 12340 bp, 9 predicted proteins | sample TergutLab28metaG_2_FD_97872 | JGI IMG/M metagenome (GOLD analysis project Ga0123354, IMG submission 97872) | Labiotermes labralis P4 segment gut microbial communities from Petit-Saut dam, French Guiana - Lab288 P4 | ecosystem: Host-associated > Arthropoda: Insects > Digestive system > Gut ... | reverse complement strand
GGGGGCGGTAGCCCCCTAGTCAGGGGTTCTGGAGGCAGCTGTAATTTGGTACAAGAAATTTCATTTCATACAGTAAAATTTTCTTAATTTTTGGTACTTTAAGACTATTTATGATGACAACAAATTTATTTGTCATTGCTAATGTAAAACAATTGCGAACCTAGGAATTTTTAGAATGTTACTGTCTTTTTACCGAACATCTTGGGGTGTTGGCATCCTAAATTCAGCAATTTCTAATAGTTTTCACAATCGGGTTGAGTTTTGCACGATTTTGGAGGGCCTTCGGAATTTCGGGGTGGGGGTTTGAACCCCCCCAAACTCCCCCTTCGGTACGCCACTGTCTGTGTCCACCCGATGACTTACGAAGTAAAGTGTAAATTGAATTAATCGTATGCTTGCAGTCTTTGGTGCATGTTCTGAAGCTGCGGAATGTCATAACAGAGCCTGAGGTACGGTACTACCTGTGCCAGCTTGTGGCAGGTGTCAGCTACATCCACAGTCAGCATGTGATACATCGAGACCTCAAACCGGGTAATATGTTCCTTGGCGAGGACATGGTCGTCAAAGTTGGTGACTTTGGACTGGCGACTCAGGTGGATGGTGACAAGCGGGTGTAAGTATTGAGTTGTGGACTTCCAGCACAGAACAGTGATTCCCTGTACACGTTTTTAAGGCGCCTTCACGAAATTTAGAAAAGCGACTATTAGCTTAGTCACGTCTGTCTGTCTGCCTGTCCGTCCGTCCGTCCTTCCGTCCGCATAGAACAACTCGGCTCCCACGGGACGGATTTTCATGAAATTTGATATTTGCGTACTTCTCGAATATCTACCCAAAATGTTCAAGATTCTTTGAACTCTAACAAAAATAACGGGTACTTTATATCAGACATGTGTCCGTTTTGGATATCTCGCAGAATTTTATTTTAAAAGATAAATATTTCAGACACAAGTTGTAGGGAAAATCAAAATACACGTTTTATGTTTAGTAACTTTTTTTTTTCGAATATCGTGCCGTTTATGAGATAATGTGGACAAATATGGTACAGCCAGACAGGCCACAGATGACAGTATAATACGGCGCAGAAAAGATGTGACTTGCTTACCGGATAGCTAAGGCAAGAATATGGACACACACTCATAATATTTAATACTTACTGCTGTACCACAGCATCAGTTGTAGTGTTCTGGAGCACTAACAAGAATACGTATTTTCGGGGTCAACCTGATTTAAACATGGGTTTTTTAACTCGCGTGAGAGCCGGTATAGTGTCGCTATGTAGTGACTAAGCTACCGGCTGGACGATACGGGGCTCGAATCCCGGTAGCGGCAAATTTTTCTCGTATTTGGAACATCCAGACTGGGTCTGCTGGGAACCACTCAGGCCTCTGTTCCGAGGTTAAGAATGAGTGGAGCTATACCTCCATTCCCTCTATATTCCTTCATGGCGTGAACAGGACAACGTTACCTTTTTACCCTTTTTTTAGACACACATGTGCTGCTGGCATGGAATTCCATTTTTGCTGACAAGAGCAGCATTTAGACAAGATTAGGTGAAGTCATTAAACCAAGGAAAGAGGAAAACAGATTTTTTATGTTGAGGAAGTTCCTCCATGTTGTCACTCTCTATGTAATCATTTTATATGAGGCATTACAACCATTCAGACATGAATAACATAAGGTATATAAGTAAGGTAGTAATTGTGACTTCATATATGACTTGAAATTGAATAAAAAAGATAAAACTTAATGGTTCTCTTCATGAGATGACAGGATGGTTTTGAAAGGAGAATGCTCTTAACATGATGAATGTTTTTCTTTGTAATATTCTAATCCCGTTGATGCAATATTTCAACATAATGCATTCACCAGCACTATTTTAGGTGTATAAGAAGTGTGAAATATTGGTGAAGTAAATCCTTCTCACTCAATACCAGTATACTAAATGTAATGGACAGAATAACAAATTGTACCAAAATATGTTTATCAGTTTCACTTTTAAAGGATATAAGTAACGTTAGAACAATAGCCTACATCATTATAGTAGCCAAATTGTAAGGCCAAGAACGTGCCTGAGTTTTATCGTGTATTTGATTCTTGCAATTGTCATAAACAGGGAAACATATGCTGGTTGTCAAAGAATAATTTAAATTTAGGCTCAGAAGTGGATTATTTTTGCAAGCACAGAATTTTTAAACATGTGTTAATGTGCATATACTACAAAATTGGGGCACATTTGGAAGTTTGCATCCTGGAATCTTCTCAAATGGTCATACCTTCTCATCCACAGCTCTGTGTGTGTGTGTGTGTGTGCACACGTGTACACACACACACACACACACACACACACACAGCTTTTTTTTGCAGGTTTTTTATTAATAATGCCTTTTGTCTTAGCACGCCTTCCTGATTTACACCACTTCTTAATTTGCGCTCTCCCGTGTTTGGTTTAATGCCCTTTGGCTGGCTACATTCTACTATGCTAACCCCTTATTTCATATAAAAGGGTAAAGATCAACCTAGAACATGACATGATGTCCCAAAAAGGGAGTAGAGACATAGCTCTAATCTTTCTTTAACCTTGGCACTAGATGATGGGTGGGTGGTCAACACCATGTCCCGGCCACTTTATCCCCTGGAAAGAGATGCATTACTAATTATGTAGGAGGCTGGGAGGGCCCCAGGACCAGTCTGGACGGGTGTGGAAAATCTCACTCTCACCAGGATTCGATCCTGGACTGTCCAGCCCTTAGCAAGTCGCTATACCTACTGAGCTATCCTGGCCCCTTATTTCTGATGGGAATATCATTTTTGATTTAAGTCTCTTGATTTAGGTCACTTTTTCAGGAACATAACTAGGGCATGAAACAAGGGCTGTGTGTGCGTGTGCGTGTGGGTGTGTGAGGCTGTCATTGTATTGCTTTGAAGAACTGTTGTCTACACTGAGTAAGTTTTTGTTAAATTCATTGTTGCAAAATAATCTCAAAGTTTCAGCCTGTCAAAACATTTTGTAATTTCCGACTTTCAAACAATATTTCATACATTATTTGTAAACATGGTCATAATTATATGTATATACAAATTTCATATTGTTAGGTATAAGCAATAAAATATTATGAGTAACTCTGTCTTCTACTCTGAAGATACAGGCAGTGTGTTTATCTGAAATGTTGACACCTATCCGTCACTTTTTATGCCATCAGAAGACAGTATCTTTGTAACCATCAGAGCCATTAGAACCACTGTGGGAGAACTAGAGTTAGACAGAAGGGAGGCTGTAGGAAAAGTTATTAACAAACAAATGTTTTGACATTGAACATCTAGAATAATAAATGACAGTAGAAATGTACATATGCTTGAGCAGAGAATGACAATATTTTAAAAAAACAGCAATGTTGTAGCATGAAATGTACATTTGACAGGTAAAGTGGTTGTGGAGGGTGAGGAAAGGGGGTGGGGAGGTGTATTGAATGGCACAGAGGCAGGCTATTGACATCTGATTAACTTCATTGAGCAGTAACTTCTATGTAAAAATGGAATTTTAAGAATTTTTTCCAAATCACAGTCATGTCTGTAATATTTTGTGCTGATTTTTCATAATGATTTGTAGGACAGTGTGTGGAACTCCAAATTACATCGCACCAGAAGTGCTGAATAAATTGAGCTACAGTTATGAAGCTGATGTGTGGGCAATTGGTTGCATCATGTAAGTATGGAGGTGATGTGTGAACATTTGGTTGCAGTATGTCAAAATAAAATATGTGCTGAACTGAAACTGCATTTTACTTTCATGAAATGATCGAAGCGCTGTCATGATGCTGCAGTGGTCATCATCATCATCATCATCATCATCATCATTTGTCATGAGTTAGGCCTTGATAGACCTGTTTCGGCCTCAGCTAATAATCTCATCAGAGGTCTTCCAATTCGTCTTCGTCCATTTGATCTATAATTCAGCATTATTTTGGGCTTCCTCTTGTTCATTCTTTACATGTTGTCGCCAATTTGATTTGTATCTTCTTAGTTTCTTCTCAACTGGTCCTGCTTTCAACCCATCCAAAATTTCTTAATTTATTTGTCATCAAAAGGGTGTACCCAGCTGTTCTTGTGAAAAATTTCATCTCACTTTATGTCAGTCATTTTTTATCATTTTTTCTAAGCATCCAAATTTCGCTTCCAAGTATAGAGAGAGCCAGTGCATTATATACTTTTATTTTTAAAAAATTCTGCACCAAAGTTGGTTGAAAAGTGTTGTTTAGAATTCCCAGTATTTGAGCAACTTTGCTAGTTTTATTTGAATATCTTTCTTATTTTGATAGGCAATTTCACAATCAAGATACTTAAAAAATCTTTACTTGTTGTAAATAATGGTTGGCATGCTAATGTAGTATTTAACAGTTTGCATTGTTCAATCCCAGCTACTGCACGTAATTAAAAAAAAAAATAATGGAAGATCTGTAAGTATAATTACAACCAGTTACCTGAAGTGGGAATGTGACCAACTCTTGAAAAATTAAATCCGTTAAAAATACTTCTGACAAGGGTCTGTGTACAGGGGAAGATTGTTATACCAGGCCAGCATACTAACCACTCGACTGTCCTCTATGTGTGGTATGAAGCAGTCAGTCTCGTGGACCTTTATAGAATCACTGTAAAAATTGTCCAAAAAGGTGTTCTGTATCTTGGATTATAAATAGGACATTTCCCCGTATTCTAACATAATAGCTTTGTTTCTTGGATCCAAGTGGGAACTATTTACATTGTTCTGATAATCTGAAAGAAAAGTAGGAAGTCTTGTTACAAAATGGCCAGCTGTGTGTTCTCTTGTACGTTAATTTGTGTTCAAGCTGAGTGTTAATATGTTTAGTAAGTTGTAATGTCACAAAACCCTTGGTATTAACATACAAAGCCTAGCAATATATGAGGTGTGAATAGTTTGTGGATCTTGTTTTAGTGTGTACATAACTTTTTGACATGTACATAGTACTTCTTTGCACAAGATGTGTAATTGCCTTTTTGGACTAGTTGTTTTGAGACATGGGTAGAACAAAAGTTGCAGTATCCTGCACCTCTAGGACCAAAGAGTTGCTGGATATCCTAATTTTCAGGATAGTAGAACGTTTTAGTGTTTTATCGAAGTGTGCCTAGCAATGTCTTGAACAAACCTAACAATTAAATTTGTCATTTGATATCCTGTCCTCTTTTACTTACTGCCATGTCTGTTCCCTTTCAGGTGTATTTATAAAATTGTGAAAAATGACTGTAAGCTTCGTCATTTCTGTCCGTCTGTCTGCATGGAACAACTCGGCTCCCACTGGATGGATTTTTTTGAAATTTTTATATCTTGAGTATTTTTCAAAAACCTCTCGAGAAAATTCATGTTTCATTTAAATCTAACAAGAATAATGGGTGCTGTACATGAAGACCGATATACATGTTTGATCACATCTTGCTCAGCTCTTCTTGGAATGACAAATGTTTTTTCAGAAAAAAGTTACAGAGAAGATCAAAACACACATTTTTGTTCAACACTTTTTTTTTAATGTGCCGTTATGAGACAATGCAGAAAAATATTGTAGAACTGGGCAGGCTAGAGATGACAAAATGGTGCATGCCCAACGCATGCTGGATAGCTAAGGTTGCAAATACACACTCAGAATATATATACTTATTGCTTTACCACTGCAACAATGGTTGCACAAACACTCCTCAATGTTATGTTATATGTACATTGCCTTGTCCTTCACTGCTTACATCACACAATGTATATATAAAATAAATAACAACATGGTACCAATAATTAATGTCCACACTCTTGGAATCGGTGCTGAGTGGTGCCAGTTAATGAAACAGTGAAGTGTCAGTGGCTTCTTTGTCAATTTATGGTTGAATAACCACAAAAACATTTTTCATTTGACCTAAGCTATATTCTTTATTAGCACACCTACATGTTTCGGCTAAACGCAAGCCATCTGTGGTTGTAAGGTAATTTTAAAAAGGCAGTGTGCAGCTTCTACAATTAAGTAGGAGTACCTGGTAAAAACCACTTCTGAGCTCATCTTGTTGCATAGTATGTACATTATTTATTTAATAAATGGCTTGAGGTGTAGTATATCTTAATGATTCAATAATTACAATTAATTAAATCATAGTTTTATACAGAGGCAATGTGGATGGATTCTTGGCAGTGTGGTTCATTTGTTGAGTTGTTGGTTTTATCAGAAAATCTACTTCTTTATGATAGTTGTATTCTAACCTTCTTAAATTACATTGCAGCCTGAAGATGGCTTGTGTTTAGCCAAAACATGTAGCTGTGTTAGTGTAAGAAAGAGTCTGCTTGACTGAAAAGTCTAATTGTTCATATTCATTGTAACACACAAGAGGATGCATAATATAAAGGCAGTTTATGGTTAGCAGAGCCTCCCAGATCATTAAGTGCTGGATCTCGCAACTTTTGTTGTTTACATATTGAAGTTAAGAATGAGACTCTGTATCATATATACTGTGGGAAGTATAATTTCTCACATGGGCACCACTGAGACAGAACATTAGCCTGCACAGTTCAAAGTCAGTGACTGTCTAAGCTATGGCCGCAAAGTTTCAATGTAATCAGAAGGTAGCATGATTTGCCTGCAGGCGCTGACAAAAACCACAGTGGAATGTCATAAGAACATTGAGTCTTCAGCCTTAGATTTGAACCCAGGACCTCCCAAGTATATGGAAAAGTTTTGCTAGCCACTCAGTTCGTATACACACTATGCCCTGTTCTTGGGCAGAAGATTTTAAAACATCTATAAATTTCCATGATTTGAAGTTTCCACCATGGAGTAAATGTGATGTGTGCTCTCCTGGGAGTTTGTTACCGACACCTCGAGACAACCTATTGGTCCTATCAGTCCCGGAAATGATGTGTTGTCCCGAAACGTCTGTAACAAACTACCACTCTACGCTGAGTAAAATCCCAGAGGAGTGCAGATCTCATCTTTGAATTTTTGTATTTTTCCACATTTCATCAAATTACAATGCTTCCCCATTATCATTATTGATCATGTCTCTGTTTAGTATAAAAACAAATTACGAATTTTGTCACATCTTGAATATGAAAGTTGTTCATAATGCAGTTCTACCAACTTCTGAGTATGACGGTTTCAATTTTATTCTGCAGCCATGCAGTTCTCATATTTACTATATGTGTGCTGCGGGCCTTATCAGCCAAAGATTTTCTGTTTAAGCAATAGAATATTAGCTTGGGATATTACTGTATATGTGTAGTGTTGTACTGTCCACTGACATCACAGTGACTACAAATGTAACTGAAACTTCTGCAAAGACATGTTTCAACTAGAAGTTACTTTCTTGTTCTGCCAGGTATGCAATGTTGGTTGGTCAGCCTCCGTTTGAGACAGCAACGCTGAAGGAGACGTATGCCCGCATTGTAAGCAATAAGTATGCTCTTCCGTCTCTTGCCTCAGAACCTGCACGATCATTAATCAGGGTGCTCCTGCAGCCAAAGCCTGAAGATAGACCAAAACTTGATGAAATTTGTAAGCACGAATTCTTCACAAGTGGTTACATGCCTGAAAAGCTTTCTCCATCCTGTTGTTACACAATGCCAAAATTTGTGTCTCCTGTCTTGTCTTCAAGGTAAGTTAATATGAAATAATCAGAGTAAGTATTTGCTGTAATATACTGTGTTGCTCTTCAAACGTGTTACAACTCTGAAGGTAAAAAACAATATCTTTTTGTGCTTTTTTTCACATTAGACAAACACTTTATTATTGTTTGAACCTAGTCATCCCTTTAATTTCTGTATATGACCTGTGCCCATTGTCTTGGTTCTGACTATCCACTTCTGCTTTAATAAACATTAATGAAAATAAATTGTCTTGGTCAGCAGCTTGCCTTCTTTTGTTTTGTATGTATAGTATAAATTTGCCTCAAGTTAAAACTGCTATTGCTTTTAGGAAAACATTGTGGCAGTGTTTGTGTACTCGATCACAAAATGCAGAAAAATTTGGCTTTGTCAAAAAAGAATTCGCTACAGCAAAAATGCTGTACATCATGTAATATGAAACAAAATGAAATGCTGTTTATTTTTTCTATGTCCATTGCATTTTTTCAGGATCCCTAATAATTCTGAATGTGAATGCTATTTGTAGACATTCAAACATCCAAGCAGTATTTTAAATTATCTGAGGCATGAAGAAGTTTTGAAATATGTGACAAAGTACTGCTCTTCTTTTTCTATATTGCTGAGAGTTTTCTGACATCTTTAGTAAGTTTTTATGTGAGTGCCATTTGCTTCCTTTCAACACACAAACAGTATTTTATTTTACCTCAGGTATGAAGAAGTATGTCCAGAGTGATTATCACTACTGCAACAAAACCTCTCTTTCACAGATGATGTACATCATGGTTTTCTCTATACAGGGGTTTTTCACAAATCCTCATATGAAACCATGTAGTAATGTAAGATCTGGAGTCCTTGGAGTTCAGAATATTGGTGCTTTTTTTCCAGGCCTTCATTTAGGGAACCTAGCATTTAAAGCATGTCAGACATTATGACTGAAGTGAAATGGGGACTGATCCTATTAGAAGACAACTGTGTTTGTTGCTTTACTGTTGGTGTCCTAAGTTTGTGGGAAAGCAAGTGATTTTTAATGTGTTTAGATAAATGATTCCCAAACTGGTGTTTTCAGCAAAAAGAGAAAGGTCCTGCTACATTATCATACAGAAGTGTGCACCACTTGTTCATGCACATACCAAAAACACTTAAAGCGACTTTTTTTTTGCCTAGTTTGACATTTGTATTGATTAACATGGCCATTAATGTGAAACAAACCTTTGTTTGTGAAAAGTACTCTTGGCAGTAAACATTCCTGTTGTCGGTTGTTTTGAATATGGTACTTGCTCATTGATATCTGAATTTAATTTTGTCAGCATGTGTTATGATCTGCTTATGCTGCACATTTTGGATTGTGACTTTCAGTTTATCACTTTGAAGACTGCAGTGTACAGTAGAGTTCTTTGAACTACATACTCACAGTACTATTAATGGTTCAGCATCCTTTTCAGAACTCCATAGTCCAGTTGGTTTTTACTTTAACATGTTTTACTTTTCCTGTAAATTAAGGAAACAAATTATGTCTGTAAGTAAAAAATTGCATTGAATGGTTACAATATAATTCACTCACAAATTACGTGATGTTTAGGCTATGTCCTGAGCAGATGCCATCTTTTGAGCTCTGTTAGGCACACAGTATTGCTGCCACTGAGTGAGTCAAGTACACATGCACAGCAAGTGAGGGCTGTAAACTTTGTGAGTTGCTGATCATCCACAACTATCCCAAGATTATGTGTCTCAAAATGAATGAAATATTCTGCTTTAAAATTAGTGACTTCTTTCTTGATGACACTTGTATGTATATATATTTATATACATATGGAGTGATGATATATGGGAAATAAGTTGCTTAGTAATTTTAAATATTTTGAGGTAATCATTTAAGGACTTTGTCCTAGATAAGTATAACTGTGCATTCTGATACAGTGAGTTTGGAGGAAAATCAGTGGGTGAATTGAAGTCTATAACAAATATTCCTTGTATGTATTGTTGATGTATATTTAATTGAGCTGTTATTTCCTTGAATACATCATAAGACTACAGATCATGTTATGTAGCGCTTGCATTCTTACTTTAGCTTAATTTTTTTTAACAAAATCACTGTGCAGATTGAAATCAATAATGAAGTTTGCAACTATGCATCATGGATGTATGTTCCAGTGGATTGTTAATCTTTTAATTCTGTTAGTAGAGTTAAATTCTGTAGCCCTTTCTGTAGTTTCAGGTAGAAAATAAATTTCTCATATTTTGCTTTTGAACTATATGAGAAGTCTGTTAGTTACTTCAAGGAGATTTATAATTATGAACGTTTGTAATGCTACCTACATTTTTTGTTGTTGTTGTTGTATGAATTCTTTCTAGTAAACTTTAAAGTCTAGCACTGAAACTTTTATCTTCATAACAATTTAAAGTCTGCATATTTACAAAGGGCATTCGGAAATGATTTGGACAGGGGCTGCTGTTTCAAGATATCTCTAATTTGCGAGAACAGTGTCACAACTCAATATGTGTGATTTTTCAGGAGAGACTTTTAAAGGTTTTGAAGTGCTATAATTTTCTATGAGTGCAATGACCACACAACTGCTATCCAGCGGCAAGTTTTGCAAACTTGAGTTGTGACATTCTTACTGCAAATGAGCGGTATAACGATCTATAAGGTCATGTGAATTGTCATTGTATAGTATAGTCCGTAGTACAGCATTCTGCTACCACATGGCCCTAGTCATGCATGCATGTGAAAAGCTGCTGTGTTGTTACCAAGTCTAGTGGTCACGGTGCATGGACAAGAGTTGCAAAATGGAGGGCAGTTTTCATGGCAGAGATGGACCATGTGGTTCCTGTGGAAAGAAGGCATTAAACTCTCAAATATTCATCTTTGGTAATCTGAAGTTTGTGGAGAGAAAGCACCTGCACGCAGCATTGTGTTCCACTGGGTATGGAGCTTCAATATTTGCTAGAAAATCACATAATTGGCTGTCTGTGAGTGGCATCACAATACCACTAAAGAATGGCTGTATGAAGCCATCCAGAAGGTCTCAAGGGAGTGGCAGTGATGTATAATCTATGAAGGGAGTATGTTGAGCTATCAGTAGTGTAATGTTCAGCCTAAAAGTAATACAATTGCTGCAAATGAGCTGAGTCCAAATCATTTCTGAGTGCTCCTCATACTCTTAGTTTTGTTATGTCTTTTCCTCAGAGTTCTCTTTGTGCAGACCTGTACTTCATAGCAGTTCAGCAATTGTTTCACAAGACTGAAATATACTTTTATGTATAGGCCGCCACAGCCACAATCTCAGGTCATACACCAGGCTCCAGTTTTAAGTCAAGATCTGAAATCTCTGACAAACTCTGTATCTACATTAAAAATTCCTTCACCAAAATGTCCAGCGACCATTGCTAAGGTAGGTAGCAATAAAGAAATAATTTTTTTTCTTGTTTCATCAAGTATGAATGTCCCTTCATGATTAAAGCTTCACTCCTTTCATCATTTTAATGTTATTCCTTTATATGCTTGAGATTTAATGTGTAAGACTTGATGTTTCCACAGTGTGTATGTTGATTAGTTAGTTAATTAGTTAGTATTCTTAGTCTTACATGACTCAGTAGACTCCAGTTTTGATGATGACAGCTATAAATTACCTCAAGACTCCTTCAGTTTCAAAATTTTATACACATACACAACCTATCTGTTGTGATTCTCATTGCTATGGATAGACATACCTGGAGGTGAAATATGTAAACTGAAATATGTTGTATTTAAAATAAATGCACAAGACAGTTTTAGTTTTCATTACAATTTTAAACATATATTATTAAGGATATATCAGGCAAGTTTTCAGGTTTTTGCAGTGGTGTGGATGAAGTATCTGTTCTTCTGAGGTTTGCCACTGTCCATGAACAATAATTATTCCCCATGGACATTTTTACCCTTGCAGATAAGACCACTATGCTGTCTGGAAACACTGGTAACCAAATACCCAGTGATACAGCATCACATTTCTGTAGAATAGATTTGTCAAGAATATGTGTGTGTGAATATCTCATAGTTAAACACAGTGAAATGTCTGATTTTGTCTGACATTGCGTTAGTAAACATGAACTTTGTACGTGGATTTTTTATGGCCTTCTGCCTCCTTCATGATCTGTTGATTGATATAGCAAATGTTGTTTTATTTTCTTAAAATAGAGATTCCATAGTACTGTCCTGTGTTATCATCTGACCAAAGGTTTCATTGACCAGTTGGTGCAACACTATGTACTACTGAATGACATACTGTACCATTCAAAATTACTGTTCATATTGGGCATAAGATAATCCTTGAGTATAAAGTAAGGTAAAGATGTCCCTGCACTTAACTAAGCACCATTTATTAACTTTGCGCTGTTTGTCCACATGGAACATTGTGGATGGATTTTCATGAAATTTTATATTTGAGGATTTTTCAAAAAACTGTTGAGAACATTGAATATGTTACAAGAATAATGGGTACTTTACATGTAGACCTACGTATATTTATGATAATGTCTTGCTGAATTATTCTTAGAATGAGAATGTTTCAGACAAATTTGTATAAAAAACAAAACACGTATTTTATGTTCAATAAATTCCCCCCCCCCCCCCAAAAAAAAAAAAAAAAACACTTAAAAAGAAAATAAGGAAAAAAATGATGAGAAATGAAACAACCAAGAGTAAAAAAAAAAAAAAAGTGACAAGAGATT
>Ga0123354_10014343_pt1 | contig 12340 bp, 1 predicted proteins | sample TergutLab28metaG_2_FD_97872 | JGI IMG/M metagenome (GOLD analysis project Ga0123354, IMG submission 97872) | Labiotermes labralis P4 segment gut microbial communities from Petit-Saut dam, French Guiana - Lab288 P4 | ecosystem: Host-associated > Arthropoda: Insects > Digestive system > Gut ... | reverse complement strand
GACCTTGTCCATGTCAACGGACACGATAGAATTATTCTTGTAATTTTTAGCCAAGCACTGTGCAAGGCTCCCTGATGATGGATCCTCTGTGATGCGAAACATGTTGGAGCACTTTTAATTTTTTTATATAATTTTAATTGTATCTACATATTATATATTGTGCATTAGTTGGATAGCAAAGTGTTTGATTTAGCCACTTTTTATTTTCAGGTTTCTTAGATTTATCATTACTTGATTTCCTTAGTACTTTTTCTCTCGGAAACTTTGTGTACAACGTTACGGTTGGTCGCATTAAACTAGGTTATGTTAGGTTGGGGTCGGCTAGGTCAAGCCAGGTAAGGTTAAGTGAGGTTTAGGTTTAGGTTTAGGTTCAGGTTCAGGTTCAGGTTCGCTTGTCACAAAAATGTCGATGACTGTTTAAGCAACTGGCTCTGTGGTATAGGATCTCTCTTAAAGTGATTCAACCCCGTCGTGCTTTATTTGAATATTTAACAGTCATACAACACACACATATACCAGTTTTATACCAAACAAAAACAATGATCGTTTAATCGCAACTTTATCTACAAAGTGTGTTAAATGAGAGACAACTTACGTAGACCTAATTTTGAGGCGCGTTCGCGTAACAACTGTTTACGTGTAAGAGCAATAGGTATTACATATTCTGCATGTCTGTTTGTAGCCTTACACATCCACCATGCAAAGCGTATATGCCGTCCGTTGCCTGTCTGGTTGTACCATACATTTCCACATTACGCCATAAACCGCATGATTTTCGGGAAAAGGTTACTGAACATAAAATGTGTGTTTTGATTTTCTCTGCCAATTTGTCTGAAACATTTCTTATTCTGAGAAGAATTCAGAGAGATACAGGGCGTGTTCAAAAAAAGATCATAGAACAACTCAGCGCCGACTAAACGAATTTCCACGAAATTTCATACTTGATAATTTTCGAAAATCTGTCGATAAATCTGACAAGAAAGATCCGTACTTTAAATGAAAACCTGTGGAAATTTATCATATCTTGCTAAATTCTTCGTAGAATGAGACATATTTTAGCCAAAAATTGTATAGGAAGTCAAAACACACATTTTATGTTCAACAAACTTTTTCCTAAAATCGTGCAGGTTATGAGATAACGTGCAAAAATATGGAAGAGCCAGAGAGGCCACAGACGATACCAAAATACGGCGCATGTGCTTTGCATGCCGGATAACGAAGTCAAAAATACAGACACCGAATCAGAATATTTCATACTTATTCTTTTACCAAGGCAATAATAATATGTGAACGCTCCTCAAATTTACGTTATATGTATTTCGCCTGTCTTGTTTACTAGTTTTCCCACCATTCGACGTTACATTCTCTCAGCCACCTATAACGTTTTTACATAAACCATTAAATAAATAAATACAGACATCAAGCAGTAAGATATAATCCACTAGCTTTACTGTTGCTAACCTGCAATTGTGTATAAAGTGTATTCTTCAATTCGTGGAAAACACGATCTGTCTCTAGTTTTGCTGCGGCTCTCTAGCTTTGAAAGGCTGCAAGGCTTGCCCTAAACAAATGCAGATTCATGCCTTCAGGACAATGGACGTCAGGCGGGACAGATGCTGGCTTCTGTAGGAACAAGATTAGTTGGTTTCGAGGGTGGGAGTTCGGACCACTAATCAGGTAGGCTTGCAATGACCTGCAGCTGACCGCGGCAGCAGCTGGGAAATGTTGTGCACATGTCGCCATGTTAGTTTGGCACTACCTCGTTTATTTACTTATTTGATTTTGCTTTCACTAAGAAATTAAGTGCAGATTGAAGTCAGGGTATGCCTAATACATTTAGGTCCAGAATCTTAATGTCTTCCAGCTCGCTGTAAAAAATATGAAGATTAAAACTGACAGAACTACAAGTTTGCCTGCTTTTTACATGGGTGCGAAACTCAGATCGAGGAAGTAACATACACCGAGGGTGTTCGAAAATAGGGTCTTGACAAAAATGTTTGGGCCTAAATCAGACGGAGCTGCAGGGGATTGGATACGACTGTGTGAGGAACTTTATAAACTGAACTCCTCAACAAATATTATTCGGGAGATCAAATTAAGAAAAAACAAGAAGGGAGAGGTATGTGACACGTATGGAGGAAAGTAAAAGTACATGCAGGGTTTTGGCGGCGAGGCCTGAGGGAAGACCTGTGTGCAGGTGGGAGGATAATATTAAAATCGTTCGCTGAGAAATAGGATGTGAGGTCGTGAACTGGATTGATCTAGTTCAGGGTAGGAACAAATGGTGGTCTCTATACAATGCGGGGAATTTCTCAACTAGCTGAGTTCCTGCTCAGCTCATTTACTTAGTTAGGTGGTTAGTTAGCTTGTTGGTTCTTTTATTTATAACTGGAAAAACATAGGCAGTACAACGACTTGAGTATAGGCTGACGTCCAAGAAACAGTAATTCTATTCTTGGCAGCGGGTAAGAGTTTTATTTCTTTTCCAAAATGTCTAGACCATTTCTGGAACCAATAAGCCTCCAATTCAACAGGTTTGTTTCCCCCGGGGCAGAGGGCTGTGGGTGTGAAGCTGAGCATTTATCACCATCTAATATGAAGGCTAAGAGTAACTGGAGTTATATGTGTACTCCCCACCACGCCTCAATAGTTTGTACTTATTAATATTTCATGCTGTCACTAACTGAGACTACGGCCCAAAACGATAACGTGGAATTGTAGAATTATTGGCAAGTGATGAATATAAAGAAGATTCAAAACTTCTGCGAAGATACCGTGTGTCAACTGGTAAATTATTAGCGATGATTTCGAAGAGCGTATTTGCCTCTTATCATTAAGGCAAGCAGTCTAAAAAGATTTTGCTTTTTCTTCTTTTATAAGATAGAATCTAAAGAGGTGGTATTACATTCTACCGAAACGTCCGTAAATATTTACTGACTAACAAGGCGTAACATCAGAAAGACATACCACAAACGGTCTCCAACACGGTTATGAGAATCTCATATCAGAGAAGCTTAAAGAGTGTGGAAAGAAGATTTGGCGACGTGATTGCAGTCCCCTTACCATGATGGCATTACTCTAGTTATAATGAGTTTATCCACAAGATACTTGTCGGAATAGATGGCGATCCGGGCGAGATTCGAAACAAGCACCCGCTCAACACAAGACAGGAGCGTTACAACTTCAGCCAGGTGCCTCGGTGTTGTTTCTTTATTGCATAAACATTGCCTCAAAAATCAAAGTCTTTTAATTTTCAATTGTAAAAGGGAGAGCGGAAATTATGTCAAGAGTACAGCTCATGCCGCAGTTCCGATCAGTCTTGAATTTCCTTTTTCCTCCGTAAGTGAATTTTTTTTTTGTCATGCATTGGTTACAATTTTATTTGACAGGTTTATACCAAGGGCACTATTTTGTCTCCGTTAATTTAGATAAAAACAATGATTAATGTTCATGGCTATTACTGGTTTGTGATTAGGTTCCATGACAAAAGGCGAAGATGTACTTCGCTTGGATATTCATGTTCGCTGATAAACAAATCGGCCGGAGACCGCTGTTGACATGAAGGTCAAATATGACGATTTCGGTCGCGGAATCCACACAATTTCCTTTTACGCATGTTGAACTGATACAACGATTAAACTACGCAGTCATACTATTAAACTGTATGTTTCAAAACTTATTTGCCCCGCATTGGCGAAGTTTGAATGTGAGGAAATTTGGTATTTGTGGTTTTCTTTTTCACTTGTACGTATGTTGTTCATTGGCACTGTGATTGAAAAGTTCCGTTTTCGCATGTGAACACAGGCAAACAATTTCATTTGCAAAAATTCACAAAGTAATTTAAAAACAACATGTTTTGACTCGAAAGTGCATGTTGTAATAGCTAAAAGAAAATAAGCAATGTCACATGAGGCTACAAATTCTCGAATCTCATAACACTGATACAGGAAAAAACTATATTTTTCCGCGCAGTACTGAAAATCTACGCGTATCTAATGCTGAATTGAGATTTGCAAATTTTCCGTTATATTTCTAACTTGGTTCTATTCCAACTCTTCCAAAATTTCTTCATTCCTTTTGTAGCCAAAAAGTGCCTATCTCGCTGTTCTCCTGAAAAATTTCATCTCGATTAATGCCAATGGTTTCTTATCGTTTTACCTGAGGGTCCATATTTCGCTTCCGTATAGAAGAATGGAAAGAGCCAGCGCATTGTATCGTATCGTATCGTATCGTATCATATCATATAATATATCATATGTCATATCGTATATCATATCGTATATCATATCATATATCATATCATATATCGTACCATATATCATATCATATTATATCATCATATCATATATCATATAATATCATATATAATATCGTATTGTATCATATCATATCATATATCGTATCATATATCATATCATATCGTATCATATAATATCGTATCATATCATATCGTATCGTATCGTACCATATATCACATCACATCATATAACATATCATATATCATACCATATATCATATTATACATCATATCATATATCACATCATATTATATTATATTATATTATATTGGCTACAACGTGTAACAAGAACGAAAAACAACAGGATGCCAAATATAATGCTGAAATATAGACCAAAGTGACGAAGACGATTTGGAAGGCGTTTCAAGAGACTACTAGACAAGGCCGAAGCAGCTGTATTTTGGCGCAGTTCGTGACGGATGATGATGACGATGACAATGACAAAGAGGATGTACTAATTTAATCTTTAGCGTTTCCCCGTTTAACAGGAAAACGAAGGCAAATTATCTGTCAGTATACTGAGTAATCATGTGTGTACTTACTCTGCAATGATTCGTTACACCCCACAGAGGCATACAGCATTGCGTTTTTCAGTAGTTACCTGAGGCTCTTCTCCCGAGATTAAAGCGACCGGGAAATGAAAATGACCCACTCAACTGCACCCAGTGACTAGGATAAGGAAGACTGCAGCTATACCTTACACGGAGTGTACCGGGACAAAACTACCTATTACAAGAATAATTTACGAAATAATTATTCAGATTCCCCCACTTACCTAACAAGTGCTGTAAACTTCACATTTTGTCTGCTGCTGATATTTCCTGGAATGCCTAATGCAGTAAGTTTCGCAGACTGTCACACACACACACACACACACACACACACACACACATACAATTTGCAGATAAATTCACTAGCTGGCTTGCTGCTTGTTCTCCACACAGAAAATGCACATACACTAATCGTGCCGCAATTGTAACACTGAAAGTTGTTTTAATTCCCTTGGTTAGTTAAAAATGGATTGAAGTTTGTAAGATTTCGGGCTTACGCAGCTCTGCAAACTTACTTGCAGGAAACTTTTATAAGAAGAATTATTTTTTAGTTTAACCGAGTAAGTCAGACTACATTCGTTCCTGCCGTCACTTCCACTAGCAAACAGCTTGTGACGTGTTTTGAAATAGGACTGGGAAGGGGTAATCTCTCGAGTGTCTTAATCGATGTATCGAAGACTCTTGTTGCCTCATCGTTCCTTGCAAACACTCATAAGGCTATCCTTAGCGGTATGCCTCTGTAAGCATAACGAAACGATAAGAAATTCTTGATCGAACTTCGCCAAAAATAAAATCATCATTACGAATTGAAGGACGACATAAATAAGTATATTTACGTTTATATTTAAAAAACGAATAGCATGTCACTTGTCAGTTTATATAATTCCGCCATACATCAGTTTGTAAACGGCCCTGGGTAATTCAATCCTGCATGTCAGTACTGAGGTCATGAAAAATAACATCGCGTAGTGATAATATCGATGAGACAAATTTTCATTTAAAGTGGCTGAAAGGTTGACGAGTCTGTCAATAAATGCTGAACGATAAATATATTACTGTCAATACTGTCACTATTATTTCAGCAGCAATTGATTGCGAAATTTTTTTACTAACAACCGTATACAAAAAAAAAATACACGCTTAATTATTAATACGTAGTGCACATTCAATGTTGATCTCAGTGTAAAGATAAATGATGAGTGTATAAATCGACTTTAACAAGCCAAAGCTATCTGTATCAAACTCGATACATAAGGTCTTTTAGTTCGGAATCAGTTATTCATAACGTACATAAGAATTAGACGACAATAAGAAATATTACAACCAAATCTGTAGAAGGAACAAAATCCCGCAAAACAGAATATTCCGCAGAACCGGAAGGATACAGAAATTTATTAATGTAATCGACTTTCACAGTGGACGTTACAAGATAAAAGACGCACATTGTTACTAATATAGCAATATGAATAATTTACGTCGGAGCTCGAGAAACCCCTGACGTCAACTTGCCACGGCACCTAGGTACGTATTTTGTACTACGGCCTAATATTGTCGACAACAATTAATTTTATTTCATGCATATTTTTGTTCAAAATTCATTGGGCAACAATACTACCAGTAATCAGCTCCGACAGAAAAATATTTGAAAGCCACAAGTTCGTATAGATTTCATTTAAGGTCATATGTGTTATGGTGAATGTACGGTGGACCTTGTTTGAGTGATATTTGGCGTCTGGAAATTTGACATTTATGCGATTAGAATGTGCAAGAATTACATACATTCCGAGATCACGAAATATATTCTGGCTCGAAAGTTTTAAGACTTGCTCCTAATCCAAAGAAAAACTCGTAATCCTCTCTCTGGCTTCCGTCACTAGAAACAGCGTCTAGTTTATGGTATAGCCCACAAGCCGTACCTCAAAACAAGCACATATAAATAAATTTCTCTTCTTCCAAACTACATACAAGTCTAACATACCACATAAAGTGGTTTTGATTTTATCACGGTAGAATCACAATTCTTTTACTTTACAAATTAGACAGTGACTATGCAGCCGATAGCGATCAGGAGTATCGAAGGATAGGGCGGTCAGTACGGACATCTATTGACAGATCTGTGCTGCGAGACTTGGTCGTTGTTTTATGTAACTGAGGGTCGTAATATGCATTCAATTGTTTGGCCAGAAAGAGAACTGTAGGGGGTGGTTTCTAAGGGTGTGGAACTGTAGCATGTGTGGGGGTGGAAGGTAATGTATTGTTATGGCTAGTGTTGGTCACCTTTCCAAGAAAGGGCTGCACAGTTTGAAGTGTGTTGTGGACATTTCAATCTTCACAGCGGTCGAACACAATGAAGTTTATTTCATACTGCCTAATCACAGTACGAAATTTGTACGAAATATTACTGGAAAATCAGAAAGATGTAAATATCTGTGAAGACCAAAAAACGCAGAAACTTTATTAGGCGCTTGTAGGGAGACTAGTCTAGAAGAAAATGCTGAGAAAACCAAGTACAGTAGATCTCCAATTATCCGGACGCTAGTTATCCGGATCGCCAATAATCCGGTTTGACTTGGCACTACGGGTACATTTGTTGAGAACTTTAGGTAACTGCCTTGCCTTGAAATTACCGATTATCGGATCAAGTACAGTGCATTCTTATGGCTTCTAAAACTTCAAATCAGACGCGGTCGAAAATTTTAGACGCAGGTACGTACAGTAAATAGAAACAGCAGAACTTCAGACTGTTAATGTAAACTATTATCAAAGAAAGATCCAATTATCCGGATTTTCTGCATATCCGGCTGGCTCGCTGTCCCAATTAATACGGATAAGTGGCGTTCTACTGTATATGGTCGGGCCTCGTGAAGAGCATGCGAGACAAAATCACAAAATAAAGATAGGCAGTAATACCTTTAAACGGTGGTATATTTCAAATATTTGGAAATAACCTTAAGAATCAGAATTGCATTCATAAAGAAATTAAGAACAAAATGAACTCTAGGAACGCTTGCTATTATACTGCGCAGAATCTTTTGTCTTCCAGATCGCTATCCAAAAATATAAGGCATGATATATACAGAACAATAAATTAGTCTGTTGTTTTGTCTGGGTGTGAAAATTGGTCTTTCATTTTAAGGGAGGAACATATAATTTGTACTTATCACCAAATAGTATTCGCATATCAAATAAGTAATTTAGCACTGACTGTAGGAATTTATGTTTGATATTCAATGTGATATTGGGCAGACATGGAACAAACTCCTATTTGGTACTGCAGGGGCAAGAGTGACCATTTCCTGAATGTGTAGTATTTTTCTGAGAAAAAGAATAAATAATACAAGCAGCATTCTTAGTTGTAACAGTGCTTCCATTTTAGGACATGCGCCCACTCATTTTCAACCTACTGTCCAATGCCCGGCTATTTGTCCTCGAAAGCGTGCGTTTCATAAATACAAAAGAACGGACTGACCAGAGCGCGTGGAAGAGCCCACAAAAGAGCAACATTTAAATCCTTTTATGTGAACTGTCGAAAAGAGCATAACTCACGACCTATATCTGCGTATACAACCGACCTTAATTTTCATATGTCTATAACATAGTGTTCTGAATCCGAAGATAGCCTGACTTTATTGATAATTCAGCCTTGAAAACCTATCATTGGGCCTACAGGAAGATCAGGAAACCTGGGAAAGTAACAACGTGCCCATTTGTTTGCGGAAGATTTGATTGTATTCTACAAGATTCTGACGACGGTACATCACATTTAAACTCATTAACGTGTCGGATTTTTCCATAAAATGGATGGGTTTAGAATGTCAGAATAAGTTGAATAAACACAAATACATATTTCTTTTGTTTTCCCCGAATAAATCACGGGGTTTTCGGACGACCGTGGGCAGACCCTAAACGAGACATTATTGCAGCACATTACAGCGTCACGGATGAACACATAGCAATCTTGCTTCGTATTCGGGAGGTCCGGAGTTAATGTAAGGACTGGGACATGGGCTATTTTGTCTGGGATTTCGCGTCTTTTACCGGCAGATCGCGATTAAGTCGTCTTCAACCAAAATGTTGAATCACATCTCGATTTTCCAACTACAATGAGGGAAACTGCGACATATTTGTCTAGGAAATCGGTGTGCTATGAAAGTATCGCCACGGATGGAACACAGGGAAAAGTACAGTCACCGCAAAACTGTTTTAGGAGTGTACAGTTTATGTATTTACCTACCTTCATGCTAATCACCATCCCAGTATTGAAAAATGTTGCACTTCTTAAGACCACTATAAGAATTTAGGTGGCAGACTTCCAAATAAATTGAAAAACATGCAGCGTGTCAAGTACAGGTTTTGATTTTAGCGGTTTAATCAAAGCCCCAGCTTTCTAATAAGAAGACGTATAACGCGAAATGAGAGATTTCGAAATTTACCTGCGACACATACAAAACTAAGACATGTCTAACATGCTGTATTGACAAGGGGTATTTGTGTACAAGAACATCACCAAAAGCACCATATAATGGGGCATAAGCCTAAATTTCCATGGATCCTAGACGTCTCCGTTACACGGAGGTGTGAGGTCATCTTCTCATTCGGGGCTTTTTGTTCCCGGAATAAACTCCTTTTGAAGGGCCTACGCATTGGAAAGAATTAGTGGGCGCTAGAGATGGACTAGAGGTGGTGACGGAAAGAGAGAGTTGTGCCGATACAGGGTGATAAAGTCTTCTAATATTCATATGATCGCAATATTTACTTCCTAAGACATGGCATGGGGACTAGTACTAATACTGTATCTACAAAGAAAAATGCCTATAAAATCTACAGAGGCAGAAATGTTGGCCTATAAATGAGCAGCACATTATTTAATTATTCAACCACTTTTCACATTTGTGTCCTCCATGATACTAATGTCGTTAGAATATGAATAACAGGATGGCCATTGAAATGGAGCAGGCGCACTCTGTCAGTTATGCAGAGGAAAATAAGACACTTAAGTTATAAGTTTTATAGGTTCCGGCTGCAAAGACATGTAGTCTTGAATATCTATCATAATATAAAATGATCTTTCATTAACCTTTAGGCACCATGCATCCTATATATAGGACAGACGTACCGCTACTCCCCAGAGTACGCTCTTTGTATATTTAGTCAACAAATATATTTAATTTTTTTTAGTTTTTCTCTCGCCATCTTCGTTTATTCCTCCACAAAATGTCTTGTATTTCCTAATGTTATTCTTCTTGGATCATAAAATATTCACATTTTACATAAATGGTGTGCTAAACTGTAAATGTCCAGCTCCAGTGCCAAAGGGTTAATAGAACGCGAGGTGACAGTGCCCGACAGAGAGTTTGAACGATGTCGTCATCATGTTAGAGCTTGATTTCGAGCAGGATATAGATATTAGAGATAGCAATGATGAAACGGACGAAATCCGAGCTAGGATCCTGGCAGCTAATAGAGCCTACAGCTCCCTGCAAACCATATTTCGATCTAAACAAATCCCTCGAAACAACAAAATAAGATTGTACAAAACATTAATTAAGCCAATATTATGCTAAGCAAGTGTGACCTGGACACTAACACAAACAGCAGAGCAGATGCTAAACACGTTTGAAAGGAAAATATTGCGAAGAATATATGGCCCAACGCAAGAAGAGGACGCTGGCGTACCAGATGGAACAGTGAACTGAACAGTTTATACAATAAGCCAAACATCGTGGAGTACATTAAAATCAGAATATTAGGATGGGCAGGTCACATAATAAGAAAGGAAGAAGAAAGGATAACAAAAAAAGGTTTTAAACGGAAACTTCAACGCCACAAGACCAGTGGGAAGACCAGGAAGCAGATGGGCGGATGTGGTCCAGAGGGATGCATTACAACTGCTGGGGATAAGAGGTTGGAGGAGAAACGCTGAAAATAGGGATGAATGGAGGCGTCTTATGAGGGAGGCCAGGGCCCGGAAGGGGCTGTAGCGCCATATCTGGATGGATGGATGGATAGATATTAGAGATCATGAACAACAGAGTAAGCGCTTGTAACCGCCATTTTGCTTCTGTCCTGAGACATTTAAACCCACCTACAGCATCAACGCACTTACAATTTCAGAAAAATTAATTTGTGATTTAAATTCTCAGATCTTCTGGCTCGAAAAGTGCAATAGCTCAGTAGGTGTAGTTACTGAGTTAAGCGCTAGGTGACTGAGGAATGGGGTTTCGATTTGCGGTACAGGCAAGATATTTTTCTTTGTTCCAAAATTTTCATACCGACACTAACACCCGACAAGCCTACAACTTATTTAGCACCAGTGGCTAACCAGGGAGGTAAGGCAAACGAAGCGTAAATCTGACCACTGATCTTTGTCTAGTGACAAGGTCAAGAAACGTGAAGCTGTAATCTACTTCCCCACATCCTCAACTGTATGATTCGAAGGAGTGGTGGTTCTGTCTTACATTTTTCCACTCTACATTTAGGCCTTCCTAAGTTTCTGAGCTGTATGCAGCTATGGAGGCTACACAGCAGCCTTCTATCAATAAAGGGTTAACGCCATTCCTTTTAAAGAACGTCTTATGCTGACCACACGTAAACAGGAGCCGCTCTGTTGCCACATAACAATAAGTTAACAAATACTCCCTTCGCACATTACATTATTTAGGCCTTTTGTTCGTGAACTGCCCATATTCTTGAGCGGGATGACAACTGAATAACAGACAGGCGTGTTATTTTTCATAACACACGTCTTATCTGATATCAGAACCGAGGAATGAGTAGAAAAATCTTAATTTTGGCCTGAAACATTCAAGGAAAGTTTTACAAACAAAATCATGTACGTATTTCGCAATTTCCTTTGCTTCCGTACTTCGCACTTAAAAAATGAAAGCACGAAGGAGCCACCAAATGAACAACCGAATGGTAGGCTACTAGCTGCAGAACGTGTCTGCACTATTATGGGTACTAACACGGCAGGCGCAAGGAGTTTATCTCTTCACAAAAATGCCCATAGCGGCTCTACGGCCCACCCAGCCTCTTATCCAATGTGTGGCCGGGTTCTTTCCCGAAGGTAAAACAGCAGCAGCATGATGTTGAACACTCACCTCCATCTAGTGCGGAAGTTAAGAAGGAGTGGAACTATACCTCCATTGACCCTATATCTCTTTATGGCGTGGACAGGGTCAATGATGTACTTTTTACTTCGAAACGTTATTAAAGAGCTGTGTGTGCATATGTGTGTGTGTGTGTGTGTGTGCATGTGAGTGTGTGTGTGTGCATGTGCATGTGAGTGTGTGTGTGTGCATATAAGAGTGTGTGTGTGTTAATGTGTGTGTGTGTGTGTGGGTGTGTGTGTGTATGTGAGTGTGTGTACATGTGTGTGTGTGTGTGTGTGTGTGTGTGTGTGTGTGTGTGTGTGCGTGTGTGTGTGTGTGTGTGTGTGGGCAGGTGTGTGTGTTTTTTTGTGGTGGTGTGGGTGTGTGTGTGTGTGGGTGT
>Ga0123354_10014342_pt1 | contig 12340 bp, 6 predicted proteins | sample TergutLab28metaG_2_FD_97872 | JGI IMG/M metagenome (GOLD analysis project Ga0123354, IMG submission 97872) | Labiotermes labralis P4 segment gut microbial communities from Petit-Saut dam, French Guiana - Lab288 P4 | ecosystem: Host-associated > Arthropoda: Insects > Digestive system > Gut ... | reverse complement strand
CGTACTGGTTGTATAGAAGTTAAGGTGTTTCGTACTGGTTGTATAGAAGTTAAGGTGTTTCGTACTGGTTGTATAGAAGTTAAGGTGTTTCGTACTGGTTGTATAGAAGTTAAGGTGTTTCGTTTCACTCTACAGCGCATGTTTTATTCCCATCGTAGTGCGCAGGCGTTAATCAGAAGCTTGCCGTTGTTTCTTTGACTCTGATATTTTTTTCGACAAATACATTTCCTTATGTTCTAAGAAAATATAACCGAAATACTGTTCGAACCAATTGCCATTAAAGCATACTTGAAACTGAAGAAATAAGGTGGGTGGCGGAGCTGACCACTGCCTATTTTTCTCACGTCTCCCACTGTCAAATATTCGAAAGTTTCCAACTTATTTCTATTACGACACTGTATGCACGAAGGCCGTTGTAACTCAAGTACTATTTTTACTGAATTTAAATATGTGTGCGAATTTAATGTTATTCGTTTTGTGTAATGTGCTTGTAACTGATTATATGTACCAAACATGTATACCAACTCCTACACGTGCTTACCACACGTTACAGGGACTAGATTCGATTTGGATCGAAGAATCTACATTAGGTGGTTTGTATGCACACGACTGTCTAAATACATCGTAAACAACGACGTATTAATAATTTTAACCATGAATATGTCAGCTCCATAATATTTATGTTCCTGTGTCTATAGTTGCTAATACTTCCTTTTATGCACAATGTAATTTATGACGTTTTAACTTCGTGTATGTACCGTATAAAGTACTTCGTGTCACCGTCTCCCTGTAGATGGCGATCACTTGCCGAAACATGTAGGAGAGTTTATATGGACAAATAACTGGTAATATTATACTATTGTGTGTACACTTGTTGGTGTATACAATCAACTGTAGGTGCGAAGTTCACTGCATCTCTGCAGTTTTCCCTCATTCTGATGTGGGAGCATAAGGTGAGTGTGTTCGAGAACAATCGAAGACCACAGACGTGAGTCACTGATCTGGGTCATGATCGTGCTGGTCGTTAATGTCCCTGTGCGATGAAATACACGTCGCTTATCGCCAGACAGAGAAGATTTTTTTGCTTTTAGACGCCACGAGAACTTCGAGCCGTGTATGCAGTTGGTTGTGTCTAATAGAAAAGTATATCTGTTTTAGTTATTTATAGGTTTGTGGTTTATTTAACAACAGTGTCACTGGCTCGGAATGTAACACGTTAAGTGGATTCTAGTGAACTGAAAAGAATGTGAAAGTTGTCAAATTATTGGTGATGGTTTTTTTTCATAGCCATTTTTGCTAAATATGCCCGATCTTTCTACGTTTGTCAGATGGTATGCATACAGAGAAATCGATATCAGATATTGCATACAGAAGTTATTCAGCTCCTGTTCCTTTCTGTTGGATTAATTGAGTAACAGACTCAGTGCTTTTTTAAGTCCTGGGTTCCAATCTCTGCTCGGAAACAAATTATCTTAACCGAGATTTTTTTGTGGGTTTCCACATATCCTGCAGTCAAATGCCGAGATAGTGCCCCAAATTAGGTCACGACCGCTTCCTTCCAAATCCTTTCCAGTTCGCTGACCATCCTATCTTTCGACGCTATATAGTCGTAGGGAGTAATAGGTTATTTTAGTGGACCATAAATAAATAAATTTTGCGACTGAATACTTTTATTCCTTCGTGACTATTTTGTGTTGCGAGCTACAGTTTTACGGCATACAATACTATTTTCGTTACGTCCTTAGATTATGCAATCCTTTCCGTAACACAATGTTCCCCTAAAAGTGGAGCAGGTGCCGCGTGCTTTTATGTTTTCTCAACGCCGGAACTTTCACTCGATAATGCAGCTTTCACCGATAAGTCAAGAACTTCCGCGTTACCTGAAGGGAGAGGAGTATAGTACCAATTCATGCTGACGGTTGTGGGAATTACATCGAAGCATGAGACAGAATGATATGTGCCATAAGAAAACAGCGTATAATCGAGCGCCAACCCACCATCCTGCAATCCTCAATGACGTTGGAATATACCAGTGCATTCAAATAGGCCATGGTCGCTTCCAGGCATTATTTCGTGTCCGAATAGACGATAGGTTTACGTAATGTCATCCTAAAATAGGAGCGTTACCAAATGATGCTTTTTTATATTTAGCAACTTGTAAGCCCAACTTGATAATCTAATGTGTCTCGAGACAGCAATTCATCAGTCATTGTAAGCACAGATTAATCTTAAATGTTAACACCTCCTCACTGTTTAAAGTTCTGCAAGCATGCTGTTTCGTAATGAAACTATAGGTCTGTACATGTCTTATTACCAGTTATCGTTATTTTTTCGAGAAGTAAAATACACTTTCACTGTATCGCCATTCTGCTTAAATTAGGAGGAAAAACATGGTAATAAAAGTTTAGTGTTCTGGAAGCACGTGTTAAGCAGTTTCATTTTCTATATTAAAACGAGCTAGTGTTGCCCCCCCCCCCCCCCCCCCTTTTTTTATTATATTTTACACAAAAAGACTTGATACTTTTTTTTTTTTTTTTTGTTTTTTTGAACCCGGGGTTAAGCAGTTTTTTTTTTTTTTTTAAAACGGGCTGTGTTTTCCCCCCCCCCCCCCAATTTCGTATTCAGAGTATCCTGAGAAGAAAGGGTTTCATCGTTATTGCTTTTTCGGCTTTACTTTGGAATAATGAATTAAGTTTATCTTAGAAAATTAGGAGGTACTGAAACTTGTTGCGGCATATCAACATCTGATATGTGCTGATTATATTAATTTACTGGACTAAAAAACAGGAGTAGAAGCTGTTACCTAGTTTGATCTAGAACTGAATGGAAAGAAACTTGGTATGTGTTCAATAAATGTTTATTTTTATTATCCGACAAACACAGCTGTATAGATCTTGTATGTTTGGTTTATTTAATGATACTACGTGTTTCGGCTGTCCAGATCAGCCATCGTCAGGTAGGTCATGGGTACACAAAAAGAGTAGAGGGGAGAGACCTCTCCTTCTAAACAGTAGGTATAACGGTGTTAGTAATTACTCTATAACACCTTTACACCTACTGTTTGTAAGGAGAGGCCTCTCCCTTACAGTCTTTTTGTGTATCCATGTCCTACCTCATGATGGCTGATCTGGACAGCCGAGACATATTGTAGCAATAAATAAACCAAATACATTTATACAAGATGTATAGAGTTGTGTTTGTCAGATAATAAAAATAAACTTTTAATTGACGAATACACAACAGGACGATGTCACCAAAGACTAGTATGTGTTCAAGTTGTCATAAGAATGCAGGTAAATGCGGAAAAAAATATACTTTACTAATCTCGAGTGTGGGTAAGTTCAACTGATTTATTTGATGTTCACTGCAGCAAATTAAGTCACGAAGAAGTTCGGAGTAGATGAAATTTGCAGAATGCTTGCTGCAGCTCATAATATAATATAATATTTTACCTATTGTTTATATGTATGTGAAACTTTGTCCCTCGCCTTAGGGTAACGGTGCCGGAGAGAATATTTGGGGCTAAGAGAGATTAAGGAGAGAACGTAGAAAACTTCATTGATAAAATTGTATGATCCTTAATAAACAGTGGATTTCGTCCAATTTATATGTAAATAGAAATGAATACTGCTGCGCCATCTGTATGTAATCACCAATAATACACGTCTCGGCACATAATTGTATTTTAATGACCTGCGCCTTTCAGCAGGTATGCTTGCGGTGCGCAAATAAGTTTAATTCGATAAGAGGGACGATAAGTACATACACGTTGTTGGTTGATACTCCTGAAGGAGATACCACTTACAGTACGTTAAAGACGTACCCGTACACGAAGGTAACACGCACAAGGATCTTACAGAAATAAGGAGGGTGAGTATACTAGTTTCAGTTGACCATGGCGAGCTGTTGTGAATAAGATAGTAAACGTTTGGACTCGGTAAAAACTGGCAAATGTCTTGACCAGTTGAACGAATATCAGCTTTTAAGGAAGGGTTTTGCTTAATGACGTTATTAGTAAAAATTATTTATGGTGTACTACGCTGAATTTGTCTTCTGATGTCTCGGAATTTTAGTCTTCGTTCGGAGTCACAGGATGAAGTGGTGGAGCCACTGATACTTATACACAAGAATTACTGCAACATGCAAAATTAAGTCCACGTGGTTCTAACTGGCTTCCACTAGGCCAACGTCTAGAATCTCAAGTTGAACCTCTGGGTTACCGCGGATATAACGACGCTCCTCGATGCTCAGACAACAATTGCTGTTCACAACGTCACTCCAAGACGCCGTCAGTGGGAAGACGGGTCCAGTGTGGGTGTCTCCTTCAGGCAATGCCAATCGCAGGCGGTAGCGTTCAGCTTGAGTTACATCCCCTAGTAGCCACAGCCATACTAGTTGGTGTCCAGGTGTAGCTCCAGTAGCGACTTCAACGAAAAACACATCACCGTGAACTGTGAATGACGTCAAGGAAGAGTCTCTCATCGCCTTGGAACTTGATAACGGAAGATTCAGTGATATCCCACATGAAGTTGACTGAAGGAAATACTGAACCAAAGGGCCTTGGTGGACTTCGCGCAGGTGTTGTAGCAGCGCGCCTGGGCCTTTCAGAATGCTACAGCAATATGGCTGCGACTTCGTTGGAAATGGGCAATGAAGTGAGAGTCCGTGACCTTCGGTGCAAAATGTCTTTCCTGAGAGAAACTCACTTCCAACTGGAATCTGTCCTGCTGACAAAGAACGTGTTCTCAGAGGAGAGAGCGGTGCTGCTTGCAGGGGGGAACTTGACGTCTTCTCATCGATGCGTTTGGACATTAACTCCTGATTACACTCTGAAATATTTTCTTCAGATGAAGCTTTAGGCTTTACCACAACACGAGAAGTTTGAAGTTTTACTTTCTCACCATCAACTGTGTTTTGATTTGCAACAGAGCTTTCTCCATAAGGGGAAGTACTTTCTGTTAGTTCGGCCTGCTCGCCAGAGATTCCGGAATACTCTTTAGTTGAAGGGCTTCCATTCGAAGTTGCTTCTCTGGGATTTAATTGCTTATCAACTGTTCCCCGAACGGAGTCAGTTATAATGCGGGACTTGAGGTATAGAGCAGGATATTTCTTTGGTTCTTTCTTGTTCTCCACACTCTTCTGCTTGTTTTTGCTCATTGTTTTGGTCAGGAGACTGTACAGTTTGTCTGAAAGAAGGCACCTTGCTCGCGGTCCGAAACTTACTCGGCACACCGGACACCTCTCAGCCCTTGATCGACACCTGCCACAAGTAACGTGACCATTGCCACATTGAAATGCTGGAGGCGGAACCGTCTCGAAACAAACAGGACATTCCAAAAGCTGGAGAACCGACTGGAGCAAGTTTGAAAGGTGCTGAAAACTTCCTGGCGTCGTTCCGTTTCCGGGGATCTGTAACAGTCAGTAGAAGGCGCTCATTACGGTGTGTGTAATGTTCGAGTAAAGGCTTCGCGGCAAAGGCAAGGGGATTTGGGAATTAGTTTTGATCTTGTGTCAGTTCTGTATATTGAAGTTTAATACAGTGGAAAATATTAGGATAAGTTGTCCACAAGGTAACCTAAATTGTTTTTTACTGTGTACTGTTAATTATGCCGTTAAATTTTTATTTCTTTCAGGTTTCTGTATGATATATTGCGTTGATTTAGGAGAGGGTAATATAAGGAACAAATGTAGAGTACGTAATGCCGTTGAAGTTAATTTTCTCTGTCGTTTTTGCTTATTCCGTTAACTGCATTCTGAATTTAGCTCCGCCACACCAGTACATGGGTTTTGTGTTTAGAAGTGATCAGTAAATTGCACGACCTTCATGTCTTCTGCGATTTTGATTAGTCGCTTGTAATTTCCAAATAAGGGTAACAGCAAAAATACACTGGTCATAGCTAGACCATGTTCTCAAGCTACAAGATGGTCTGGTTGCTGTTGTAGCACATGCATCTTCACAGGGTTTCAGTATGACCCGCGTGTTTGGGTCACTGGTGCATAATTATGCTTTTTGTTTACATATATACATACAGATTGTAATGAAGGAAATTTTGTTTGTATTATTACGACTTAAGTTAATTTCTTGCTGTAAACACGGCCGTTAGTATCTACTAAAGATGAGTAACGTCAACACAGTCTGGCACATCCTTGCAACTTGACACAGAGCAGCAGATTATTTCGTACCATACCCCAAGTCTTATTAACTTATTCATGTAAACGCACGCAGCACGTGTAAATCTCATGTTACTTCTTCGTTCTTTATGACTGTACGACAGAGGCAACATGCTTGTCGTGCAGTCTAAAATATCAAGATATTTCTTTTTATTACATTAGAGAAAGATCTTATGTTTCTGGAAATAAATGGAATTCTCCCCTTTTAAATGTAATTGCATTGTCATCAAAACACATTACATTCCCTCTGTGATGGCGAAGTAATCGTTTCAGTCTGTCCGTACGTACTTCTTATAACGCTTCCTGGCCACCTTATATCGTTCCAGGGGATTTGCTTATTGTGCCAATAAATTCACGTTACAGAGAATAGCTCCACAGTTATTGGTATGCCTTCAAGTAGAAATTGGTTAGGATTCGCATGCAGTAATGGAGGTGACTCGCCAGTGCTAGGTGAGGTTAAGTGTGTTTGGCAGCATCAACAGAACTACGCTGTTTCCTCTGCTTCAGTGTTTATGATTCGACAGTTACGAGGAAAAAAATGTCAAGTTCGTTGCGACTTAATTCTGATACAAGGTCACTGAAAATTGCTGCAGTCATGTTTCTTTACCTATCCGGCGATGTTTCCTGAAGCTTGACCTTCACACAAAATGCGATTCAAATATTATCGAAATGAACTAAGGCCACTGACCGCCATTAAAATAACAGACTTGTTTATTTTTCAGTTAATATTTTGGTCTCATTACCTTTTCAAGCAGACTAATTCTCATACTCTGATCGCTACAGCAGTCGAACCAGAGCTGCATGTGTCTACTGGAACTGACAATCTCTCACTTGCTCCTCGAGGATATTTTGCATGCCCCTTGCATGTTTCCTGCAGCGTCATCATGTTAGTTCGGAAGGTCTGAGGGTAGCTTGTTCTCAGCCGTGATATGAACCCTGTACGTTGTGTGCTACTGAAGGCTTGGTGTGGTTAGCTTGAAAATATTTCGTTTGTCCGGTTCTTATCCTATATTTGCCAGAATACCTCGTGCCGTCCGAACGCTTCGAATGTCCACTGCAAAACCTGACGCTATTTAAGGTCTCCTGATATGTTCAGCGAACAGAGCACAGTTCTTGCAAAGCGTTTGCCTGTGCAGGTAACACAGCTGAATAAAGAGAACTTCATGCTTGCAAATAAGATGCCCTGCGGACAGTATCATGCCGGTTTGTCCGCTTCTTGTCCCATGCAGAAGTTACGCTGAGAAACTTTTCTCGTTAATTTCGCCAGTGATATCATCGTTTACCGTTAGTGCGCCTGGTGGCGTGGCATTACATCTTACTGACACTGGCACAACATTACGAAATGTCATGTGTACGTATACTCACTACACATAGTGCCCTACTTACGGTTTATTCGAGTCAGTATAGTGACTAGGCTATAGTCTGAATGATCCGGGGTTTGATTGCCGGCACAAGTATGAGATTTTTCTTTTCTTCAATACGCCCAGACCGGCCCTGAGGCCCACCCAGCCTACTGTTCAATGGATACATCGGGTTTTTCCCCGGGTGTAAAGAGCCGGGCGTGAATTTGTCCACTCACCTCCATCTAGTGTTGGCCGGGTAGCTCAGTCGGTATAGCGATTGACTACGGGCTGGACGGTCCGGGATCGAATCCCGGTGGGGACGAGATTTTCCGCCCGTCCAGACCCGCCCTGGGGCCCACCCAGCCTCTTGTAAATGGGTACCGGGTCTTTCCCGGGTGTAAAATGCGGCCGGGGCGTGCTGGTGACCACTTACCACCTTGTAGTGCCGCGGCCATGGAAGAGTAGAGCTATACCTCTACCCACCCTCTGGGCCACACCGGGCCTGTAACGGGATCACTTTACTTTTTACCTCCATCTAGTGTCGAGGTTTAGAATTAGTGGAGCTGTAATTATCCCTATTCCCTTGTACCTTCATAGCGTGCACTGCGTGCAAGGGACACCTTTACCTTTACCGTATTTGTGATATATTTAACACGAGTAGCACAGTTTACTTGTGTCCTTGGCTTCACTGCTTCCTGATACACAGTGGCCTACCCTTGTGTGTTCCATCGACATAAGGCAGCGAACTGCCAATTTTAGACCATATCCGCCTAACCTGCAAAGTGGTTGTTTGTCCTGTGACATTTTGCGTTTGAAAAGATCTTGTTCAGCCCTGTTTTGTGATCTCACTGGCCTGTGGTTGCTACATCTGAACAGAATGCTGCACAAGGCACATCACTTTCTCCGTAATGAGATAACGTTTGGTTAGCACGCTAGCCGACAGTGACAGTCACAACTTGCTAACTGACCGGAAACATACAGCCAACAGATCAGCACAACGCAAGTGTATAGCGTCACGATTTTATTACGATAAGTCCGTCCCCAAAATGACCATATTGATGTCGCGGCTAATGAAAACATATTTGGAGGTAGTCCACTGGACATAACAAGTTTAGACCTAATAGATCAAGCATGTAAAAGTGAAGAATTTTGGAAGAAATTCTTACTGACTTGACCTTTTAATGTATGCAAATAGTCTTAGAATATTAATGATTTTATTCCTGCTTTACCTGCGTATTTCAGATATTACCACAGTAGGATGTGGCCAAACAGAGCTGAGCCATTATATTTGATAACAACATGTTGGCAGTAAAGATGACAATTTTGTTAAACGCAGTTTTAAAATTATTGTGATTATTAATCGTCACACGTGATGCAAGGGCTAAAATTAATATTTTTCTCCTCTTGTCTTTTATTACGTGTTCATAAAAGTCTTTAAAATTTTCTAAGTAGCGTAATCCACAGTATATCTTCCTGTCAAAACACTGCTCTGGGTTAGAAACGCGACCGAAACTTTTGCCCCCCCCCCCGCCTCCCACACACACCCACACACACCGGAATGTTCTCTTGCGCCCCACTCCTGTTTTCTTTGTGGCATGATAACCCAAGGTGTGCAGGTTTGCCCTAGTCATGTTAAGGGACAAGCTCAGTCACTCGCCAAACAGTGATGGTTTGACATTCCCCTGAATGTTTTTGTCTCTTAATTTAATTCTTACAACCCCGAACATTATGCGGATACTTCCGGACAGGACAGTGGTTTTTGTTCCCTGTATGGGCCTTAGCGCGTGAACTATGTGAAATAACTAAAGATAGGGGGTTAGAAACTTATTAGAAATTTCAGTATAGATGCTTCTGTGGTTCACAGAGAATTTTGAGTGCCGTCACATTATCTGCGGTGCGCCAGTAATAGATTTATGGTGTGGCCTGTACTTGTGTTTCAAGGTGGACTGCAGCACATTTCAGGGCTACGAGAAATCGACCTTCAAGCTGTAGAAACGTTTCGGATGCCAACACAAGAACTAAAGTGAGAGTGTATGGTGGAGCCTGTCCAACTGTGCAGATGTATATTAGCCCACCTGAAACGGATTTACTGCATACATTACTAACCGCCGTGAGGTGGATCGCTTGTCGCGGCCTGTTCATTGCTCAGGTTGAGGTGGGAGATGCCTTCAGGCTGTGGATAGATGCTGTGAATATATTGAATAAGCAAGGTCTGCTCAGCTTTCTTTCTCTCTCTCTCTCTCTCTTTCTCTTTTTGCAGTTCGGGCGACTTAGGCAAAATTTGAGGTGTGCATGGGGGCAACATGAAATTCAATAGACTGCACAAAGTGAAGAATGAATCAGTATACATATATTCATAATTTCCCCTACATATTTTTCAATACATAATTTGCAATAAAAATATACGCTATTGATGATGACGATTTTGATGATGATGGCGATGATAGGAAAATGTCTCAAAAATTCAATTTACAATCTGCTAGGGCAGGTCCGATCAACCTGTGGCTCGCGGGCAATATGTTGCATGTTGTCTGCGGCGACGTTTGTAATGAGAACCATTTGCCTGGCTAAGCCGAGACAGAACGCAGAAGCAACGTTGAAATCTTATGAGTTGTTTATTTATGGGAACACACATTAATATACTAATTTTATTTTGTAAAAAATATGCTAAAATAGCGACCCATGAGCCTAGGTCGTGAATAGCATCGTTCATAATTTTCTCCTATTATTAAGGACCCCATACAATCTAAGTTAAACTGTGCAGTTTAACTGTGTAAAAAAAACTGCACGAAAAACTGAACTGAATGTTCTCTGGCACAGCACAGGTTTCCCATCAGGTTTGTCAGTTTTTGTCAGTTCTGTGTTGTCTTGTGCGTGTGACTATGGTGGATAAAAACAAGGCTGTCTTTTGCTGTTTGCTAGCCACATCGGCCACACTATTATCCGAAAAGAAGAAAAGAAAGCGTAAAATGTGGAGTAAGAAGTGGTATATGAAAACGAATATATCATGCGATGCTCATCTGCTGAATGAATTGCCTTGTTATGATGCTATCGTGGTGTCGGTAGGTGAACTGAGCATACTGTGGGATTCCCTGAATGAACTGCGTAGTTCTCTGTGTGAAAGACGACTGGAAAGAACAGTTCTGAGGCCTGCACTATTGCCTGTCAAAACTGCGCAGTTTACTCAGGTTTTCCGTCAGGTATGACGTCACACAGTAAAATCGCTTAGTTTAACTGGCAGTGTATAGGGTGCTTTTACAAGTACCTTTTCATTGCACGTTATGCATTTAAAAATACACAAGTAAAGCTATGCATATAATTATACGTGTACTTATGCAGTCTGTATTCCATGTATTGAATTTCATATTTCATGCATGCAGACCGAATTTTACGGCAGTTGCCCCTACCACATTAAAGTTTGAGCAGGCCTGCGCTGTGGTGTCGCTAAATTTGGCACATTTTTACAAAATGGTTTAGTAATGTAATTTATGTCTCCTTAAAACAAACAGTAACTTTTCAAAATTTATAAGGCGTTCGTTCTGTCTCGACTTTGCGAAGGAAAGGGCTAAAAGTTGTTTCTCATTCCAAATGCCTCCACGGGCATTTTGCCCGCGAACTACGGGTTGAGCGGGCCTGGAATAAGCAGTGGTGGACACCCGACAAGGAGTGGTTGTTGGGCAGATATCGAGATACATTTCACGGTCAAATGAAGCACGTTCCGAAATATTAATAATATTCTTATCTGTGCAATAACGAAAAATTTAATAGATAATACCAACAAATGTACAAGTATTAAAACAGCATACACTTTCACTTTAATACATTCCACTGATACTCCAACATGTTTCGATCTTGTTAGATCATCCTCAGGCCGTCTTACATCAAACAAGCATATATGAAATGCGGGCGAATTATCAAATATATTAAAATTTTACTCCTTAAAAATTGTGGTTATCATAAAATTTGTATTGGATGTGCAGAATTGGTAACAAAGGGCCTCGAACGTGGACGAATTCTTGGTAAAGGATAAAGCAGTGTAAAATGGAAAGAGGTAATTTTCAGAGTGTGGTCTGGATTACTTTGGCCCAGAGTACGGACCAGTAGCGAATTATTGTAAACTTTCTTGTATAAAATGCTGGAAATGTCTTGACTAGCTGCGCGACTGACAGCTTTCCAACATGATCTCTGTTCCGTGGCTGTCGTTTTTTACATGGTTGTTTGGTTGTTTAGTTGGTTAGTTAATTAGTTAAAACGAGTGTTTGCTGAAGCTTTGAATTGTGTCATCCCCGTTGTGTGTATGGAAACTGGAGAGAGTATGTAGTCAAACACAACTATGTCAATTAAGATGTTTTAATAAATATAAGAAAAAAAACTATATGTTTGTTTGCAAACTAGTCATCGTCACATTTTTTTCAAGATATCTTATCTCCCAACTATATATATATATATATATATATATATATATATATATATATATATATTATATATATATATATTGTATGTATACATAGAAGAAAATAAGTTTTGCCTGGGAGCTGCAGAGTGTAGTAAGAGATCTCAAATTTTACAATCAATTCATTCACAGAAATAGTGTAAAATGTGTCATCTAAAATAAACTAGGCTCTATATACATTTAAACAGCATTTACCTGTAAGGCACTACAGTGTCGCTGTGTGTGTGATGTAGGTTAAAACACACACACACACACACACACATATATATATATATATATATATATATATATATATATATATATAAGTAAATATTATTTAAAAAATAACCAACACGATGTCACTTGTGGACTATCCTTTATTTTCATGGGTAGT
>Ga0123354_10014341_pt1 | contig 12341 bp, 10 predicted proteins | sample TergutLab28metaG_2_FD_97872 | JGI IMG/M metagenome (GOLD analysis project Ga0123354, IMG submission 97872) | Labiotermes labralis P4 segment gut microbial communities from Petit-Saut dam, French Guiana - Lab288 P4 | ecosystem: Host-associated > Arthropoda: Insects > Digestive system > Gut ... | reverse complement strand
TTTACAAAAACCTTGTTCCGTTTGGTATCATACCGAATTGCATACTGCTCCTCTCCAATGTACTCGTATTCCAGATCGCCCTTTGGATAATACCGTACCATGATATGGGTACCCAGGTACTTTTCATCTTTTTCGGATCCCTTCAGAAGGTATTTTTCCTCGGACGGCTGATGGACTATACCGTCGGAATGCAGTTCGTTTCTGTACTTTCCATTGTTGATGGTTACAAACAGAAACGGACTGCCATCCACTTCAACATAGGACTTGAGCGTATTCGGATAGAAAATTCCCAGATCCGCATGGGTGTAACACTTGCCCTTTTTAAGATTGACTCCTGACGCTGCAGCTTTTTTTTCTTTTTCCATTTTTTTTACTCCATTTTTAATTACATTTTAATATAGGCCGAAAACACGGCTTTTATTATTGTAGACAAGTGTCATTTGCTGTGCAAGGTCTTGGGAAAGCTGCCCGGCGTATTTCCATTTCTACACATATTTCTGGCGCAGCTCATCGAACGGAACCGTGTCGCCCAGCTCCCGGATTTGCACAACGCCGTTTAAAATTTTAAAGAAAAAATCCGAGATATTTGTTAATGTCAGATCATCGCTCTTGTTCCCGTCTTCCTTGTTCAGGGAATAGGTCTTCAATATCTGGGAGCCGAGACTGGCGGATATAATTAAAAAGTGATTCTCCAGATTTTCCAGATTCACGAGATCGCTGACCAGAACACGGGATGCCACTGAATAACTGTGCAGAAGCGTTTTGGTATCGGATTCATCGACAAGTACAGTCCGCTGGGAATCCGCGTCTATGTCCAGGCGGATTTTTCCGGTGTTTGGTTTTTCCGGTTCATTTTTGAATAATGAACCAAGATCGGCCAGGGTGATATTGTAAAATTCGGTTCCCGGAAGGCAGGTGATTGGTTCTACCGAGAAAGCTGTCGGGTATAATAAATAATTGGTTCCGCCGGCCGATACTTCCGGGGCATTGAATGTCCCGGCGATTACATTCTGTATGACCAGTTTTTTTGAAGCAAAGACGCCGCCAAGGACAATGGTGTTTTCCAGCTGTATATCATTCGCGAAAATGCTTCCGGCGACAAAGCAATTTTTCAGTTTTACACTGACGGCATTGATATCCGCGCCAAAATTGCAATGCCCTTTCAGCAGAAGCGCAACAATACTGCCGGATGATGCGACTGCTTTTCTGAAAATAATTGTGCCTTCGGCGTCATTTTTGATATGAAGCTCGTTATGTGCATAAACGGCATTCATGAATTCCGCCGGGCCGCTGTCCAGAATTAAATTCCGGGTATACACCGCTCCCTCGACCACAACGTTTCCCTGGATGTTGATATCACGATCAAGTTCGGAGCTGTTTTTGGGCAGTATCGCTGTTTTTACCAGGTTATCTTTCAATCCGACAATTGATTCTCCGATGCGAATCTCATTCATTTCATTCATTGTATGCTCCCTTTCAACACATTCATTTCTGATTTTTGCCATAGCGACAGCATTGTCTGGTATATCCGCTGCTCTGTTTCATCCTGCGAATTGATAAAAGCCGTTTCTCCAAGCGCTTTGAACTGCCTGTCCAGAGCTTCTTTATCCTGTTCTTCGCAGGCGATCCATGCCGGCGCGGACGCGTTAGCGCAGATGTTTTCAGTTCTTTTTGTGATTTCCTGCCGCCTCTGCTCATCGATAAAGCCCGGAATAAAAATTTCATGCATATCGGCGCCGGTTTCCGTCATTACGTTTTCTGTCCAGATAACCGGAACAGCCAGTTGGATGTTTTCATCGATTTTTTCATCTCCAAGCAGAGAATTGACTTTCGTACTGATAGTCTCTTCCTGGCTGACATAGTCCTCCAGAGTTTTAATTACATCCAGTACCCGTCTGTTGATCGATGAGACAAGCATCATTGTCTTTGCTGATGATACTTCCTCAATTCCCAGCAGGTTCAATGCTGACATGTTTTGCGGGGTTTCTGTGAGCAGCTTCTGCTGTACATTTTCCGAAAGGCCGAAAGCCGGCCTGTCCAGCGCGTTTATCCTTTTATGGCATTCGGTATCAAGATCGTCAAAAAGCCTGACATATCTGGAACTGATACGATTGTAATCGCCTTCCATCTGGGTGTTTTTTTCAGTTACCGCTTTTCCCTGTTCGGCAATCAGGCCAAAGGCCGCTTTTATGGCGCTGTTCAGGGCATTCATCTGCTGGGTCAGTTCGGAGTTGATGGCGCCAAAAAATCCGTTCAGCAGTGACGCTGAAACATCCTTTGCAGTCTGCTGAATGGCTGCGCATTGGGCGCCGTGCATTGCGACAACCGAACCGGTAAGCCCGTCAACGGAACTGTTGAAATGGCTGACGCTTCCGTCAAATGGCTGGGTATTGACGTTAATGGTTACATCAACGGGGACATTGCCGCTGTAATGTCCGGAAACACTGCCGCCGTGTTCACTGGCGGGGTAATTGAGTGTAACCGAGCCGCTGTATTCGACACTGGCGTGGTAATTTCTGCTGTAACTCATACGCCCAATACCTCCCAGGCCGATTCGTTAAAGAGCCTGAGCGCTTCCCCGGAAATCCTTTCATCTTCCAGTTCTTTTTCGCATAACGCGGCGAATTCCCGGCGTATGGCTTCTTTTTCACCGGCATCCGAACCTTTCCAGGGCAAATCATTGTGGACATGGCTGATTGTTGATACAACGGGAGCGGTATTCTGCCACACCTCGGTCTTCGCGGTATAAATACTTTCAATATCGCTTTCCTGGTTCAGCAGGCTGTCGGTTACGCAAAAAATTGCCGGCTGATACCATATATCAGAAGCTCCGGAATTACCCTTTTCATCTTCAGAGAGTATGCTTTCAACTTTTTCGCTGTACGAGCTGTTTTCATTGACAGACTCTGAAAGGGTATGTAGGGTATCCCTGGTTTTTTGCTTTAACTTGCCGGAAAGCGCGGTGTTCGCGAAAGGCAGGGCTTCTTCGCTAATGCTGAAAAGCAGCGAACTGTCATCCTTGAGCCTGTCAAATACAACACTCTTTTTGATTTCGGCAAGTTTCATGGCGGGGCGATCCAGTTCCCTTACCCGCGATTCCAGCGCCTTGTTCAGCGACATGAACAATTTCGAATAACGTCTGGTGATCATGTTGAAGTCGCCTTCCATCTGCTTTCTGACGTTATCCAGTTCTTTGACCAGTTGAAGCAGCAGCATCTGCTTGCTGCCCATTTCGGTATAGGCGGCAACCGCTTTTTGGCTGATTTGGGATTTAATCAGCGTATAAAAACCGGTATCCACATTCTCGCAGATTGTCTTTGACGCGTTTACTTCCGCGGCAATTACCGCGGCCTGCATGGCTGTAACCGCGACATTTACTCCGTTAATATGGTTTCGCGCCGTGTCAACACTGTTGGCCATTGGTGATGTATCTACGTCGAATACAAAACTCGCCATAATTATTCATCCCCCCCGGCGCTGCCGTCTGTTTCGGCTGCTTCTTTCAGCAGATCAATGGAGAAATCATCGTACATTTTCTGTTCGATACTCGGCGGCGGTGGCATCTTTGCGTTGGCCGCGACATACGGGCTTACCGCCAGCAGCTTTTTTCTCCTGGGATCAAGCGCCTGCATATTATCGGTTGATTGGGCTATATCGCGGTACTCCTTGTCCCGCAGGGTTGCTTCATAATACGGAATATACCCGAATTGGGCGGCCTTCTCATCGATATTATCCTTCAGCCTTTCCATATAATCGCTGAACTCTTCCTGCTTTTTACGGAACTGCGCGGCCTGCAGTTCAAATCCGGCAATTATTTCGGCGTCTTTGTTTTGTTCTTTTACCTCCGCGGCGTCCAGGGAACGGGTTTTTTGCATCGAAAGCTGGGTTTCCTGCAGCGCTTTGTATGTATTGAGGCTGCGGACATAATCGGCATAAGATTCCCGCATACGGTTGATAAGATCCGCGGCTTCCGCCCTGTTCCTTCCGTAAAAATCTTCAGTGTCCCGGTGCCACTGGTTCAGGTAATCAATTTTTTGATCCTTGATATTGTTATAAATCTTCAGCCGTTCAACCCGATTCTCGGCCATCAGGTTTTGAATAACGGGCGCCAGGACTTCTTCCTGTATCTGGTGCATTCCGAAAGGCATCGAAGTCCGTGATTGATCTTCCGCTATCCATGAAGTTGAGAACAGATCGTATTTTACCCGCGAACTGGATTTCAGCGAGAATGGCGTATAATCATCAACCGAATCCTGATAGTCAAAACTCGCGGAGCGTATTCTTTCTATTTCTTCCGCTTCAAGCGCGGGTGAGTATTGATTGAATGAAGCTTTCAGTACTGTGGAAAGAATCATGTTTGCGTAATCAACAATTTTGCTTGAGCTTTCCATTTTCGTTTTACTGAGTATCTGAACGGACTCCGCCAGGCGGCCAATGAGTTTTTTAAAATAGATGACCTGATTTTCGTTGGTGCTTTTTTCAAAAGATTTCCGCATATCATTGAGGGAGTAAAAAGAATCGAGTTTTTCCTTAAAGCTGTCAACATTGAAAACGGGAACAACAGGTTTATTGTCTGTATCGTCCGCCGCATATTCCCTGATAAAATCCGCTGTTTGGCTCTCCGGCAAAACAACCGGCAGTGAAAGGGAAACTGTATCATTATCATTCAGCAGATACCGGATATTACGGACCTGGCGATCGATATTCCCCATATAATCATACAGTTTGACGCGCTGTATTGATGTTGAATAATCCGAAGTATCAATATCTTCCGGGGCTGTAGCCTGCTCCACAAGGGGAACCTCTTTTATGGCGTCTTCCAGGTTTGTAAGGCTTGCCAGGAGTTCCTCGGGTTTATGCACTACGGACATTTTAAAATCGCTTGAGCCAACCTGTCCCGTATGATCCACAATGAAGCTTTTCCCTTCAAACGGGACTTTGGTTGCAACAGGAACATATACCACACCCATTTTTTTCACATTGTAATTGCGGCGTATATCCCGGTGCGCTTCCTCAAAGCCGCTTATTTTTATTTCATTTTCCTTTTTGGAATTCAGAGCCTTTACAAGGGTAACTATTCCCCATATTGCCCCCAACGCAATCACCACGCCGAGAATTATTCCCGCCAGTATTGATAAGGTATCTGTAAATATTGTTATCAGGGCCACGGCAATTCCAACAGCGGGAAAAATCGAAGTAATGATAATACCCTTGGTCTTGTTTTTCAGCGCCAATTCAATTTCCAGTTTGGCATTACTGATTGATTTTTCAAGATCAGTTTCTTCCTTTACAATTTTTTCCGCAGCTTTTCTGTAGTAGTTAAAAAGAATACGGGCCTGATCCTGTCTGAGATTCATGGACTCCGGGAATATTTTCCCCTGCATAAGACGCCTCCTTTGATATTTGTGTTTCTAAATAGAGGTACGAGAACTTCCGGAAACTTCAGTTATTGGAAGTTCTCTGTACGTAACTAATTTCTCAGTAATTTGCGTTCTTTTATCAGCATGCACAGCTTGTCCGCTTCCTGCTCCAGAACGGCAGAGTGCGCGCCTGAATTGATACCGGAGCAGAGTTCACTGATCGTATTCAGGGATGTTATTATCTGCAATTCAAGGTCGTCCCCTATGCCGTTATCAACAGGGTAGATATACCTGATATCATCAAATGCCCGGTTCAGGGTTTTTTTTGCTTTTTCATATTCGGCAGGCAGGCCGTTGACGGTAAGCGACAGAACCTGCGCTTTTGGCTTTATCTCTTTGATAAACTGCTTTTTGCGATCTTCCTGCGCGGCCACATTGCCGATGTGGGATGATGCAAAATAGGCAAAATAGACAGTAACCAGAAAACCAAAGAACAGTATTGCCTGAATTATTACAGCGGTATTGAATAAAATTACTCCGGTGGCTGTAAGCATTACCATGACAACGACTGATGCTGCAATGTACAGAATAATACCGGGCCATATCAGGGATATGACCGGAACCTTCCCTGAAAAATTGGATATATTAATCATTGAAAAGAAGAATGGAAGGAAAAAAATCAGGTAACATATCCCGATTGATGTCCATACAAAAGCATCAATCCGGGTCAGTTCACGGTTTCCCCTGGTCAGAAAAAATGCAAGTACAACTATTCCCGCTCCTGCAAGGAATAGCAAAAATCTGAAAACTATTGACTGGTTTTTGGTCATAGGCGCTCCTTTGTACCGTTATTACTATAAAGCTGCCTTACAGCAGTTTGTTTCCGCAGCCGGGGCAGAATTTTACGCCCGGCGTTGCCGGCTGTCCGCAACGGGGGCATACGTTTCCGCCGCCCGAATTCATCTGCGCCAGTTCTGTGCCGCAGGAGACACAGCGTTTGCTTGTTTCCAGGTTGTCGCTGCCGCAGCGGGGGCACGGGTTGTATTTATTCCCGCAAAAGGGACAGAAATTTGATGTGGCAGGGTACTTCTTTGCGCATTTTGCGCAGAAAACTTCCTTGCGTCCGGGTGCAGCCATCTGGCCGCCCTGGTACATGCCCTGCTGCATCTGGGGCATGCCGCCCTGGTTCGCCGGCTGCATAAGAGCCTGGCCCATACCGCCGCCGCCGCCCAGCATGCCGGTCATTGCGACAGCCCCCAGCATTCCCAAATCGCTGCCGCCTGACAGGGCGTTATTCGCAACACCGAATCCCTGTTTTTGCTGCCAGGTATATCCGGCTATATTTTGCGCCGAACGGTCGCTCAATGCGGCCGCTATTTTCTTGCCGTCTTCTGTCGATGTATCCAAATCCACCGATGTAATATAGAAACCGGTTAAGAGCATGCCGTAACTTTCCCAGAATTCCTTCAGCGGATCTTTAATAAAATTTGACAGGTTATCAAGCTGGGCGGATATGGCTGTTATTCCGACCTGATTGGCCTGCATAAAAGCTATAACGCTGCTTTTCGTTTTAGCAATCAACGGGCCCATAAAATGATTAGTCAGGTCGCGTGAGGTGAATTGGGTCAGGGTTCCTACCAGTTGCACAAGAAAACGCTCGGCATCTTCTACTTTGAGTCCGTACCTTCCAGCCGCCATCAGCGGCACCATTTCTCCATATTCAGGATCCCTGAAACGCATGGTATCGGTACGCCAGTCAATGGTGAGCGGAGCAGTCTTGTTGACAAACCAGATTTCGGCCATAAAGGGGTTTTTACCGCCAAACGGAATACCGAAAAGGTTTCGCAGCAACGGAAGATTTTCGGTGTTCAGGGTATGTTTCCCGGGCCCGAATTTTCCGAGAAGCTGCCCCTTGGAAAACAGAACCGCTTCCTGGGATTCCCGTACTATTAACTGGGTAAAGGTACTTAGGTTGTTCTTTTCGTTTTGTCCGAATTTCCACGCAAAAACATCATTTGTTGCGCTATTCCATTCAACCAGATCTATAAATGCCATAAAAATGCTCCTTATTAAAATAATATAATACCAGTTTTAAGATTCTGCAATTAAAATGTTTCATTTTGCGGCGTTTTGACCATTAAGTAATAAAAATATGGGGGGGGTTGCCTGCCATTGCCATAATTCCATATATGCCGATATACTTATACTGATGTATACAAGAGAGATTCAGCCGCCCAGAGATACTCCGGTTGAAAACGGCATACCTGTGCAGGGAACCTGGGACAGGGCTTTCAAGGAAGTGAATCTGCTGGACATTCACCGGCCGTACCGGACTCCATTGCCCGGCTGGGCCAGAGATTACCGGATAAAGGAATGGCAGAGGTTTGCCGCTCAGGATGATCGGTACTTTTTTGCGGCTCTTCTGGCTAATTTCAAATTGTATTGTTTTGCTCAAATCCACTTGTATGACAAGGAAAAAGGCGAGTCATATCAATTTAAAAAATTACTGCCCGGTAAGGGGTGGTGGCGCCTTCCCCGAAATCTTGCAAACGCCTCAGCAGGCAGCCTGTCAAAACGGTTTTTTTTCCTGATACACAATTGGCTGGATGCCGATTCCACCATGCTGGATGTTGATATTGAAGCGGAACGCGGCAAATCCATACTTACCGTTTATTTGGGCTACAATATCAATAAAGATAAAATCAATCCTATGGCGGTATCTCTTTGTTTCTCCGAACACCGCAGCATGTATGCATTCAAGGCAGCGGCGCCTGTTCATGGAGATATTGTTTTTATGGGAAAGAGAATCACCATGGAACCGGAACGGACAACCGGAATTTTTTGTGATTATAAAGGATTTTTCCCATACCGTATGCGGAATGTTATGTGCAGTTCAATGGGATTTTCGGCAGACGGGAGGCGTTTTGGTTTTCACCTGGGGGAGAATCAGGCAAAAGAAACCAACAGGAACAATGAAAATGCCCTGTGGACAGACGGACGTGTAACCCCGCTCCCGCCGGTACGTATAACAATGCCGAAGGGCGCGGATTCAAATTGGATTATTCAGGACATGGAGGGGATGGTAGATCTTGTCTTCACACCCAAAGTCAACCATAACGATAATTTTAATATGTTGATCACCAGCGCCGATTATAATACCCCGCTCGGGCATTATAACGGAATGGTAGTAAACTCGGACGGAGAAAAAATCCAGGTACATAATATGTTGGGAATGGGAGAAATTCTCCATTTACGGATGTAAATATGGCCAGGAAAGCAAAGGCGGTATATGCGCCCGGCGAATTAAGCCGGGTACGCGGAAAGTTAGGTGAACTTGACGCCAATGAAGCAAAGAGAATGGTTGAGGTTCTCGGCGGTGAAGTAGGATACGAACGGACCGCGGATCAGGAAGCGCAGCGCCAAAAACCCAAAACCAGACGTGAAACGGTAGAGCTTGTTGTTCAGGGGCATGGTTCATCCAGGCGCCCCCGGCGCCGCATTGATATGACCGGAATGGATAATGCGGATGCCGGTGTTTTTGTTCATCGTACATCAAAAAAAAAGAACGCTGATCCTTCCGATGATCCGTCTGTTCAGCTGAAGACCCCGTACCTTGAACGGGTAAAAATGGATCGTTACGCGTCACTGCCGGAATTTGACATAAAGACTTCCACTCAGGTGCTGGTCTCCGCCATTATGATTTTTTCCGATCCTCCCGATTATGTCAGCCCGCTTTTTGTGACACGCCGCCTGAATGAGTATTACAAATATATTGAGCAACTGGTCACTTCCACCAGAACGCTGTTCCCCCGTAATAATGCAAGGCGCAGTGAGCGGGTAAAAAAGGCATCGCCGTTTGTTTTTTCCATACTTGATACGATCCGTTATATAAACATCGAGCGTATTACCGCCGACCTGGCAAGAATTCAATCCCATCCCCGTACGGTCAAAGTTTCCGATTTGGCGGATATACTCAGATCGGTGTACAAGCCTTTGTTCATTCTGGAAAAACTCGATACGACAACACATATAAAAGAAGCCTATAAATTTCTTTACAAAGCGCTTTATATTGAAAATCCCGACGAGGCAAAGACGAAATACCAACAGCATATCAAAACAGCCCTTTCTTCATTTAATAAAATCCGGAATGATATTCATTATCTTTTATATCCGTTATTGGTAAAGCTGCTTTCCGATCGCTGGCTTCCCTATGAAACTTTTTTCAGTGAGCGTCACCGCCGTTTTATGAATTTTCTGAAAACTGCCGAACATGAACAAATCAGCCTGCCCGCCGAAAATACCCAGCCATCCGGCAGCGCCGGTATCGAATCGGTGCATGAAGATATAAAAAATGAACTGGCAAGCGAGGTAACGGAGGCTGACTTCAGCATTGAACCGGAAGAAGATCCGGATGATCCCAAAGTGCTTGAAAGAAAAGAGCGGGAAGCGGCCCGAGAATCGGAACAAAAATTCGTTGATAAGGGATTTGAAGCTATGGAACTCCTTTTCCCCAGGGCGGGATGGGATCGGCTTGGCAGTTTCCCTGATTTTTATCCCTATTTTTCCGATACGCTGGAGTTAAAAAGAGGATACGAACTGATAGCGCCGACAGATCCGCTGCAGCAGGTCGCCGTACTGATGCATATTATCGAGGAATTTTTCTTTGCCCTCCGTTATGTGTCATTTGGTTCAATTGTGGGTTCTGACAATAATCTGGTACGTGTTGACGATTATCTCGGCAGTATAATAAACAACTGGCAGCGGTATATCGATGACAGTTTTGACAAAGAGTATATCCCCCGCCTTACCGAGTTATGTCAAATGCTGGAACAATCATCGGACGCGCGGAATTCGACATACGGAAGGCGCATTATTAATGAACTGAACTGGGTTAAACGCCTGAACTATCTGCCGTATTATAAATTTGAATCACTGGGGCCGCCGCCGTTCCATAAACGGGATATTACTCCCATTTACAGTGAAATCAAACTGCTTCGCAAATATCTGACCGCTGTTGCGGCAGGTATAGAACAGGGCAACCGGCAGGGAGGCGCCGAAGCGTCCGCGCCGTGCGACGGTATTGATAATCCCTGGGAACCGTATAATTTTGAAGTACCGAACCCCATTTCCATACGCCTTGATTCGCTGTTGTCCCCAAAAAAGCGGAACAATGCGGCGCTGGTGTTCTTCTGTCTTTCGGCGGTTGTTATTCTGGATCACCTTGTGAATGACGAAACCAGTTGGGCATATGACAACCGCTCAGGCCCCCTGTTCCGCAGCGTAGACGGCGCCGGAAATATACCCCTGTTCAGTGTCGAAACCAAACTTGACGCAGACATGATTTTTAAATTGACACTTAAACAGCGGCGCCAGGAAAAAGAGATGCAGGAAAAAAGCGCTCAGGAAAAATAGCGGTTTAAATATCATAAGTTTTTTCAAAATATTCGTGTTGGTTCGTGTGGTTTGTGGTTAATATTCTTAAAAATTTCTTAATCCATCAACCCGCCCAGGCGCTTGCATCTGCTGCATCCATTTACATGCACATGGTTTTTCTGGTGGGCGCCGCCGGGCAGGTCAGGCCTTTCAAACATACGGGCAATCAGAAAATCATTCTGGGTTAAAGCCATTCCGCAGACCGGGCAAACCCTGGGCAGATCGCCGTTAATACAGTAGATGCATCCCCGTATATACATGAGCCGGTCTTGGCCGCCGTTGAGCGAAGGGAAAGCCTGCGATTTAACAAGATAGCCTTTTCCCAATTTGGTGGAGCAAACCGGGCATACCTGGGGATCGCCCGGTTCACCGTGCTGTTGCCGGGCGCGCTTTGTTTTTTGCCATTTCTGCCAATGCCGGTGAATGCCTGTTAATTGTCCGATAAACAGGGAAAACCCGAACCACAGGAGAATTATGCCAATTATTATAAAAATCAGAATTTCTATATACATACGAAAAGGGTGCCTGGCGCCTTTTGAGAGCCACCTTATTCAGATATACTCAATACATGGCAATCCTTTATATTATCGGCACACCTATCGGGAATTTGGGTGATATCAGCCTGCGGGCAATTGAGATGTTTAAAAAAGCGGATCTGGTCGCGTGCGAAGATACCCGCAGAACCCTGAAATTGCTGAATCATCTGGAAATCAGGACAAAAATGCTCTCGTGCCGGTCGCAAAACGAGGAATTTGCCGCTCATAAGGTCATTGAAGCCCTGAACAGCGGGCTTACCGTGGCGTATGCAAGTGACGCCGGCACCCCTGCCCTGAGCGATCCCGGGGCGGTTTTGGCGCGTCTGGCTGCCGGGGCAGGGCATGAGGTGATCCCCATTCCGGGGCCTTCGGCTTTTGCTTCCCTGGTCAGTGTTTCGGGCGGAATGGACAAAACCATTGTTTTTGAGGGATTTTTGTCGCCCAAACCGGGCCGGCGGAAGAGCCGTTTACGGGAACTGATGGCCATGGACGCCGCTGTGGTTCTGTATGAATCGCCTTTCCGCATACTTAAGCTTTTGGCGGATATTGCCGAAATTGATGAAAGCCGCTATTTATGTGTCGGGCGGGAAATGACCAAGGTTCACGAGGAATACACCCGCGGGACGGCAGGCCGGATTTATGCCGATTTTGCCGAAAAAAAGGAACAACTTGGCGAATTTTCGGTTTTTATATCTGGTAATAAAACCAATTAGCATGTAAACTATTGGTAAGCTTATGCCGATAATTGGTATATAGAAGGATAGAATAATGATGGTTGACAGAATTAGTCATATTGAGCCCCTCCCGCCCGGCAAAAAGACCGGCCAGGCAGAGTCTGCAAAAGCGGCTGACAGATCCGATTCAATTAGTCTTTCTCCGGAGGCCATGGCTAAAGCAGAAAAATATCAGGTTATTGAGTTGATTAAATCCACCCAGGAAATAGATAATGCACGGGTACTTGAATTGCGGGAAAAAATCAACGATCCTTCGTATATCATTGAAAAGGTAATTG
>Ga0123354_10014338_pt1 | contig 12342 bp, 10 predicted proteins | sample TergutLab28metaG_2_FD_97872 | JGI IMG/M metagenome (GOLD analysis project Ga0123354, IMG submission 97872) | Labiotermes labralis P4 segment gut microbial communities from Petit-Saut dam, French Guiana - Lab288 P4 | ecosystem: Host-associated > Arthropoda: Insects > Digestive system > Gut ... | reverse complement strand
TTATTCAACAAATATATGTACTGAATATTTTAAACATGGTATATACTCTCCGTTTTTTTTTTCAAAATGCAGTTTGTTCCATAATTCTAACGTATTTGGTTCCTGTATTAATTCACATTTTATACGCAGGGTGTGCTAAAATTAAAAAAAATAATTCCGGCGCCAAAAGGTTAATGTACTCAAATAATTACAAGCGCACGGCGTTATAAATACTCTGTTCGAAATTCAATTCTACGTAATTTTAAATTAATAGATTTTTTACACACTAACTTAAATTACAGAGTGTGCACACCCACCGAAAAGACATTTTTTTCTACCTTCGTACCACCAGGAAACGTGTGCTGGAGCAGAAACAAGCAGCATCCAAACGGGCGCAACTGGTGGCCTACAACACGACTGCAGCATCACACAAGCACCGACGTTACTTACTAACCTCACACCATCGAGCGGAATATGTGCAATTATTCATCAGTAGCATTTGATGGAAAAATTCGTACGGAAATAATTAAAATGTCAAAAGAACAATGTTCATCCACATTTGACTGTGCAACTGTAAACTGGAGTCAGAAATATAGGTATGTTAGAAGAGGACAGTAGGGATATTCATGGAATAATGTTATTACCATTTAAATTTAATATGATCCATACCCGCCCATTAAATTGATATATATATACACCATCCTCAGAGTGTCTTAAGGAATACTAATAGAACAGAACATAATATGTTAATAAAATGTTAAGCTGTATTGGTAAAACCACTTGGTGTAACGGTTAATATCTTAGGTAGTCTCTGTCATAATACAGAGTTGGTTTGTATATTGATAAAACTTAAAATTCAAAATAGTGTTAAAACAGGTAAAACAGAGTGTGCCTGTGTTCTTGAGTACAGTTTATATGCACCCTGTTAAATGGATATGGGTGTGCGTGTTGGGATGGTCGGTTTCATTACCTTTACAGGTTAAAAACTTATTGTAAGTTTCATTAGTATTCTTTGAGATACCCTGGTGACGGTCGTGAGTACGACTGAAATGTGTTGGTGTTTAGCAACATGGAACAAAAACACATTTTAACGAAGTTCATTCGTTGGCTTTCTATATATATATATATAATAATAATAATTAATATTATTATTATTATTATTACGTCATGGACGTCAATGAATCGCGGTCTGCTTGTTTAGTAGGCAACTTGACATACATTAAGCTTACTATTAATAGTAATTAGACGAGATGGGTCGAAAACGCTGAGGTTGTGGGTTCAAATCCCCTCAGGGTATGAATATTCGCCGCCCGTCTCAGTTTATTAATCGAGCTCGGTATTGCCAGCAGCTGGTATTTCAAAGTGTACAATAAAGAATACAGACAAAAGTTATGGTTATCCCTCTGAACGCCACGAGGACATATGCGGGGGCAGAGGTGCAGACCCGCACATTCTTAACCTTGGCAGCAGATGGAGGTAAGTGTTCAGCTTCACGCTCTGGTCGCTTTATCCTGGGGGAAAGAACTGTGGTACCCACTGAACAGGAGGCTCGGTGGGCTCCGGAGCAGGTCTGGATGTTTTGAAGAAGAGGAAAAATTCTTGCCCCTGCCAGGAATCGCACCCAGAATATTTGTTCTCGTAGCCTAGCCGCTATACTGACTACGCTATCCTGGCTCTCAAAATAGGAAACGGAATCACGATTATGAACTACGTGTTGGAAATAACGAGGACTATGTTACCACCCGAACATCTTGAGGAAAAAAGGAACACTATATACAACCTCAAAACCATGATAAGATCAGGGGAGCATCCACAGCACAAAGTGATTACCATTACCTCAGGACGCCTTACTGATGTCTTGTGAAGGCAGAGTTTGTCTAAAAATAAGGTAACAGAGCTTTCACACAAGTGACGGAGTCTGAACAGGCCAATCCGTGAAAATATAACAAGATAAACATGTACAAGCCATTATATAAACAGATGGTGAATTACGAGTAGAAAAAGCCGAAAGATTACAGTGTAAGGCGTGCACAGTATTGGACCACTAGATTCCTGGGCTCTCTGAGGTTCGCATCCCACTCAGGGCATGGATATGTGTCCCCTATTCCCGCGCTGTTATGTCCCGTGTAGCTAACGGTTCTGCGACAGCGCGACGCACCACCAGGCTTCCTACTACGTGACAAAAAAAAAGGTGGCTGTTTCACAACTTATTTCCGAATTACAATAAACCAGAGCACCTAATTCACCAACTACTGAGCATGAACAATAACACCGGACCACACGACTGAGCACTCCGTGGTTACCAATTTCATCGTCTGCTCTCACCAAGTCCGATCAGAACTCATCAAGTACTTAAGCCTGTCGGACAGACTTGTAAGAAAGTATCAACACCGACCTCCTCGGACGTTGGCGCGCCTCAGTCCCATCGACCATGCCAGCAGCACGTACTGTGGTGGTGTGAAGGACAGACAGCTGACCGCATCAAGGTCTCCAGACCACGATCACGGCCAAAATTTGCACAGAACCACGAAGGAGAAATAAAACGGGAACCAAAAGACATCCAAGAACCACCCGTTACAGTATTTTCTGTCTTCTTTCTCTTATTTTACTGTAATTACCTCAAGACTGCAAGTCGAGGCAGAATAGTCGGAAATCCTGTTTGTTATTTGGGAGGTCGATGGCCCACTCTTTGAGCTGTCAGGTAATACAAATGTTAGTAAATAAACTGAAAACTTACACCAAGACCCACATCAACTACTGAAGCCATTTATAGTTCAATAAAAATGACATGACTAGACTTGGTCTAAAACATTTCTGAAGGAACGTGACACTTCGGGCAGGCAACTCTACGAAACAGAAGTCACGTGGAGAACGAGATCAAGTTTGTGATGATCCTGGCGTTGACCTTGTGATTCTTCGCAATTAAGGCCAACGTTCAAAAAATTACTAACACATTTTTATCTTACGCAGACACGGCCTCTGGGAGAAGAAACATGACAGCACATCCGCTGCAAGCAATCACGGGTGAAACAAAGTATGCGACAGTTTTGTTAATATTTCACGAACTAGCCATCTCCTGTGCCCTCTCATTCTCCTTCTATTATACAGTAGCAAAGCCGTCGCTGGTCAGCTGTTTCGCCGGTACCTCACGGGAATTTAGGAAGCACACTAGCTCTACAGCGGAATATAGCTCCTACTGAAATATTAAGTTAGAATATTTTAATATCCTACTGACGTGAGGATGGTGGACCGCAGTAGCACAGTGGTTAAGGTGCTGTGCTACAAATCGGAAGGTCGCCGGTTCGATTCCAGATGGTGTCATTGGAATTTTTTATTGACGTAATCCTTCCGATCACACTATGACCCTGGGGTTGACTCAACCTCTAACAGGAATGAGTACCAGGAGAATTTCCTGGGGGTAAAAAGCGGCCGGTGCGTAAGGCTGACAACCTTACCACCATCCTGGGCCACTGCCACGTAATCTGGGGACCTTAACCTCCTGGAACCCTCTGGGCACGTCGGGCCTGTAATGGAACTGATTTTTACTGGCGTGAGGATACAGGAAGTGCGCGCGCGCGCGTGTGTGTGTGTGTGTGTGTGTGGAACACAGAAGCTGCTAAATGTCTAATGCCCTTACTATCTGTGTCCGCACTGGACGAAGACGCAACCTCCGAGACTTTTTAGATAAAAGTGTGACATACCGGTTCTCATACATGGAAGTAAAAAATCAATGACAAATCTCAGTTCATGCGGTAAGGCACAATCGTTACATTCGGTAGGCACCAAGCTATCTTAAAAATCAGTTTATCTCCATCGTCCTACCAGAGATTAATAGCTTGAAAGAGGCCCGAACCCCCTCCCCCTCGCAGTTCACCGCACACTATCAACCCTCAAATTCCAAACGAAAGAGGACTGTCAATGCTGAAGTACTGTTGTCAAAAACAGCATAACTGAGCAACAGTTTATATAACTCATCTTCCTTCACAATACACATTGTGCACGTCATCATTCAGTTCATATTTTAACTCCCCGAATCCGTATCTTCAGGCTGAAACATTCCAATAAAGCAAAAAGCTATAACTCTGGGCTGACCTGTTGTATCATATGCATACTGATGTGAAACTTCGTCTCCCATAAAACACACACTGAGTGTTTGGCGCGCAACTTAGAGAGATAACAAGTGATAATGGAGATGATGCAAATAAGAACTGGAGAAGATTACAAAACGAAAAGCCTCACAATTAATACTCCACAACTAATATTACTAAGGAGATTAAAAGAATAAGGGTTAGACGCCACAGATATGCGACTCGCTGAGGAAAAATTATAAAAACATAGAGCATTTTGATTCCAAAACTTCGATAAGAAAGAAGTTCAGTCGCAGAATTCACTCTCAGATGCGAGGACATTAATACAGGGCCGGGTAGTGTTCATTCAACATTGTTAAAGATACACCAGTCAACCACAGCTTATTAAAATTTATTCAAAGTAATGTGACCTGGACCGCCTCTGTGGTCTAGTGGTCAGAGTTTCTAGCTACAGATACAGAGGTCCCGGGTTCTGAGTAGTAGTGGGTCTGGAACGGGGTCCACTCAGTCTCGTGAGCCTCGTGAGGTCAATTGAGCTACTTGAATGAAAAAAGTAGCGGCTCCAGGTATAGAAAACAGAGATTAACGGCTGTGGGGACCCGTTGCGCTGACCACGTGACACCCCTCTATCCGCAAAAGTTAGCACTAACTTCGCCGACTGTCGGTATAGTTCGCGTGCGGACTAAGGCCACGGAGTTTAGTTAGTTTAATGTGACCTGAAAGACAAGTGTTTTGCGATTACTGCGAAACATTACACTGAAACAATCAACTAGATGCAACAATAATAATTTTATTAATAATTTCAATCAGCTCAACATGTTTCGGGCGATAATTTCGCCCATCCTCAGGAGCACTAGACTGTGTTTACAGCTTGTGGTATAAGGCACCAACGATGCTGCCTGCTGGTGACCAGGATGAGGTGGAACTGACAACCAATTCCGTCTCATCCTGGTCACCTAGTTGGCTGTTTATATTATCGTATCAATGATGTACCGTCACACAAACATCAAAATTACACTAAGTTTCTCTCAAAAACAAGAGCCGTCACACATCGTCCATTTAGACAGACGCACAGATGAACTCGGTCTACAACACATTCTATTACGCGAACATGACAGGTGATATGGCACTTCTTTCTTCAGGTGTTCTTAGTTTGAGACTGTGTGAGCCTGCCGAACGTGTCTGCAACACTCTTATTATCAAACAGCACCATCCCCAACTGCGGCTTGGATTCATCTGGCTCAGGATAGTGATACAGGGCCAATGGCGTTCATAACAGCCACTCGATCACTTCAGAAACCCGCCTTTAAACTGAAGTTACTTAATTGGCCTTAACGTATACAAGCAATAAGAGTTAACGTGGTCTCTTTATATATGGTATGATCCCTATTGGTTAAAACGCCGTGTTGTGGCTGGAATAGCGCAAAGTTATCATGAAACATTGATCGTGTTAGCCTGCAACAAGGTAGGTCATGAGTGTAACAAGATCAGTCAAGGCGCACGTGATACACACAATAATTCAAAAAGAAGTAAACACTTCCAGATGTTCGTGAAACATTAAACATGCATGTGACAATAAATTCATATGTATACTGTTTAAGAGATAAACTCTGAAAGATGTATTTCGGTCATCGATGGAAAGTAATTCCCTTTCCACCGTCCAAATGTGCATATTAAGAAGTGGCTGCAGGACGGGGGAATGCATTTGGTGTTGCCTAGTTGGCGAACACAAATTCACTGCGAAGTGTGCAGCATGTTTCAGTGACGTCACAGAAAGGACCGTCAAAAATGTAAATGAATTACGTGAAGGCGGTTTGGAAAAAAAAGGGGGGGGGGGATTGCATCTGCAAGGGAGGAAATCCAGGTCATCCACGCATAACCGACGACACGGTGTAAACTGCATGGGAAGCCTTTCAGCGTAGCCCATAAAAATCAACTTATTGGCTTAATCATGAATTGAATTTGATCTGGCGCGTTGTCCGGAAGCCTTTCTTTTGAAAGCTTACATACTGCAATTAGTTCATGCACTAAACGTGAATTACAAATTCAAAGTTTCAAAAGAAATTTTCTGACAGCTCGGCTTGTTTCCAGTGAAGAGGCCACACTTCAATTGAGCGTAAAGTCAACCGCCAAAATAATGTCTAAGCTTCTCATAATCCACACAAAGTCATCGGGCATGAAAGGTATTCTTAAAAGTTGTGTATCTTGTGCCATTTCACATCACAGAACTTACGGCCTTTTCTTTCTTTTCTCCTTCTTTCATTTTTTCCCCCCCAGAAAATCACTGGATAGGAAAACTTCGCTGGGCCGGTTTGTTAACTGGCTTACGCCTAATTTCACACAGATTCTAGCGAGGTCATATTCCGTCAATATCCCTCCTCACTTTCTTCGGACGTTGCGAGAACACCAGAGCAGCCCACAACCACAATGACGTATGGGATTTCAAATGGTGCTCCTGGTCCCCCGGGTCACCAGAACTAACATCGTGTGATTTGCTGTTTGTGCCACCACTGCCAACAAACTTCGCTGAACTGGAACCCTGGATCACTAGAGCAGTAACATCATTGATCAGAGACGTAGTTGCGAAGGTATGGGAAGCAACGGAATATCGAATCGCCGCCTGCTTGTGACTCATTGTGTGCCCGTAAGGCTCATCACAAACTTTCAGATATTCTCTGCCGATCTTGTGTGTTGCAACAACGAAAAATCCTAATTTTTTATTTCTGTACATTTTAGCAGCTGTTCCCTTCTTTCCTGTATGCCGTATTAACAACGCCAGTTATGGCGATTAACCCTACGACGACTGACATTCATCTACGTAATACAAAGTTCGGTTCATACCTCACACAGAACTCAGTTCTTCTCACCGGAGACACCAATCGGCAAGCGTTGTGTAGCTAAATAATCGGTACTGGAAGAATCGACTTGTATAGTGTCTGCATTTAACCGCCAATAGTCTTTAAAATGCTTGATATACGTAATTAGTCTACAGTGTACCACACGTTATGCCAGCACACGGTAATACGTGGTGGGTAGCTGTAAAGTTGGAAGAACAGCACTACGTGCTTGATGGTTTAATTGGTAGTTACAGCAGCGCGTTAGTTATCTGTACTTACTACAGACTAAACTAGCTTTCACAATTACACCGTGGCGCAGGTATATATCGAAGCCACATATGCCTAATTAAACTGTTTGTCCCGGTCCCGAAGTTCCATGCAATCAGAACGAACTGGGGACGTAAAGCAAAGGCTCGGCATCTGCATACGACGAAGCTCCACGCTGGGTACAATTAAGTACCCGATAAACATGTGAGGCAGAGTGATCTCCTAGACAGTCTGGGCATGGCAGGTCAGGACGTCCAACCCTCAGCTGATCACTTTACTTCCGAGTACGAAACCGATGTACTGATGCTTGTTCGCATCATCACAGTTCGTCCTCTGCAGGTTCAAGCCTTGCAAAATCTGATGCTCTCCCTGAACCACACACTTCCGTACAAGGACTGCCCTCGACTGTGGTCTGGCGCCAAACAAAATGAAGAAACGTCCATTCGCACTGATTATCAAGATACAGCTTTGACTGGATAGGTGGAGGATCGTGTTATCTTCCTCCTTTCCAGCATGCTGCTGACAAACAACGCCAGTCAACACGGTAATTACACTGCGTACGTCAAATTACGGCTAATGGACTGTGAATATAATAATGTGTAAATAGACTTGCGTGTAGAAGAGACGGGAGAAAAAATTAAAGCACAATTACAAATTACTTGCAAACACGACACTGTCACAAATACACCTACGTATAATTCTAACTTTTCAAAACGCGACTTTACTGTACACGTATCAACGTGACTTGCGTTAATTTAGATTAATCTTAAGTGCAAACACAGTCGATCGTGCGCGATAGCCGAACTCACAAGGATCCTTCCATGTTATATAAATCGGAACTCTTCGTGCAGAAGTTCACTCTAACTGTACACTTCTACAGAACAGACAGCAACAATGGTAACCAATTACTATGGAGCATGTTTCGCACCAAAGAATTCTCTTATAAGGAATAACGAACACAATGAAAACTTCCTAGCGGGATACAGAACCCCGAATTCTATAAATCAGCATTCCTGATTCATTTTCGGATATACGGGGATGGAATATCCTTACATTTATCGTGATCTGCCTGACGAGCCAGGAAACTCCAGGGACACTACCTTAAAATTTGCCACGACTGGTACTCTGTTATTTTCAATTCATTCACACAACCAACCAGCTACTAAAACACCAATTAGCCGTTTAAAGGGCAACTCAAGTAAGCAATAGCTCAAAATGCGACCTTCACCTTTAAAAGCAAACAACTCCACCGCTATAAATATGCTCGTTTTAACGACGGCTTGGAAAAGTTTTGCTCTCATTGTGAATTAAATGAAGTCCATAAATGAACGGGGACCGCGGTAGCACAGTGGTTAAGGTGCTGTGCTACAAATCGGAAGGTCGCTGGTTCGATTCCAGATGGTGTCATCGGAATTTTTCATTGACATGATCCTTCCGATCGCACTATGGCCCTGGGGGTCGACCCAGCCTCTAACAGAAATAAGTACCAAGAGCATTTCCTGGGGGTAGAGGCGGCCGGTGCGTAAGGCTGACAACCTTACCACCATCCTGTGCCCTTGTCATGAAATCTGGAACCCTCTGGGCCACTCCAGGCCTGTAACGGGACTGTTTCACCTTTAACATAAATGAACACTGACAGCAAAAGATTGAGTTAAGAACGGAAAACTAGGAGGTACACGGTTATCACTAGCCTGCAAGGCACAAAGAGACTTTCTTTTCCCCACACTCATCTAGACCGGTCCTGGGGCCCACCCAGCCTACTGTACAATGGGTAACGGGGTTTTTTCCCCGGGGTGAAGCGGCCGAGGCGTGGCGTTGACCACCCACCATCCTCTAGCGCCCAGGTTAATAAGTAGCGATATACCTCTTCGCCCTCTTCGTGTCAGCATGGCATGTTACAGGGAGGCCTTTACCTTTACCTATACAGCGTTGGAAAACCGTTAACAACCAAAATCCGACTCTCGGCTTCCCGAGCACAAGTCAAACAAATACTGCCGGTAGTGACAGTGTCAGTAGCAGGCGCTTTAGAGCGGAACTAACATCAGTAACAGTTTCCGGTGTCCTGCCAGCTGCTTATTTCGCTAAACTATAGCAGGCGCAAACTGAAAAGAAACGAAGGCCGATGTGAGATACACTCTTACGCCACACACATAAGACTCCGCCCGTTGTGCAGGTACGGATAACACGAACAGAAACCAGTCTTGCACCTGACTGAGCAAGCAAGCCTCACAAATCCCAGACAACATAATGGCATTATGAACACTCAAGTCTTCTGGGATGTGTAGACTGGCCAACTTACCAGTCGGCTCTGCATATAAAGTCTCAGAAGACCTGAATATTCAGCAAAACCACTGTGAAAGCCTCAAATCTCGCACGATGGCGTTACCTTGAATGTGAGTTAACGTTTCCCATACAAACAACGAGAGTCAGGTGTTCGTATTTCAGACACGTACGGCACTGCGATGAAAAGAATGCCTAAATGAAACAACTGCGCCTAGCACTGCGGTATATGTGTATGTATGTATGTATGCGTGTATGTATATATATATATATATATATATATATATATAAAACGTACCGCTCCGAGCTCGTATTCGAAGCGAGGAAGAGTTCGCGTTTCGGTTTTCAGTTGCGGCCGGTTCTCCGCACGGAATGCTTCCCTCCAGGCCTAACACGGGGATCTGGCCATCTTCAAGTGACACGATTCTTTTAAAACCTTTCACACCAGTCTAAACCTCACATGGCGCTCTCAGTTGACATAAATGTGGCCCCGTGACCAAACGAAGCCGTCATGACAATTACACCAGTGATGCGGAAAATGTCAACCACGAAGGCAAGCCCCCCCCTCCCCCCCACCACCATGCCGTCGTTTCCTCACCGCAGTTTGTGCAGTTATATCGCGAATGGCGAAAAATCGAAATACTGGAAATTTCTTAAACACTTACGAGGGACTTAGAGTGATAAAAAAGTATTGTTTTAATAATCTGACTCAATGTAAAGATACTTCGTTTGTAGTTCGCGGAAGTCACTAGCGGGCCGCCGCACCATCACGACCGGCGGAACACGCGTAGCCAAACACTAGAGTAAGCGCTTCACTATATGAAGCCAAAATAAAGAAACAGTAATTACGATGACGGCCATAATATTTCCGAAATAATTTCTGTGCATCTTTTTCGCTTCAACTGAACTATATGGTTCAATATAGGGAGCGGGTCCCATTGGCATTCCGTATCTGTTCACCGCCGCCATAAATCACTTCACAAGAAACTTAAGGTTCAAAAAGCTGCAACGTATCAATTTCGTGGTAGATCCAATCATAATTTTGCACCGTTTTTGCTTATTCAAACAAAATTTTTTGAACTCTAATAAACACAATAACGCGTACAACGCTAACCAAAATAAATCGACCGTAGCAATCGACAACTTAGTTCAGTAATACATTAAAAAAAATCGATAAATCGATTTCCTTACCAGTAAAATGTTAGAAAGGATTAAACATTATGGAGAGAATAACCGCACTTGAACATGTTAAATATGTGTAAGTTGTTATATTACTACTTTGAAGGAAAACTGAGTATCACAACAAAAAACTCTCTCAACCGTTCACAGAAAGCCTGCTAGTTACAGTATGTACCACCAGGTTAAACACTAAAAAAATCCTGCTTTCTGCCCACAGAGTGCAATTGTGGTTATTGTGTAGCACTCAGAACAGAAATAAATCCCTTACATAGCATTAGCTGATACGTTTTTATAACCGAGAATAAGCCATACGAACTGAATCTTTACATATAGCTCAGCTAAATCACAGTCCTTATACTTCCTTGAGTGTACCTTACAACTAAGTTCTTATCTCTTCCTTGACCGTCTTCAAGTGCCTTTATCCCTCTTTTCAATCCGCAGTCTCAATCACCTCCCCTCATTCTCTCTAAATGCTGTCGTCACATTCCTCCCCAGTCTCGAATGGTTACGTCTGTGCAGAACATCGAGTGAGCTGATGTAGCGGTGATGCTCTACACTTGCTTTCGAGACAACGGCCTGGCTTCTCGATCGACGCTTAACCTAACAGTTTCATGACTTCCCTCGATCCCCTAAAGCGAATGTTATCCGATGGCCAGACGAGCATCTCCTTGGGGAAAATGCGGGCAAACAACGAAGCTACCCATTAACCTTCGTATAGTGCAGAGGTTAAATTGTGTGCAGTGTTGTGCCTTACATTTCCTTCGTGTATACGCACTTGCAGCGACCTTATGTCGAAATTATGATCATCAACATATGCAGGCTCCACTACAGAACAGTCAGACCGTTAACATCGCATTTTTCGAACAAAACAGTCCAGCCGTTTTACTTCACAGCGTAAACTAAATTTTATGTCCATTCCTTCATTATACACCAAACAGAAAATATCACATCACAAATGTGGTACTAATGGCTTAGACCTTCGACCGATGTCTTCGGATAATCTGACATAAAGGACTCAACGATGACCAAAATACGCATTCTATTACCCGGGTTACCTAATGTCGCCGGTAAGTTACGATCGAACTAACATGGAGACCGAAGATGTGGGCCTTGGAAATTCTCTAAGTTTTGACTTGAATGTGAGGATCTGTGTTGATTTTCTCCCCACGTTACATGGACTGTACAACTGATGAGAGATAACCTTGATGAAGGGTCGACTTCTCCGAACCCGAAGCCGTTCGACACGCGATGTTCACATTGTAACGCACGATCTCTAATTTGTATCAACCACTTACCTGAGAAATGAATACCCTCGAAAGTTCGATCTAAGCTTCACGTTAACACTGGACTATCGGCAATGTTTTGAACGAACCCTCTCTCTCTCAAATAATCAAAATCGTGTGTGTGGGTTCTAAGGCAAAACAGGCCTTCAATTCATCCACTTTATGCAAAGAAGATAAGAAAAAAACACTTTTTTTTTTCAGTTCGCGTTCCGTCCCGTCTATCACCATCAAAATTAAACTACAATACTATCGCATTTGTAGAACGGGTAGCTCAGTCGGTATAGTGACTGAGCTACGGGCTGGACGGTCCGGGATCGAATCCCGGTGGGGACGAGATTTTCCGCCCGTCCAGATCGGCCCTGGGGCCAACCCAGCCTCCTGTAAAATGGGTACCGGGTCTTTCCCGGGGGTAAAGTGCGGCCGGGGCGT
>Ga0123354_10014337_pt1 | contig 12344 bp, 7 predicted proteins | sample TergutLab28metaG_2_FD_97872 | JGI IMG/M metagenome (GOLD analysis project Ga0123354, IMG submission 97872) | Labiotermes labralis P4 segment gut microbial communities from Petit-Saut dam, French Guiana - Lab288 P4 | ecosystem: Host-associated > Arthropoda: Insects > Digestive system > Gut ... | reverse complement strand
CTCGAAACATGTAGAGGCATGAAATAAAACTTATTGTGAAACAAATTTTGTGCATCAAGTTGGTTAAATACTGAGATAAATATACTGAGATGCACGGTCAGCAAAACGTCAAAATTTGTGATAAAAAACAAATAATTGTGTTGCTCTCTGCTGCTACTGCAGTTCATTACCGCGAACTGGTGCAACAATAAAGGTCTGGACTCCTGTTCGGAATGTTACCGCTTTGAATATCAGCAGAGACTCCTACTAGCCCCGTTTTCTTTAGTTTCCCCAGTCAAATTCCTTCCTAGAACCCACAGTAAGCCGTGACTGCCTCCTTCAAAATTCTTTCCAGTCCACTCTCCATTTAGCATTGCGACGGTGCGCAACCGGCGGTACTGACACCGCCTTGAATTGAGCCGTATTTAATTCAATAAGGAACAAAACTTCAAAAGTCACACAGTTAAACAAACTGACTGCTGTTTCATGCTTGACTTACTGACACATTGATAACACGCCCGGAAATGTTGTTTAAAGGGTTAAAAATATTGGCTTTGAAGTGAGTAAATAAGTTAGACGCTTCAGTGATTTCCTTTGATCGTTCAAAACTGCAAATCTGCTTTAGAAAACACAGCAATGTGAACTCTTTCATGTAACAAATTTACTATTGGAATAGTTGATATATTTTATTTGCTTTTAGTCTGGGACCAACGAACAATGCCGGTTTCAACTTTGGTCACTTTTTGACTGAACTGTTACGTCTACTTTGCTAAAGAATGTCTCTATCACTAGGATTTATGACTCTATGACATATAAGCAGTCTGTTAGCACAGATAAGCCTATAGCAATGCAATTCTGAAGATCATAAGTGAATTACTGTATTTGACAAGTTAAAATACGCGCCTATTCGCAACCCATTTTCCTAAATTGTTTTGAAATTTTATAGTCAGCCGTCAATTTACGTCGGGAATTATTCCTAAAAAGACACTTTGAACAACCATAACAATTAGTACACTGGACGACCCCGTTGACCTCACGATCAAAGGATTACGTCTGCGGCTGATTGAATGCTGGGATCGCGGAGTAGAAACCCGATGAGAGCATGGATGTTCGTATCTTGTGTTTGTTGTGATGCTGTGTAGGTAGCGGCCTGTGCGACATGCTGATCACCAATTCAGAAGAGTCCTACCGACTGTGTGTGTATCTAATTGTGTGTGACCTAGAAATCTAAACAGTGAGACGGTCTAAACCTGATTTGGACTGTTGCGGCACAGAGAAAAAAACAGTTGCATCCTCCGGACCTTTGATCCAAATATACAACAGCATTATGTACGAGTACTTCGCTTCGAGTAAATGCCCTCTGCAGACTCTGCAAATGCAGAGTCTGCAGAGGGCATGAGTGACAGCCAGCTGTTGAAGTATGCTAGAAGACAAACCCAGAAGGATACGAAATACCTAATGCTGTTGTATATTCGGATCGAAGGTGTTTTTCATCAGCGGGTGTACTTTTTTTTTTTCCAAATGCCTGTCAGTTGCCTAAACTCGTCATGGCATACAGCGAGAGTAGACCTATAGCTCTACTGAGATTCCACCTCGGCGCTAAGTGAAGGTGGTGGTCAACGTCACTCTTCAGCCACTTTACCCCGGTAAAGAACCCTAATACCCACAGGAAGAGAGACTGGATGGGTTCCAGAGCCAGTTTTGAAGTGTTTGGATGTGAGAATATCTTTTGCCCCGACCGAGATTCGCACTCCGTTCTGCCCAGGTCGTATCCTAATCGCTGAAATAAGATGTACTGTGCAAAAGTTAATTAAAACTGTCTTTATTTTAACATTGTGTATGGGGTAGAGGTAAAGGTCACCTTGGTCTATATGACCGTACACGGTCAGCTTCACTACTCTATCACTGCAGTCCCATGGAAGAGCCTCCGGTTTTAGCTGGGTAGGAGGCTACATGGATCATACAGCCAATCTGGATGCGAAGCGAAAATTAATATACGTACCTGCTGTACATGTAATGTGACTCACGTCTGTCTGTCAATAACCACACATTTTATTGTCTCCATCTGCATATTATATAGCAGACATACGGGGAAGAGGGACAACGGGATTAATATGGCGTTATGTTTTTTTCTGATATGGGTTCATTAAATATGCCGCCACGGTACACGCGCTCGGCGGGTTTCGAGGGGCGCGTGTACCGTCAGCGAAGTCTAGTGACGGAGATCTTTCCTAGTTCGCAGAGGAACTGTATTCCATGGGTGCAGTTCTTACTACATGTATGCCACTGTGCAGTATTGACACTCAAAGGGCTAAAACACTAACATCTGATTCTTCTCGGTTCTTCCAAGTACGGGATAACAAGAGTAATGTTCTGTGCGTCTTTCGTTTTACAATTAAAAAACTGCCTAACAATTTTATGTCTCTCAGGTTTTAGGGGAATAACTGTTATTTGAACTTGAGTTTTTAATGTATTGATAGCATATTGTAATTAATTTTTTTACTATAACCCATTTTATACTAATTCAAACAGAACATATGAACACACCGTATATATTCATCAATTTTAAATATAAATTTTGTAAATGTACCACACTTTCCTTTATATAACAACTCTATATTGCACTTTTCTCTATACAACATGTAATTTTTTTTCTGTATAAAAATGATCGAAATTTTCTCTACAGTGAAAGTAGTGCCACTACGGAGAAACATTTCCATCACTCTGAATTACCATGCGCAGCTTGACGTTTGATATGAGTCGTATCACGTAACTGTGACTGGGTTCTAGTGACAAAGATTTGCACTTAACGGCTATTTGTTATTTCCAATCACCTATTTCTTATTAACAAACACTTTTATTTTTGAGGTGTATAATATTTTTCTCGGTGTGCCTTTAACAAAATCCGTCCAAGAATTCGGATCCATGAATATGGCTTTATATTTACTGACAGTAATGTTGCTCATTTATTGAATCGTTGTATACAGTTTAATTTATCGTTGTCGTCCATAAATTTCACCGTATTTCGGACAAACTCCGAAATCAAAACGTATGGGTATCACCACTACATGTATTACGAATTGTCCCGATATTCGAGTAATGTAGTGTGTTTTTATCAACGACAATTTTTCAATTACTTTTCGTAAGACGTGAATTAAGGATGTGTGGATTTTATTTGGGGAAGCATTATGCGTGACAAAATTTCCCCTTTTTAGCTTTTCCCGCGCAATTCGCAACCGCATCTCTCAAAATTCCATTTCCTCGAACTGCTTATTCTATTTCAAAATATTGGATAAATTTTTCTTGAAGAAGAACCAACCTATAACACAAGACTGTTTGTCGATTATATTTTGAAAATCATGCCACATGGACTGTCTGTCCGGGCTCAGGAAGGCGAAATTTAAACTTATTATTTTATTTTGCGTTCTTTGTGTGAGTTGCGCAAAAGGAGTGCACATGTGCGCGTCACTTGATTGTGTTCTGAAATTATAAAGTAGATTTATACCTTCTTTTCCATAATAGTTCGAGATAGCTTCATATAACTCAGACTGAATCCTACTGATATACTTGTACCGTAGTACACGGAATTTGTTACAAGTGCTAACAGCTCAAAGATAAGGATTTATCGTAGCTTGGCCAAGGGCAGTGTAATTCGGCTTAACAACAAAGTCAATACCAACTGAGATCAGAGGGTATGAAATGTGTGTATATTACAGATTGGGCAATTTCCTACACACACACACACACGTATATATATACATTCTCCTGCACTGACTATCACTGCCATACCGCCGAACTTTAGTTTCTATGTGACATTCGACAAATCTGCGAAAGGACGTTTAGTAAAAATTTGGTGAAAATCTGTCCATTGTTTCTCGACTTACGAGGTAAAGTGGCATTATCTGTAATTATCTTGCAAACCTCACAGGAGATTTTTCATCCCAAATGTGTAACATCTCTCTCTCTCTCAATTTCTTTTTCGCGGCGATAAATATTTCGCTACATACTCCCAAGATGCTCCTCAAAGTTCGTGCAGGTCTTCATAAGAAGTGTCTCTTATTTTTGTCCGATTTTCAACGAAACTGAGGATTCCGATAAATGTCAGTACGATATCGTAGTATCACATTTGATATTTATTGTTGCTTGTCTAGAGATTTTACATGCAAACAGACGGACAGACAGACTCGGCGATGCTAATAGGCTCATTGTTTGCAACTTTTCCCTAAAAAGCCTGCCTAAGTATTTGCAGATGACATTAACCCTTTAAACGCCGAGTTAAATCCCTTCTGCCATTTGCTGGCATTATTAGAAGCTCACCATATTGTCCACGTTAGCAGGGTAAGGGTTAATTACTAATTTCACTTACACAATTGAATGAGGTGCGATGAGTGTCGAACAAAACACGAGAGAAAACAGTTTCTGTCGATGAAGGTTATTCGTATGTGTTTGGTTTGATGAACTTCTTGTAACAGTTTATTTATCTATGCAACGAAACAACAAAAGCGCAAACGAATTATTACGAATAGACCTATTGCAATAAATTATCTACTCATTTCTTTCTAAATCAATTTTGTACTTAGGGGAAATATCAGATATTTCTATCGGTTTATCTACTCTTTTTCATACTCACGCATCTGAATTTCATTACATAAGGTGGGAGCGAGCTGCTTATATTGCGTCCCGCAATGTTGCACGCAATTAATTACACACTACCAAAGTTCTTGTCTCCTTATGTCAATTTCCACTCACCCGTAAATTGAAACATTTCTTTTTCTGTATCATCAGAAACTTTCAGAAATGAGAAAACGAGCACATCACGCGTTGAGCTGATATTTCTTTTAGCGTAAGCACGAGCGTCCTCTTCTCTTGTTTTCTGTACATCCCAAGCAAGACGGACTCACCTTCTCTAATAGCCGCAGACCACAGAACTACGAAGGTGCTCGCTTGTAGATTTTCAGCTATATTCATAACCGCGCAAGTCCAAAGGAGGGAGCAACTGTTTCTTGGATAAACATTTATACTCTTTATTCATAGTCAGTATCTTCCGATAATCTATTCAGTTCTCTCACGTTGTACCGTGTTTATCAAAAGTTTCTACACGTAATATTTACTGTGGTAATGTGTTGCCCTAAGGCTGTGGTTCTCAGACTGCACTGGGAAAAGAATTGGTCATACTCAAAATATTTTAGAGAATTCTTGTGAATCAGGCCTAGTATATAGCTAATTTCTCGTGTGTCCAGTGTTAGGTTAGCCATTTCATGGCTGCTTACGGCATTAATCGCCTTGAAACCAAAATCATCTGCTTTGACTGCAGTTGACGTATTTTTATGTCAGTGAGGAGAAACTTCTGTAATCCACTCACAGTTAAAGTCACATGCTGCCTCCTTCAGACGGATAATAATGTAATGACGACGGAAATGCACCGATATCAGCGGTTCCCCATGTGAAAGGCGTTCATTTTCTGCTAAAGCTTGGACACTGGAAACGTAGTTTCGATTATTGCACGGGAAATGTACATATACGTTGCTTCCCTGTGTGTTAGTTTGTCCTGTGTAAGTAGAGTCCCAGCTGCTGGCCGAACTCTCATCCAAAACATCGAATAAACTATCAACAGACGGATTCCTGAACAAAGATAATGGGAAGCCTTGGTCCACTGATAAAGAAGTGGAGAAAGGAGGAAGAGGAGGAGAATAAGAAAAAGAGAATTAGGGAAACGAGAAAATAGGCCTTAACTTATAAAGAAATATGTAGTGCGGACTCTGTGAGCTGGTGACTTCACTTGCACTATGGCTTGGCGGATCCTCAGGGTGCATACTAAATAGATGACATTCTGTTACGGAGGGTGGCTCAGTGAAAGTTATTTCTCGATATTCTTTTCTGCTTGGAATTAGATGCTTGTATGGAAGTATTATTTGAACTTGGGGTACATAAATTCATCCCTTCCATCAGCTCGCAGTGGATACCTTCTGTCACCCTGCTGACAGTTAATTGTTTGTTCTACGCTCTTCATCTGTCACGCTTCTTCTAGGTGATCTAAGTAATGTGTGTATATAATTTGTGCGATCGCAGTTGTTATTCTCATGGAAAAAGGAGGCGGGCAATTTGTCGCCCTGTTTCGGTGAATGAGCTGTTCCTATCCGTCATTTTCCATTGCGTCGCTCCTAGAAAGTTTCTCTCGATATAGCAGGACCGCGTTTTGAGAGGGACAGAAGAAGCGACGACCACATCTCCAGTTTTCCCGAAATTATTGCTAGGTATTATAACATACTTAGAATGTAATGGAGTGAAGGGTAAGGTAAAGGTAAAGCAGTCCCGTTACAGGCCTGGAGTGGCCCAGAGGGTTCCAGGAATTTAAGGTTCCCAGATTACGTGACAACGGCCCAGGATGGTGATACGTTTGTCAGCCTTACGCACCGGCCAGCTTTACTCCCAACAAATACTCCTGGTACAGTACTCATTTCTGTTAGGGGCTGAGTCGACCCCAGGGCTATAGTGCGATCGGAAGGATTTTATGTCAATGAAAAATTCCAATGACACCAGCTGGGATCGAACCAGCGACCTCCCGATTTGTAGCACAGCACCTTAACCACTGTGCTACCGCGGAATGGAGTGAAGGGTAAATATGTTTTATAAACAACAGGTTAGTTCTTCTTGGACTGCTTGACCCTTGAAGATGGGGCCAATAGTTGTCCTGAAGCGTCAGTAAGCAACTGCAAAGTACGGTGAGTAATATCTCAGAAGGGCACAGATTTCCTTTACACGACAGCGGAAGCCTCAATTCACGCAAGTTAGGGGATGTCCTTATAGCATCCTACTTCTGGAGCATTCAGACTGAGAGATTTATTAGCTGAGCCAAATTTACATGATATTACATTATAATACAAAGAGCGCTGTGACTGCTAACACTGGATAACTAATTTATTGTAATGTGCCGTCGTTACACAACATATAAAACAGTTGTAATTTTATAACTGGTTAAGCTCGGCTACACGTTTCGGCCGTTACCCGTCCATCAACAGGCCAACAAAGAAATATTGTTAATTAAGGTACATTCATTAGCTTTACCAATGGGATTACATTGTTTACATTAAACTTTAAGCTTCTAGAGTCTGTATTGGTAAAGCTAATGAATGTACCTTAATTAACAATATTTCTTTGTTGGCCTGATGATGGCCGGGTAACGACCGAAACATGTAGCCGAGCTTAACCAGTTGTAAAATTACAACTGTTTTATATGTTGTGTAACGACGGCACATTACAATAAATTAGTTATACGTACACAACGGGATGGCATCATTCAAGTTAACACTGAATACTTGTTGTGAGCAGTTCATTGAAGCTTAATAAGTAGAGTCAACTATCACTGCTGCTTGCACTAATCTACAGGTAGTTACAACAGCCACAATGCCTTCGCTTTTCCTCCTGAATATTTTGTTAGGTGCTCACACTTGTTTCTGACTTTGTAAAAATGTATGCCTAATTGCCTCTTAATTCTGGCGTAATTACGTTCTTGTGTTTCCTAGACTGGAATTAGTGAAAAATTTCCAAAAGAAACACTAAAATTGCTGGTATTTCAGCGCACTACAACATTTGTACGTATGATGGAAACTGACAATCGAATTTAACTTTTATCTCGAAAAGGTATAATATCCGTTAATGGGGAGATCTGTATTTGCTCATAACTCGTAAATATCCACGTACCTTGAATGTGAACATTTATAATCAAACATACTCTATTATTATGCTTATATCATCAACTATTTCTTCGGCTTCATCTCGTACCTAAGTGAGAGGACAGACACCCTCAATTACAAACTCACGTACTTCATGTACGGTGTCTGATTTTTTTTTTTTTTTTCCATTTTAACAATTGTAGGGATGTGTCGCCAAATTTTATTAAGAATCCGAAATACGATATTCAAGTAAGCCCTTCTGGCGGCAATCGCCTGTTTCACGCGGACAGACAGAGAGACGGACATGACAAGGCTAATAGTCGCTATGCGATTTTGCGGAAGCGTCAATGAACACTGTATGGCACACGTAAAACTCGTTCTGTCTATACCAAACCCTTCCATTTTTGGTGGTGACTGTACTCAGAGCTAACCCTCTGGCAGGACATTGATTAAACCAGAGGCGGGCCCTCAATAAATACACACGATTTCCTGTCTCACTTCCACCAGCAGTACGCGAAAAGAGGGACGCTTTAAATAATAATTATGTATGTTTTGTGGACACTTCTAAACTGACAGCGGAAGGGAAAACTACTTTATCGTTGTAAAAAGATTTTCCAACATGCTTTTCTATTCAACTAAACTGCGGCTAATTCGGCACCTGCGCGATAACCAAACCCGCCCGCCCGCCCCTTTGTGTAGTGTTGAGACAGGCAGAGATAAGAGGCCCAGTGTGTACACCGCTCATGCTGTGTCAGTTGTTGGTGGAATTTGAATACCGACTGTCACTCACATACACTGCAGAGCGGTGGACGGTGTGGTTCAAGGGCCGTCCGCAAATCGAAAAAAATTATGCTGTTATCACGGCTGGTAAATGTGTGTTGTATCAGAATCGTTGTATATACATGACGTTTCGGAAGTTTCTTCTAGTCCTGTCTTGAGGAGATATGGACGCCGTTACACTTACTGTACTTACTAACGAACGAACTAACGAACTAACCAACCAACCAACTAAGTAACCAACCAACTAATCAACCAATAACTAACTAACAAACTAACTAACCAACCAACCAACTAACAACCAACGAACTAACGAACTAACCAACCAACCAACTAACTAGCTAAGTAACGAACTAACTAAATAACTAACTAACTAACTACAAAAAGCACACTACTTTTTCAGAAGCTAAGGTAATAAGCAACTAAGTGTTTATTCTGGTCTCATAATCTTCTGACGAATATCTCATTATCCTTCCTGTTAATTGTCATCCTTTCATTTTATATGATTTAGTACTACTCCACTTATGATTCCATAGCGACTGGCTACGGGCTGGATGGTCCGTGGATCGCATCCCGGTGGGGGGCGAAATTTTCCGCACCTGTCCAGACCGGCCCTGGGGCCCACCCAGCCTCCTGTACAATGGATACCCGGTCTTTCCCTGGGGTAAAGAGCGTCCGGGGCGTGACGCTGACCCCTCAACACCTTCTACTGCCGTGGTCAAGAAAGAGTAGAGCTATACCTCTAGTTCCCCTATGGGCCTCCGTGCCTGTACAGAGCCTCAGCGCCTGTACAAGTGTGCACAAACTTATGATTCCAATTATTCTTTATACAAGACTTCCCATTTCTTTTTAGGTGCGTTCGCAAAATATCGAAAACCGATTATCAGCTTCCATATATCTGTCTGTCTTTCTGTCCGTCCGCATGGAACAACTCGGCTCCCACTGGACGGATTGTCATGACATTTGATAATTGTATATTTTTCCAAAATATGTCGAGAAAATTACGTTTTTATTAACATCTGACAAGAATAACGGGTATATTACAAGAAGACCGATACACATTTGCGACCATATCTCGCTCATTTCTTCCTAGAACAGAAATATTTCAGAAAATCTTTCTATAGAAAATCAAAACGCACATTTTACGTTCAGTTACTTTTTCTTTCCGATATCGTGCTGTTTACGAGATAATGTGGAAAAACCCAGCAGAGCGGGGCAGGCCACAGCCGACCATTTGGCGCATGCACGTTTCAAGCTTGTTACCTAAGCCTAAAAACACACATTCAGAATATGTAATACTTATTGCATTACCACCGCAATAAAGGTTGAACGAAAGCGCCTCGATACTACTTTATACGTACATTGTCTCTCTTGTATATTTTTGTCACGTATATTGACTAACAGTACAAGTTATTCCATAAGCATTATTTCCTGCCACATTTTCTCACTGTTTTCATTAACATTTTTTCCAGTCTGTAATAGAACAAGCTACTTTTAGGTGTACCTAGCCATTACTTCACCTAAACGCCTGTTGATTTCCCCTCTTTTATTTAGTCTGAAGTCTGAAAAGACACTAAAGACATCAAGGTTGTCGCCAGCTTTCATTCGCTCCGGTAAAGGTAAAGCTGTTCCTGTCCGTCCATGCTGTGACGGCGTATAGTGTGATCAGACATATACTCATTCCTATCCACAGCGCTAGAAGGAGATGATTTGTTATCTTCACGCTCCGGCTTCTGTACCTCCGTTAAAGCGCTCCGATGCCCATACACAAAACTAATGTTTGACGTTTTGGCGAATGTATTTACGTGATAGAATGTTTACATCACGATTGTCATAAAATAGCCAAAATATGGATCAACGGCCAAGAACAACGGTAGAACTCCACTTATCCGAACGCTGTTTATCCGGATCGGCTTGGTCGTTCGACTAAATTTGTCTATAATTTTACAAAATTAATTTGCATTGAAGTTGCTGGTTACAGGATCAAGTACAGTACAGTGTTATGGCCTCTAGAACTTCAAATCAGGCGTGGTAGAAATGTTTAGACCCAGGTAGACTCCAGGTGAAATGTGATGGCACGCGGTGACTCACGGGAGGGGAAGTGAAGGGGAAACTGGCGAATTGAGTGGGTAGCCAGTACCCTTCACACTACCTCGGAACATGGTTTATCCAGCATTACTACCGCTGATGCGCGCACCTCGGCTGCCAGTCGTCGACTGAACTGACGCCCCCGCCGATTTAAATGGATTCGTCCGTTTCACCGAAAGACGAAATATGGTTTCTGCGCGTGTGCCATCACATTTCAACTGGCCACTACATAGTGTAAATAGTAACAGCCGCACTTCAAGCTACCAATTTAGCCTACTGTCAAAGAAAAATCCAATTATCCGGATTTTCTGCATATCCGGATGGATCGGCGTCCCAATTAATCCGGATAAATGTAGGCCTACAGTAAATGAAAATAAAGAAATTTGGTTGTCACAACGCTACCGGACCCTCAAAAGACCCAGTTCAACGTTGATTATCCAGATCTGATATGATATGATATCCAATTGCACGTATTCTTCGCTCTTCCGATACACACATTTCCGACACTCCAAACTGTGCAGCTCTAAACTGATATGGCGTCAACAGTAAGGGTGGCCACTTGACGTCACGCAGAATCAAATTGGCTTGAACAATTTACATTTATGTAGTAAACCAACAAGTTTACATTGACAAAAATGTGCCTTGTCATATATTAAAATTCGCGTGCATGTTTCGGTCGCTCTTGTTACCATCTTCAGGGTGCCTGATTTTGCATGTTGGGCATCAATAAATTTTATATGTTCCATATCCGAGCATGTACACTTACGTAGAAAATATATAACATATACAGTTGAGTTGAACACGTTCAATACACGTTACATTTTTACACCGTACGCCTTCAATATCAAATTGAATATTAGTATAAAATTTTGTTCCCCAAATTGTGTGTAAGCATACGCAGCTCAGGTTCTCCGTGTCTTGGGCTCATTTTATTTTATTTTTTTCAGTGTTTCGATTTAAGCTGCCTAACAAAAATTGTCAATAAGTAAAAATATTTAAGGCTGGCGATATACAAAACTCTTCTCCATTTTGCAGCTGGATTATCAAATTCAGTCGAAACAAACGCTTGATTCTCGCACCCTCGCGGGGCGGATTTTCCGTCTTTTGAACCGCCACGTAGGCCTATTTAATCTTCCATTCGTTCTTTTCGGCACTGTGGTAGTGACCAGACAGTGTCCCGTGGTAGTGACCAGACAGTGTCCTGTGGTAGTAACCGGACAGTGCCTGTGGTAGTGACCGGAGAGTGTCCTGTGGTAGTGACCAGACAGTGTCCTGTGGTAGTGACCGGACAGTGTCCTGTGGTAGTGACCAGACGGTGTCCTGTGATAGTGACCAGACAGTGTCCTGTGGTAGTAACCGGACAGTGTCCTGTGGTAGTGACCGGACAGTGTCCTCAGATGACTTCAGCCTTCTGATGTTTCTTCAAATTGAAAATAAATTTGCGCCTGATTTAAAATACACCCAGCCCATGTTTTACAGCTTTTAGTTTTACATCTTTTGCCATTTACGCCCCCTGCCAGTTTACGTTACTTCTTAATTAACACTTTGTCAATTTCGGTTTGACGTCCTCTGGCTGGTCTGCATATTACGAGTATATTAATTCTCGTCTTTTTGATTTTAGCCATTTCTTTCAAGGAATGCAACTAGGGCGTAAAACAAGGACTTGGTGTCCGTGTTGCAGGCTGCAGCCTGCAACACGGAAATCACTCAAACCCAGCCGCACCAAATCTCCAACACACAACGAACCGAGAACAAAACGACCGATGTGGTAATTCAACAGCACAGTCGCAAGCTCCTGATGATGGATATATTAATGTCCGAAACATG
>Ga0123354_10014336_pt1 | contig 12344 bp, 9 predicted proteins | sample TergutLab28metaG_2_FD_97872 | JGI IMG/M metagenome (GOLD analysis project Ga0123354, IMG submission 97872) | Labiotermes labralis P4 segment gut microbial communities from Petit-Saut dam, French Guiana - Lab288 P4 | ecosystem: Host-associated > Arthropoda: Insects > Digestive system > Gut ... | reverse complement strand
CCGACCAAAGTGTCTGTAGCTGGCTAAAAATAGCGACCCGCCAGCTGATAGACGCGGTTCAAACGAGGGCGTGTGCGGGAATTAAAAAACGGTCATAACTCCGTAACCGTCCAAAATCGGACATATGTTTATATGAACTTTTTTGATCACAAAGACCTAGGAAATCACCTCCTGCAATTATGCCCTAAAGTCGTGAAACACCCTGTATACTGTATACCTACTTTTGGTCCACTTTGTATGTCTTTATATGTGCAAAGCTTTCAATATGAAGCAAATGCTCTGTGGTGACAAGAACGATGAATATACAGTTTATAGAAAGTGATGACAGTTGCCGTAGTTTTATATGGATGGGAAGTTTTGACAGTAATGGGAATTGCTGTCAAACACCTGAAATTGAATTAATGAGACTGATCGCATAATACAGGTTAGAAGAACAGCTCAATTTCGGAAGCAGTCGGAGGAGAACGGAACCTATTTGATATCCTAATTAGCTAGTTTGACTAAAAAGTCCGCTGGACCCATCAGTTGCATGGAAAAATGAAAGAGAGGTAGTTTAGTTAAAGATTTTAACTGTGCAAATCGAAAGCAAGGAAAGGAAGCACAAAGCAAAGTACCTGAAGGAAAGACGGAATTCTGAATAGAAAATTCATATTTCACGTGAGTTATTTGGACATTTTTCGGGGCCACTCTATTCTTTATTGCAAGAATTAAGCGAACATTTTCAATTGTGAAAATGCACCCCACTTTCTTTTTCACAAATACTCGCACAGTGGAAGAGTGTGATATCTCGTTATGTTTCAGAACTAGAGTAGCTTAATGCCAACGGGAATGAAAGTGGGAGGTTCGATGTTATCGCATGGTGACTGAAGATTAATATCTTGTGGAATGACGCCATGTATTTTAACAGAAATGCTGTGTTTCGGATGAATCTGCTCCCCCCGTTTTCAGGGCACTCCTTAGGGTTGGCGCTTTACTCTAAAATGTCCATACATTTTTTTCCCCAGAACACACGTAGTCTTTTCCTAAAAAACAAGAATCTTCGAAAGTTAAAAATTTATGTACAGCTTTCTCTAGGCTTCCTCTAAATTTAACTTTCAGTTTTTATATAAAGACGAAATTGGGAGTGGATGGATGAATTGCAACAAACTTAACTCTGGTAAAACTGTAGGTGATTGTCGAATTTTAGTTTCCAGGGACATTATTGTATGGAGGGCGTGTGGTACTTCCTGGGTAGGAGTTGGAATGAGCTCCATTGTAGGCCTGCATGTCATTTTGGACCTTCAAATATAAATATACATAGTGAAAATACACCGCAACTTATAAATTTAAAAAATGTTATGAAGTTGACTCCAAAAATAGAAAGGTTAAGATAACAGAACTGCAGTCCTGTCTGTTGTTTTGTCTGGGCGTGAAACTTGGTTTGTCACACTGAGAGAGGAACATAGGATGTGGGTGTTCGAGAATAGGGTGCTGAGGAAGATGTTTGGGTCTAAGAAGAACGAGGTAACAGGAAAGTAGAAAAGGCTACATAACGAAGAGCGTTATGGTATGTACTACTCCTCACCAAATATTATTCGGGTGACAAAATCAAGAAGAATGAAATGAGTGGGGCATGTAGAAATTATGGGAGACAGCAGAGGTGCATACAGGGTTTTGGTGGGAGACCTGAGGGAAATACACCACTTGGAAGACCACTTAGGCATTAATGGGAGGATAATATTAAAATGAGTCTTCAAGTATTAGGATGGGGAGTCGTGGACTGGATTGATCTGGCTCAGGACGGTTGTAAATGCGGTAAAGAAACATCGAGTTCCATAAAATGAGGGGAATCTTATAACTAGCAGAGGACATGTTAGCTTTTCAGGAAGGTCTCTGCTCCGTGGAGATATGGAAATCGAAATTCGGAAATATAGTACAACATCAAAATAGACGTTTTCCCATTTATAAAAATTCCCTGTAAAGACGCTTGTTGACGTAGATGGTACTAGTTTATCGGTCTACCTTCCATTGCTGTAGCTGCCGGATCTTTTGCTCAAATTCTTGTCGTCTAGTTCCGGTTAATCTTCCGGCAAATTAAGGATTTCCGTGTTAGTCCTTGAAGTACACTCATTGGGGATAAAGCAGTTAGACCGCTTGAGAGCTCGCCACAGTCGTCTCCAACTCATCGACACAGGAGAGTGACATCAGGGCGATAGTTTCTTACCTGTTGCTCCAGACCGTGATTATGAAGGGCAAACGTACAGTGTATGCACGTGGAAGGAAGAATGTATATTTTTCATGGTTTATATTTTGGCGCACACAATTCCATTTTTAGCACAGAATTTTCACATTCATATAATAGTATAAACAACCAACTAGATGCAACAATAACAATTTATTAGTAATTTCAATCAGCTTGACGTGTTTCGGGAGATAATTTCACCCATCCTCAGGAGCACTAGACTGTGTTTACAGCTTGTGGTATAATGCACCGAAGAAGTTGCCTGCTGGTGACACAAATATGAAATTTCACCTTCATATTTTATTGTTTGATTTCATGTATGTGCACGAGCGTTCTTGTTTCCTTATTACATACGTAATCTGTAAGAATGTTTTAATAAACTGTTTTATTTGTTTCAAGCTGAATATTAATATTATCCAACAAATGTAACCTCAGATTTTTCACTTTTTTTTTATTTGGTGTCCTCTTCAAAAATATAAAGACCAAGTAAGAAATAGTAACAATGAAGTGTGAAAGTAGTATAAATTACCAATTAATTTGTTCGTATCAGGATATCTAACCTTGTAAAGTTTAGTACGAAGACGGTTATCACAGAACTACAATTATATAAAACATAAGTTCTTGTGTTAAAAATTATAAGCACATTGTCGGTGCAAAACCTTGAGCCCAGTTCCGAATACTTTCAGGTACTGGAATATTTCGGAAGAAAGAAGCTTGTAAGAAAATTTGTAAATCGTACTAGCCTCTGCCACTTTTATTATTTATTTACAAAGTTCGAGAAGGTATTTCATTAGAAGTCCATGTTCGCCTGCTGGCCTCACTACTTAGTGTTTAAATCGTTGAGTAGAAGTTTTCAATTTCGACAGTGTCCATTTTCATTAAAATCTGCTCTCAATTCCGAGTTTCAGCCACAGTGATCTATATTTAAGATCAGGCTACATTAACTTTTCCAGATGTGCCACAATTCTTTTCACCAATGTGGTTGGAAAGAGTGTGGGTGACTTAAAGTTGTAGGGAAATTTTGATTTTCAAGTATACTAACCACCAATAATGTCCAATTCGTACCACGCGCTTTAAAATAAAATGATCTGGTGTTGTATCCACAAAATTTGTTCGGGTGTTTTGTATTTTTCTCGGAATAAACAGCGATTTTCACCTAAGTGCCATTTTCAGATTGGCCTTTGTGATGAAGTCCGACCATGTTTACCGCAAGGTGTAAGTGTTTACGAGGCCATGTCCAGGAAATAGGCCAAAGGGTTACAGGAAAAGGAAGAATCAATACGTATTACAATCATCAAGGGATTCAGATGACAAATGCAGCTTCTATTCAACTTTATATTGTTTGGAAAGCTGGGGAGGTATACACTGCAACGAAGTTGAGAATTTTTGAAAGCAGTGTCACGTTTGTTCTTCTGTATGGGTACTGTACAAAGCACTGAAGGTGGTACCAAGAATAGCAAATGGCCTGCAAACATTTATAAACAAGCCGTAGGAAATGTTTAAGCTTCTTTGACCTGGCATTATTTCAAAAGAAGAACTGTAGAGGCGTGTACAAGAGAATCGAGTGGCAGCGAAAATCAAACTGCGGAAATGGAAGTGAATTTGTCTTCCACTGAGGGAGGATTCCTCTACCATAGAAAGGCAAGTTTTGAATTGGGATACCCAAGGCCAAAGTCAAAGAGGAAACCCGAAAAAGAGCTGGAGGGGAGTGGTACAGGAGGAAGCTGGAACAGTGGGAAAGACTTGAAGAGAGGTCATGGCAACATTTGGGAACACAGTCCGCTGGTGTTGCTTCGTGGAGGACATTTGTTCCGAAATGGAAGAAAAGGAATTGACTTGAATTGATTATTATTGCCACCATCGTGTAAAAGTGGATCAGTGGAGATTTGTCTGTAAAAATTGTACCTGAAAATTAATTTTACAGAATTTTCTGTGGAATTTGATTGAATATTGTACACATTCAGGGATGAATTCTGTGCTTCAGAAGGATGTGACTTCAGTGTGACATTTCATACATACGCGTGCCCACAATCACTAGTAATGTTTGTAGTAATATTTATATATTGTGCTAAACGATATACTTGAAGGATATTTCTATAAGATCAAGAGTTGAATTCTCTGTTAAGAATATAATTCATTTTTAGAGCAGAAGTCTCCGATGTAATGACAAAGATCTGGCCAATGTGCAGTGTCATTTGACATGATATGATACGATATGATATTTATTAACTGCAATTGGGCTTCCACCCGGTGGCAGTGGTCGGTATAATTGTACACAAATAGGAAATAATCGACTGTATACATGGGGAGAAACAATACACAAAACAATACAAAAACACGGAACACAAAATAGAACGCAAAACATACAAAAGAAGAAAACAAACATAAAAGGAATAAATTGAAAAACATAAAACATTAATTAGAAACGACAAAGAGCAACAGACATAATGCAAATAGCAATGAGGCAATAATACAACAACAAGACGTGCTGTACAGTAACCCACATAGGGACTACATTACTGTAAATCCATGATAACACTGACATTCAACCAAAGATATTCACATCACTTCATTTCGCTTCATTCCCCATATTTAACTTCCTGTCACTTTTAGACTTCTCCTTCCTCTTTTCCAGGATGTTTTACAAACTGATCTATCTTAATTTGCGAAATAAAGAGTGTATTGTATTTATATTAAGTTTTCTCTTACAGAACTATAAATTGCTCCCATTTTAATACCGTGAATGTAATTAACGGAACTTTAGACTAGGGAACAAAGACCACGAGATGATCCCGCGTCAGTGTGGGCGTATTTGGCGCGGAGCGTTGGCTACTGGCTACAGGAATGAGTGGTGGTATGCTATTGGTAAGAGAGACAGACACTTATTCCACTACACACACGCACACGCACACGCACACGCACACCCACCCCCCCACACCCACACACACACACACGCACATGCACACACACACGCACACGCACGCACACGCACATGCAAACACACACACACGCACACCCACACCCTCACACACACACGCACACGCACACACATACACACACACACACACACACACAGTAAACGGTAAGCATTTCCAGTTGCGTGTTTCCAGCGGCTGCACAGTGCGAATGCCGTCGGGATTGGTAGCAGCAACTCGTCACTAATCAAGAAATCTTAGGCAGGCACACGTGGTATTTGTAACAGAGTCTGTGGACTGTACTTCAGGAATACGCTTGATTCGAAAGACACGGAGTTCGCGTACCTTTTTTTGCAATTTAATACTATTCTGAAATACTTCAATGTTAACCCACCGCGTTGTACCCACCGTCACTACAGACATAAATGCATGTTCGTAATATGTTTCTTATTTTCAGTAAATTACAGTTCAGGTAAACAGTGGGTTAAGAATAGGAATAACATGCAATACTAAATCAAAAATATTACGACAAACGTTTGAAGCTTAAGATTAATGTGCAGAATACACACTGCTTCCGTGCTTCACGTGAAGCGCACCCTATTGCGCATCACCAAAATTTATCTGTTTATGCCTCACAAAGAAATAGTCCCTGCTTGGCTTAAACCGTCTCCTGCGGTAAGATGCCGTGTCACTGGGCTCTTGACTGCCGAATTGCGAGACTACAGCTGTATCTCGGAAATCCCGGAGCCAATTACCCAGCGACACAGCTTCGTATCCCAGAAGAACGATTGCCTTAACTACACTGCTGATAAAACATAACACTCGCATAAGGACTCTTTTTGTGGTGAGAAACATAGTGCAAAAATATCAATAAACGTCGTGGACAAAGCGCGGTTTTCAAAGAGTAAAATCAACCAGCACATGCAGTAGCTACTGTGCTTTAGAGGATCCAGGAGCAAGTTGATATCTACCTATATATTTACAGCCACACTTTTTCTGTGTCTCCTTTCCCCTTTGTAGATATGGAAGAGATTTTCTCCGCTGCAGCGTCCTTTTCTTGCCGGTCAGATGACGTCATACGAGAAAAGGTAGAAACAGATCGTAATCGTTAATATCATTTAGGAATGAAAGTTTTTTTTAAAAAACAAATATAGCAGGGGCAAAGTAGAAGCTGATCCCTCTCCACTCGATGTCAAGGCCCTTGGAAATTTATACAGGCTATATCCGCAGACGGCAGGAATGTACCTAAGAAGGAGTAAAAATGTATTCTCATCCAGACGTCGCTCAATTTCCAATTCAGATTTCAAAACATCTTGATGTATGTTGAATTCTTTCACACGAAATAACTTCTTGACACAAACAATTCGTTGAGTAGTAACAAAGAGAGGGTCTTAAGAGGTAAAGGAAGGAGAATGTACTTGTTCCACTGAATACATTTTCTAGGTTAATATTTTTCCGTTTATATTCTTTCTATGTCGGTTTTTAACAGTGATAGAGAAAAGAACGTCTAATTAGGAAACCGTGTCTGTCCTAATAGTCCATTGTTAAGACAGTTATAAAATTCGCGACATCTAGCAAATTTCAATATATTTTTCAATCACTTGTTGTTTAGAACATGTATATTAATGCCTGAAAAGGTCGTATAGGTCGAAACATGTAGGACTACTGAGCACAATAGTTGTCTTCGACGGTTAACACAAATTACCGTTTATTTGTTGTTGCTGCTACCGTTACAAGGTGTGTTTATAACATGTCGTCACAAAACTTTACATCTTGAGTCTCACTGGTTAGTTAATTTTCTTTGTGTTTGAAGTGTTTTTGTCCATTACCGTATTCGTGAATGCAGTCTCATTTGGAAGTCATAACATTCACTTTATACTTGTTTTAAGGCAAACGCCTTTCAGACCTGGGACTGACAATATTGATTGCTTACTGCTCGCTTGTGTTCAGTTCCTCTATTATTTTTTCCACCACAGAATTTCGCACAAATCACCCTCAGTTTGATGTTAGTAACTGTCTGCTCTGCAATGACTGAAGGCACAGACACTCACGACACAATCTCTGCAGGAAGGAATTGAATTCACTGGGAATAATAAAACTGACCGTGGACGGACATTCTGATTAAATTTCTTTGTAGTATTTTCCCCGTTGGGCTCAGATCGATATTTATCGCATCTCATACATTTATCATTCAAAGTAATCGTGTTATACATAATTATTTATCTCTGAAAACTTTAAAGTAAAATCTTGCATCGAGATACGTAGAAACGTGAAGGCATGTGCCCCATACTTCAATATTTTTCCTTTTAGATCACTACCATTCTTCTAGTTTTTCAGCCATGTCCATTTGCTGAATTTTGTTACATCCATCTATTCAGTAGTGTAATGTTTTGCTAGACTAGCTGTGCGAATGCAAATAGAATAGCCCATCCATGAAACAACCGCATTTGACAAAAACTACAAGCCTTTACCCCCGTAGTGCATAATGGTAGGCATATGAGCTGTGGAAATAGAACTGCGATTAATTATTTACACTGCGACCCGTCAGTGTGAAATCGTTGCATAGAAAATTGAGAGTCCACTCGGCCGCTGTTATAGGCAGCAATATTACACATCAATTCAAATGGTACTTGTGATATGGTGGGTTACAAGTCACTTATTGCAATATAAAAGAACTGCCACTTTAAATTAACGTCATTACGACTCGCAGTGCTTGCACAAAGCTGCACATAACAAACAGTAGCAATTTGTTTCATAGCTATGCCGGAATGTGTTACAAACTTGAATGTTATAAACAATACGGACATAAAGGTGATTCAGTTGTTATTGTTCTCACATCTCTTCGTAACTATAGATCAGAGAATCTTCTTTCTTCTTTCTTTCTTGGTGCAACAGCTCCCAGTGGGCCTGGGTCTCCTCATTCATGACGTTTCTAGATCACACACAATGACAAACCACAGTCGGCAGGACTCATCTGGACGGGCGAACAGCCCGACGCAGAGACCTCTAACTGGAAACACACAACACTCACAACAGACAAACATCTGTGCTTCCGGTGGGATTCGAACCAACAATCTCAACAGGCGAGCGGTCGCAGACCCGCACCTTAGACCGCGCGGCAACTGGGACCGACATAGACCAATGAATAGGATGTATAAATTGACATCCGGGACTTTGGCATAAAACAATTGGTCTCAAAATTGAATGTTTCAAGGACACGTAAAAAAACAAGTAGATCACGCGAATCTTCCTCTAAATGGTTTCCAATCGTAAACTGTACAATAAAATATTATTATTCAATTGTAGTGATTATTAGCATATTTCCGATTTTTGTCTAAAATATAATAATTTATACCCTCCATGGTGATAGCACAGCAGTAATACAATTATCACCCGCAATTTAACAATTACAGTTAAAGTAATTTAGCAGTGTACATGTGGCAAATCAGTTTGCCAGTTTGTCCGGTGAGACCGTCTGAGTGTTTTACTTCTTGTCTGAGAATGGGAACCGATTCCGTCCCCGCAACATGGAGTTTTTGATTTTGCTGTGAACACGAAGGGCAAAACCCAAAGAAAATTATTCCGAAAGAGGAGCCAGGTTAATTGCAAAGAATCAAGTGGCTGTAACGAAATGAAACTTTGCTGGTTACAAAGTGCCGAATTCTGTGTTCCTAGTGCTAGAAAAGCAAGCAGTCAATAGAGTTGTCTCGACTTTTCGACGGCTCTAAGTCAGTGTTTCTCAACCCTTGTGCGACCGCGACCCGGTACGTTCTTTTTCATAAGACGAGGGCCCGGTCTCAACAAACTTACTCGTAAATAAATTTCCAAATTCTTTTTAAGTTCATATACTAAACTAACATAAATATTAATAATTAATTATGGCATAATCATAAAGACTATTAGTACACTTATGTATACGGTGTGGCATGTTGACAAATATAAAATTACATTTAAATTAATTATCAATCACTGGACTAATGAAGTCTTGTAGCATATTGTAGTTTCCTCAGGCCAACATCACACATTCGCGAATATTATTCTCCTCAGAATATTTCCACTATAAAATATTTATTCACGAAAAAGATTAGAAAACCAAAAGAACAAATTCCAAGAGAACCTCTCGTGGCCCGGTATAATTGATGCCAGGGCCCGGCTGTTGAGAAACACTGCTCTAAGTGAAGCCGCCGAACAACAGTGCTGGTAAAACATCGTACGAAGCCCGATATCGATAGAGTTACTGTTTGACACTTGGCATGACGCAGCCACTTTGAGCTGTGCATAAACATGGAAATTTGTTGTTACACAATTCGATAATTGATTGACAAAATCCTATAGCAAACGAAAGAGACGTGTTGAAGAACATGCGAAAGAGAAAAACAGGGGAGAAAGAAGAGAGAGTTTATTTTGCGAGCAGAAGAAAGACTATTACATCATTATAAATTTCCAAAGCTTCGTCTGCTATTCTTTCGATAAATATAAGAAGAAAATGAAGACTTTATAATTGTGAAAGATAATGTTTTGAAATAGGGGCATTGGAATTTTGACTTACTGGCTACTTGCGGAAAGTAATGTAGTGGTTGTTAATTGCAAGGCTTATAAAATTCGACACATATACGAAGCGAGGGCTTTAAGAGAATCCTGCAGTAGCAACTTTACAATTGGGAAGCGTCTCAGGATCTGCTACAGAGCAGACAAAAGCAAGAAACCCTCTGTCGAGACGGTCGGTCCCAAGACCTTCGGTTACAGACTTCTAGCCAACAGTTCGGATGAAACAAGAAGATAATCCTGTGAAATATCCCTACGCACACCATACAATTATGAATAAATTTAATCACATATAATAATACAGAGCGTTGGTAATTTCAAATACAGCGCATCGTAGCCCACTCTGAAACGTACTGTACAGGTTCAGTTCCTAACTCACATAGAACACACTGTAGCTCCTTTACAAAGACCAGTCAATATTGTGTAGCAAGAATCGGCTCTTATTGCAGGGACCATATGGAACATGATACTATCAGCATTATATGTGGGCAGACAGTCTAGTTGTTAGGCGCGTTCGTAAAAATGCCGAAGGCAACTATTAGCTTCGCCACGACTCTCCGTCTTTCTACCTGTCCATCCGTCCACATGGGACAAGTCGGCTCCCATTGAACGGTTATTTATTACATACGATATTTGGATATTTTTCCAAAATCTGCCTAGAAAATCGAAGTTTCGTTAAAACCTGACAGGAATGACGGCACTTCACATGAAGACCTATGTGCGTTTATGATAATATCTCGCTTATTTCTTCTGAGGATAGCAATATGTCAGACAAAACTCCAAACACACATTATAAGATAAACAATTTTTTTTTAATCGTGCCGTTTTTGAGATAATGTGGAAAATATTGTAGAGCGGGGCAGGCCACAGGCGACAATATGGCGCATGCCCGATGCATGCTGGATATCTAAGGCTACAAACACACTCACAGAATATGTAATACTTACTGCTTTTCCACGGCAAACTGGTTGCATGAACACGCCTCATTTTTAAGTTATATATATATATATATATATATATATATATATAGCCTGTCTTGTTAAGTATAAAATGTGGCGTTACATATATTTGCCACTAGGCTGTATAGGAGGAAAACGGTTTACAGCAGGTTTACATGTTACAAAATTAAAACCATTCACGTGAGGTGAATTTGGGCATCCCATCATTGCATGTAGTGAACATCTGCATGCCTGCTACCGGAAACCAGCATAGACATGCGCTAAATCATGGGAGGAGAGCTGTTGCATCCGTTGCGGACCCGATGAGGATCGTATCTTAGATGTTGTTCCCAGGGAGGACGGAGCTCGTAACTCTGGTTAAGACGGGGAGTCGGGCAGGTCGCACACACTCTCAATAATCCCCAAGCAGAATATATTGGAGTTTTATTATGCAAGATTATAGAGTAATTGCACTTACAACTGAAATGTATAAGTGACAATTCTCGCCAGTGGAATCTTCATTTCTGTTTGTACTCACTGACTGTCCAGCTTCGGACTTTACTGCTCAGACACAGTTCGACCTACGCAGCAGACTGCTCCCGCAGATCAAAGCAACTATTGTTGCATATGTTGCTCCACACACTGCTCGCGCGATACACTTAGCGAGTCCAGTTATAAACAAAAAAAGTGGAAGGAAATTATATTCCTCCCATGCGAAAACTAAGCATGAGTAAATTTAGCTTATGACTAACATACAGTACATGTAAGAATGCTAAAAGTAAACCACAATAAAAAAAATCAATATGTGTCAACTGCACAACAGAGCGCGAACAACAGGAGTTCTTCAAACAGTAAATCTTATTCAAGTTATCGTACAGTAAAAAAATTTCCGGTAACAAATTTTTATGTAATTGTAAGAGACACGAAACACGTCATGATTCTGATCAACGTATGGTCCACCACGTTTCCTTCATTTTCAGGTTGTGCCAGGGCGAGTCATCAGTTGGGTTTGTACAGTAAAAGAATTTTTACTAAAAAGGAAGACGCGCTTTCACTAGACCCCATACGCTGAATCCTGTGGAACATACACTGCCTCTTATTAATGTTTCATATACATAGCACAAAGGAAGTTACATTAAAAACAAGAGCTGTTGAAATTACGTTTGTTGTGTATGTAGCAGTAATATGCATACATTTGTGGATATTTATTTTTTTGTTGTGGAGGAGGTGTGGCGGTGACTTCAGTTCGAAGAAATTTCTCCGCCCCTCCCCCCCCACCCCCTCGCAGCCGTACAAAGTATGAGCGTTGCAAATTTTCTGATGCATAATTATTCAAATATTCAATCACGAACATGTCTAGGTACAACTGTGTCTTGACCATACACACACACACACACACACACGTGCGCGCGCGCGCAGTAGATACATTTTTGTGAAAATGGTAATGTAAGTTACATGTTTATATTAGTGACAGGTACGTAAATTATCCCCAAAAAAAGTAATTCACTAAAGTTATGATGCTAAAATATGATTAGGTTTAGTTTGTTCTACATAATTCAGTAAAAGGCAAAAGGTAAAGCAGTCTCGTTAGACGTCTGGAGTGGCTCAGGGGGTTCCAGGGAGTTAAGGTTCCCAGATTTCGTGACAACGGCACAGGATGGTGGTAAGGTTGTCAGCCTTACGCACCGGCCGCCTTTAACCCCAGGAAATGCTCCTGGTACTCAT
>Ga0123354_10014335_pt1 | contig 12345 bp, 3 predicted proteins | sample TergutLab28metaG_2_FD_97872 | JGI IMG/M metagenome (GOLD analysis project Ga0123354, IMG submission 97872) | Labiotermes labralis P4 segment gut microbial communities from Petit-Saut dam, French Guiana - Lab288 P4 | ecosystem: Host-associated > Arthropoda: Insects > Digestive system > Gut ... | reverse complement strand
TTCTGATCTCGAGACATGACCATGTACTTAGTTTTATCAGCACTTACTTCCAGTCCATTGTCCCTAGTAGCAGCTACCAAAGCTTCTGAATTTTCCTTTAGAGTTTTCGAGGGGGCGATTAGTTTACCTCCGGATTGTTTTGTCTCCAGAGCAAGCATCCCACATGTGAGTGTTTCTTAACAAAGTTTTTTACAGGGAGGGGTTGTTAGCACCTCGCCCAACCCCCAAGCTGGAGGACCACCCCTCGTCCGCTGTCTGCGACTGCTTATTCAATTTATTCGCAGCTACTCTCCTTATCGGAGTCCGTTCCTCTATCCGCAACTTGAGGACGCGCCATGCCGTGGTGACAGGGACCCACTACAAGGATAACTCTTACCCCGACGAAAACTCATACATCAATATAGAGCTATTAACCCTTTGTTGGGGAGATTTCATGATCAGCGACATAGGAATTTCAAACGCGACTTTTCGGAAACAGTTTGTGGTAGAGTGATCAGGGCCAAATTGGCTCACTGTAGCGTATAATGAGATTTTTTTTTTGCGGTTGAACTTCCGGAAACATTTAAAAACTAATATCAGCCGTCTGTCGGCTGAACACTGGGTGGGAGAAGAGGTTTAGCGTTGTGTCGAAATGAGATGTGAAACTGTGTCTGAGCCAAGAAGAGTCCGTGCAGTAGTTCACAGCTACAGTGGGATTATTTGCATGACCAGATGGATATTCTGTGATAGGGTAACAGGGCTGATTTAGGGGGAATTCACTTCCACTGAGACTATGATGATATTTTGGGTTTGGGAATATTGCACAGTAAAGCTACGAAATATAGCAGAAGAAGTGACAGCCGCGAGGGAAAGATATATGAATGTATTCCTAACAGACATTTTATTTAGGAAACTGTTACTGAAGGAAACCGCTACAAACAGGAGACCTGAGAATGATTTCAAGAAAATTAATGTTTAATAACTTTTAATTTCTTGTGCGAAGTTTTTCTGGCGAAACCCACAAGAAATACGAGAGAGCTTGATAACGTGTTATACAAGAGTACTATTATACGTAGTTATTTCAATAGTTTATTTTGTAAGATATACCTGAAGAAAACACGAAGAATATAAGAACTGAAAACACCTTACACAGAAGTTTTATCGACATTCCAATGAAGTTTGTTTTGAAAAAGAAGGCCACAAGAAACCCTGTCATAGTTGAGCATATCTTATGTAGAAGTGACAGTAACTTTCCCCTTAAGTTTTATTTTGGATGGTGTTAATGAAGAAAACCATTAGACACCAGAAGAAATTATAGTGGCAGAGATGAATGATATGAAGATCTTAATGAAGTATTATTTTGGAAGAGATTACTGAGAAAAGCCATAAGAAGCACAATGAGAACTGACAGGCTTGCCCCCTTGCAGGCATGACTGGTTTGATTTCCCTTTTATCGTTACTTGTGTGGGGCTACCGTCTGTCGAAAGGCGAGGGCGTTGCCCGAGGTTTCGTTTTGGGTTTTGATTTTCGTGTCCGAGACTCGTCTTCCTGGTTTCATCTCGCCATCTCTCTCTCGCTGGCCGGGCCAGGAGCATGAGGCTCCATCTCCAGTTATTTTCTCCGAGAAGGCTACGCAGACGTCCGGGATATGTTTTGAGGTAAAGTTTTGTTTCGGTCTTTGTATTTCCAAATTGAAGTTTCGGTTATGTTTTGTGACGATCCCCGACGTCTGCCTAGCGTTTGCCTCGGGAGGGGCTGGTACGAGTTTACCTCCCCGTAAGTAGAATTACTTTGTTTTGTTACCCGAGTCAAAGTGATGTATTTGGTTCGTACTGCTTTCTATCTTGCTTGTATTTTACGTAGGATAAATGTCATGTTCCGCCGACTATTATGTTAACTGTAATACGTGTTTTCTGATCTGCTGTGGGTTTAAGCATTCGTGTTGTAAGTTTACATGGGCCTACGTTTTGTATTGTTTGTTGTACTTATTCTTTGGTCGGCTGTGCTTCCTTGTACATATTGTAAACTTACGGTAAGCCGATGGGTATATGTTTGTATTGCGTAATTTACGATCGGCTGCGTGCGTGTTTGAAAGATTATGTTTCTATTCAACTATTTTCATTGCTTTTGTCATTGCTGTCTATAGTTCTATGCTGAACTAGTTAATACAGTTACCTTTGTTATTTTATTTTGTGTTGTATCCTGTTTGGATTACTTATCCTCCACAAGACCCTGTTATCCGGAGTTCGGCGGCTCAAAGGACCGAAGGCAGATTTGTGCCAGTCCTCGGATCAACACCTAGTGGCGCTACCCTGTTGGGTAGCTACCCGAGGGCTCAGTGGATGTACAGATCGTGTTAGTTAGATGTGCCGGCCATGCAGAAAGAAGAAGAAACCCGCGACCAGAATAGAGAATCGTTAATCTCTTTAATTATAGGAGATAAATATATACTGTATTGATGCTTGTTGCCATTCACATGCATGTTGTCAACGTACATTTGTCATTCCTTTTGGCGTATGTACTGCACATTTACAGTCTAATTTTTTTCAACTAAAGAGAAAACACCGGACACTCACGTGGTCATAATATCAACGGTCCTTAATGAATTCCAGTAATAGGCAAATATTTAAGAAGTTATTCATTTTTGCTTTTGCGGCCGTACTGTCAGAAGTGGATTGTACAATCAAAGAGAAAAATTTTATTGTGTTACGAGGGCCATATTTAGAGCCACCATCTAAAATCGTAAGACCCATATTTAGAGCAATAGTTTTCGTATTGTAACACTCAACACAGTCTGTCACAGGGGCATTTCTTCCCAAATTTAAGCCACTATCACATAAGCGCCAAAATAAATTACTTACATATGACGATTGATATATCGTAATTAATTGTATAACATTTGCAACAATAAATATATATATTTATACCTTCTCAATGCACCCCGTATCGATACAGGTTGTGGGCAATTGTATCTATCTTGCCTGTGGTCAAATTACAGCTATCATGGACATGAAATTCTTGAGAAAGTTATGAAAAATTGCTGTCTGAAGACTGTTATCTGACTTGAAAACACGAAAGAGTCTTCTCACCATTTGTTCTCCAATTCGAATAAATTATTTTCTGGTTCTGACATTAATTAACGAAACTTCATCCAGTTAATTAATGATTTAAATATGATCCACCAGCTTGTTCACTGTAATGAAAATCACAAATATATGTCTTTTCACACTATTTAATCTCCCGGGAAATATTTCAGAGGAACTGAGGGGTAATCAAGATGAAGACAAAATATCGCTGGTCTAATGACGTATCAGAATTCAAGGAAGCAAAGTACAAACTATACGCAACATCCACTGAAACTTGTTTTATGAAACAAACAATCGACATTTTTCACAAACGAAAGAATACTATGTTTCAGAAATGTATTTCATACAGCGCTACAGAATGGATTGTAAGGAACACAACAAAGAAAATAAGCTCCTGAAGGTCACTAAATGGGACGAAGAATGAGGGCCTGTTTTTAAGGTCACTAACAATGCAACTGGTCCTAAACCTGCGGCGTATGATGATAACGAGAATGGAATTAGAGTTACATACGTTGAATTACTTTGGTTTCTGCAGACAAGGCTGCAAGGAGCTCTTCATGCTAGCATCCTGGCATTAACGTTGAACTGCGAGACTACCAAAAAATATCGGCCAAAGAACTTCATATTCAAGAAACTACTACTATACAACGTCAAATTTTCGGAATGCCAATTTTATGACGTGCAGAATTCTATTGATTCACGTTCACAGACATATGTCAGCAACAGGAATCATCGTCGGACACGTGTGGATGTGGGATGTACAATAGGCGTTCTACACAAACGAAACAGCAATAGACTCTAGAAAGAACAACCTGAAGAATAGGAGTTAATATAGAATGGAAAATACGACACAGAGAGTAAGATTCCGATTTGTAAGGTCGCAAATAGACCAGCGGGGCCTAAACCTGCGAAATAAGAGGGCTATGAAGACGTGACGTTAGATACGTCGAATTACAAAGAGACAGAGGGAGTCGGGGGACATTGTACTGCCCTTGTTTTGTGTAGACACCAACCTAACAATTCGCAAAACAAACTATTAACAATACTAATAGTATCCTATTAAGTTAAGTTGTTCCTGCCTATGCCATGAAGGCGTATGGTGGAAAAATGTGTAACTCCAGTTAATCTCAACCATAGGTGCATTTATCTACCTGTACACTGCTCTAATTCGCAAAGTAATGTGTTACTAATATTTGCAGTATCTTATTACACTCAAGTAGAGCTGTCCCTTTGTATGCCATGAGGGTGTATATGACGAGGAGGATTACAGCTGCACTCATTCCTAACTTTGATACGAGGTATCACTTCCCATATTATATACCCAGTGTATACTTATATGCACTTGTTCTGACATACCCTGGTCTTTACGAATGATGATCGCACTTAATGAATGAGTAATGATTTTATTTGAAAATCTAAGTTTTTGGAGCTATGGTTTTTTAACCTGTAACTTGCAAGCTTGGAATAAAGTTACTTATGAACAGTTTTTCTGAAAATCATGCCACTACTTCTGAAACGTGAGACGACCTTTATTGATTTAACGGTTGTCTAAGATCAGAAAGAAGTACGTGATTTGTTATAAAGCATTATGATACAGCAAACTGAAAGACATTATGAATTTACGCAACTTAACCTTACACTAGCTGGCATTCAGTCAGTATTACTTTGTTTGAAGGAAGCCATAACTATGCGTCATGCCAACATAATAATTCCCTTGTCAGGTTTCGAACTGGTTGCCTACCGAATACAAGTCAGCAACATGACACTTACTGTATTTTATTTGTTCCTGTCAAGCAATTTGTAAATATCGGTATAAATTTGCTCACCCGTGCCTGCCGTACTTCAACGAGGCTTCGATTACATAATAAGGGCAAGTAGTGCAACCTGTGGCAGTTATTCGCGGATGTATACATTGTAAAATTAAAGGCACTAATTCATGTTTGCGACTAATATTTGACGTATATTTAAGCAGGTAAAAGTTACGAGTTAAAACACGGATTGCAATATGTTTGGCTCGAAAGGTGTAACTGTAAAAATGTAGTCAAACGAAAGTGACCTTCACAACAAAAACGAAGTTACGCCGTGTTCAGTTATAAACTCCGGGAAAAAGTGCCGTATTCATAGTTAATGTCAACAAACCAATAAGCTTTTTTTTTGGTTTTCAGCTGTTATTAATTTAAATTGATCAACATAAACATACATATAACGGCTAATTAAGTAAAGTCTTGAACTCGGTGTGGTGGCATTGGACCTACCAAATGCGGCAAACTATACTGCAAACTGCCGACCGGCAGCAAACGAGCACACGTCCAACTACAACGAATGTCAGGGGACCTTTGCCGGGTTTAGGAGGGAATCGGTGTTATAACGTATGTATTTCCTAACTTTGAGGCGAGACATCCCCGTTGTGTTGATCAAATCGCAATTAGGTAGCAGTACAGTTAAACACAACTTCTATTTGCTGCGGGTGGTTTACAAATCTGTCAACAACTACATGTTTCGGCCTCTATATTGGCCATCATCAGGTTGTACTCTTACTTGTTACAAGGCTAAGTTGTGTTTGACTGTACTCCTACCTAATTGTGATGTATTTCCTAAAATGTCGCTCGTGTCAATGTCAATCAACTCCAGTGGTGGATTACAAAATTTATTTGCTGTCTATCAGTTAAATGTCCAAATCAAAGAATGTTAAATTTTAAGAGCTTTCCCCGATATTCCTCTTATTCTGAAATATTTTTTTTTCGGTTACACAAACTGTTCCAAGATTAATATTTAAATTACGATTGTAGTGCTGTTCCTAAACGACACGTGAATTTCTCATCATAATGGAAGACAAAACGTTCAGTATATCTGGAAAAGTAAAGTGCACCCTTGTACAGGCACTGAGGCTCTGTACAGGCCGTACGGCCCATAAGAGAAGTAGAGGTATAGCTCTAATCTTTCTTGGCCACGGCACTAGAAGGGGTGAGGGGTAAGCGTCACGCCCCGGCCGCTCTTTACCCCCGGCAAAGACCCGGTACCCATTGTACAGGAGGCTGGGTGGGCCCCAGGGCCGGTCTGGACAGGTGCGGAAAATCTCGCCTCCACCGGAATTCGATCCCCGAACCGTCCAGCCCGTAGCCAGTCGCTACACCGTTACCCGGCCCACAGTATATATGGAAACAAAACACATAATTGAGAATTGGATAAATTTTCTGAAAACAGGTAAACATTTCGCAATTTTCGTCTAAGAGTTTTGTAGGTCAAAATGACATATTAAGTGGTAGACTTAACCCTTGGAATACATAAGCAATGCTTACACAGTTGTAGCTAGAAAAACACAAGAATATTTTGACAGACAATATTAAGAATGTGAAATCGCGATAGTTCAGTCAGTCTAGTGAAGAGGTCACGGGCTGGCCTCTAGGTTTCAGATGGGTTTCAAAGGTTTATCTCTTATGCAAAGCTTCCAGATCCGCTATGGGAACCTCCCAGCATCCTACTCAATGGCTACCGGAATCTATAACCCTCCGAGTAAAGTATACAGGGCCTGAGGCTGACAACTCCAGTTTTGAGCCGAGTTCAAGAATTGGTGGGGCCATACCTCCACTACCAAATACGCCTTTACGGCGTGCACAGACAACTTTGCTATTAATACTTTCGAATCATGACTGTGGGCCATCAGTCATAAGACGTTTCGTCCTCATAAAGTCTTGCCTTACGTACCAACAATCCAGCAAGACTCCACTCTTATTACTCATGCCCATTTTTGCGCACTCTTTAGAATGACAGCTGTCCCGATGTCCTGGTACAGGACAAATATTTTTTTCATACACGTTAATTGTACGGAATTTAATTTCCAAATGTTCCGGGACGAAGTTTTGTACACCATTCTACGCCAAAGACCCAATCGGAAATTCTGGTTAAAGCATCAAACACAGAATATGTTTATGATGTGGCTTATGGGCTGTGACAGCTGCTACCATCTTTAGAGTTGAAATAACGTACACTATGAAGACGGAAGCAAAACTTTCCTCGGAAAATGCGTTATCAATGTAAGAGAATGCGCGGATTCACAAGTACCAAAATACCACAACCTGGACATTTACCACTCGCTGTCAAGACCAAACTTTGCTGGTTCTGTGGCAGAGGTTCGAGGCTCAATAGGTAGTATAAAGGCGACAACAAAAAGTCTACGGCGCAGTATCCAATGACAACAAATGACTCTTCACAACAATAATATAAGAGCGTAACAATACCCATTTACCTCTTTCCTCGTACAGAAGTTCAGTATATGCAGAGGGTTCGGGTTAGCTCAGTCAGTATAGTGACTGGGCTGCGACCTGCACGAGCGGGATGTCCGGGTTCCATTCAAGGCACGGGAAGGGTTTTCTCTGCGTTCCACATTATCCATACGGCTCTGGGACCCACCCAGCGTCTATCAGGTAATCCTTCTCCAGTAGTGAAACTTCTGGGATTTGAAGCTAATCACTCACCTGCATTTAGAGCCTACGTTAAGAATGTGTGGCGCAATATATCCATTTCCTCCTATGTCCTCAGGCGCAGGTGTTCGAATTAGAACAGTTTGGAAATAGCTTAACAAAAATTCAGTTTTACAGTATGCATTTGTGGCTTGTTTTCAGACTCAAATAAGTTTTATTATGGCTTCATTTATCATTGGCACTGTAATATTTTATTTACTTCTTTGTGTGTAATAAGCTAAGTGTGAATTTACAGAAGCCCTTAGACCATTGGTGTAACGCCATTTTGCAGCGATGTAAGGACCTCAAGCTACCTTAGACTGAAGTCTGCTGATAGTAGTTACGTAATACTTTATTCTAATTTGCCGCTACTTAGTGTCTATATATTTCTTATCACCTTAAATATTTTGTTTTTGTCAATCTGTTCACACCGATGTTTAACTTCAAACATTTATCCTCGTCCTTAAAATAAAAGGTGGTATTATATACAAGCCTACGTCAAGTAGTTCACTGAGAGGTGCAGTACATTAAGTTACTGTACGGAGAATCCGCTACTGCATTTCCTCTCCTACAAACAAGCGTAGGTCATCGAAGACATCCTTCCCACCCCATTACGAAGAGACAGGTGCGTGGTGGATACTAGAGTTTTCATACATTAAAATCACCAATAAAACAAGAGCCTTTAATATCTGAACTAAAATAGACGAACGGGTGTGTCCTTACTCATGGAACGGCACGAAACAAATATATAATATTTATTATAATTACATAATGCTAACTCTCAACATTTGTAGATTTACGACTGTCCAAACGGGAGGTCTTGATCGATTTTAATGCTGCGTAGGCCCTACTGTTTATTCTTGGTTTATTTAACGACTCTAATAATAGCTCAGTTTTAGGGAGTATCGAATGGATACCAGATTCATGAATGTTTAATTTGAAAGGATTCGTGAGGAAGCCTAATTCAAGATACTATCCCGGTATTTGGCTAGAGGCACTGAAGCAATCCACGACCTCCGGAATAAGATCCAAAGTGCTAACCACTTGACCACGATATTATACACGGATGTACACAGTAACACACTGAATAATGAAGCGATAATAGTGATAATCGCTAAAGGCTTGAGAAGATTTAACACCTGTAACTTGAAAGTCATTCACTGGACTTGATCTGTTTGGTTCCATCTACCTGCCATCCTCAAAACCCATCTCCTCAAACTCCATCACATTGTACCATACCATCATTTGCCGGTCTCCAAAATAAAGGTTTTCCAACAATTTACTCACCGAAATTTTGTACGCATTCACCAAACCATTGTATTATTAAGACAGCGTCCTTAAAGATGGAGACATTAACTGTATAGTCATCACTATTCCAGTTTCCTGGCACACGCTATGAATGACAGTGCTACTATGGTCAGTTGCGTCAGTTAGCCCAGATGTTGTGCTGCATGCAGGTGGCTATGGGACTTTTCCAGTAATTCATGTGAACTCAGTCAGCAGTTTGCTCATACGATAGGCGAGCTGCTGAGTGACGATGCGGCCGCAATACGCTGTCTGCCAGCTGGAGCTGCGACGTACGGTTGCAATGCAATGGCGCACGTGAAAACATGCGCCCATTTTATGTACACAAGACACGAAAATCAGTTTCTGCTTCGTAGCAAAGCCAAATGGCTAATGTTGTTTACCGAAATAACCACTGTTTATTGTCGCAATCAGAGAAAGGGTATGAATACACTGTGCAGATAAAATGCAAATTTTTCGAGTACTTGAAGCAGATGGTACATGTGGTTACCAAGGGTTTTAAAGCTTCAGCTATCATAAAATCAACGCCTGACATAGACATGTCTTTCGTCGCTACAATGTAAAGACGTAAGAGACAGACGTAGCGGTTTGTAACATCAGGGAGAGATTTGACAGTCTGTAAAGACACAATGATCAGATTTGACGTGATTTGAATCTTTCAGATCTCGTTTCCTGGGTTTGTTTGAAAATATGAAGCAAAGTGAACACAACTGGCGGTAAAAGAATGTGGTATTAAACACTATGTTTGTAAAAAAGAGATACTGCACTTCCTGCAATTCAGTTTTTCCAACGTGATGTTTCCACCTACACTTTTGTTATTCTTAATCTTTTTGAGGTTCTCAGAGTAGTGAGAATTCATAATGCGGTCTGGGTTAGGACATAGTATAATCTGATACATGGTTATAAATATTCTGGAGGTGCATAGCGAATCTATCTTCACGGGCCATCTGAAGATGGAGGTTGTATGGGTCCGACACGGAAGACTACAGTTTCGAAATTTTCTATGATTTTGAGTGTGTTTGTGAAGAGAGCGGCAGGTGGTAGCGTGGAAAATGTAGGGTAGGAGACTGCGTTACCGATGTCATGCTACATAATTGCCCGTTTTGTCACCAGATAGCATGCTTTTCCAACAGACTCTAATCCGTGGCGGCTACAGTCCGTCGTGTCACTTTCGCAGATGGCGGTGTAGTCGTCGTATGTTTCAACGATGATTTCTGTCAGTGAGAGGATTGCAACCACTGAACCACGTTGTTAGCAGAAAATCGTTCTGTCGTCTCCTACTGCACAACACCCATACTGTTCTAAACTCCTTTGTCAATGGGCATCAGAGCCACCGCAGTAAGTTTTCTGTGACTGTAAGCTCCGGAAAAATGCTTAGATTCTATCCAGTGCAGAAAATCTGTTTCCGCACTAATGTCGGGAACTGCTGAAATCACGTTCCCAAGTTTTAAAACTTTGTAGTGCTTCATTCTGACGCACTAATTAAGAGGTATTCCAGTGATCTGAAAACTGGTTCGTTCCGAAATTCTGTTAAAAATTCCGTTATGCGTGTGAGTTCTTGGTTCTTTGTTTACATTACTCTTCGGAAGTGACAAGAGAGGGGAGCTCCAATTAATCAGAGACGGCATATCTGCCGACTATCGGACGTTTTGATACTATCAACGTTTTCATAAACAAGCAACGGCACAGCAAATTTTTGTCACACTCGGCCTCTTGTTAGAAAGGCCACTTTCTCGCAACTCAGCTCTTGAAGAGTGCCTTTCAGTCCTAGATCATATATCTTACATATACTCGCGTAATTCCTTTTGCTCACACTGAAAATCTCCACTTTTATTCAATCAGTAGATGACGTCAAACAGTTTGTAGTAGCATTTTGAAGTGTCCCACTGATTTGGGAATCACTTATGAATGTATATCACCCTTGGCGCTTCGACCCAATTCCGGGTCATGGCCTCCCCTTAGGAGGCTTCGCGATCACACTCACTGGACACACCACACTCAGTAGGACGTCTCTGGACGAGTGAGCAGCCTGAGGCAGAGAACTCTACTTGACAACACACATTGCTCACAAGAGACAAACATACATTTCTCCGGGGGGATTTGAACCCCTAATACCATCAGGCGAGCGGCCGCAGACCCACGCTTTAGGTCGCACGGCAAGAAGGTACAGTCAGAAGCCCGACGTAAAATCCATTTGTACATGCGAGAGTCTCTGTCCCTTCATTGCCATCATCACCTTCCACAGATCTAGACCAATCTTCAGGTTCCACCTTATTGCTCGACACGAATTCAATTAGTCTGCTATTATAGTACAACCACCTTATGTGTCATGCTGTTGGAAGAACCATTATCAGTGTGGTTTCGCATCGCAACTAAAGCTATAAAATGAAGTTTTCTGTGTGGTTAAGTATTCATCACACTTTGAAAGCTTACAGAGGATTCTCTGTTAACTGGGAATATTAAAAATTTCTTCCCTTTTAGGTACTAGATAGAGACACAGGCTGGCTGGCAAAATGGAGAGACTGATGTCCATAACAACTATTTGTTTTTAAGACTTTTAACAAAGGAGTGAAAAGAACCCACTATATCCATAATGTCTGTCCGTGACGTCATTAAGTTGGTTTTGGGCTGCACTGTTCACGAAATTTTATATTAAAATGGAAGTTTATTCTTGTTGATTTTATCGGTCAACAGAAGCTGCCACAGTTTCTGCAATCCTGAAACTTTAAAGGTGAACCTTTTGAAAGCATCGCTGAACTCCACGGAGAAGACTTCTGTAGAAGTTAGAGTTGCTGAGCTGATCAAGCAATCCGACGTGTTTAGTAGAAGCCGAAGCTTCATTGATTTGTGCAAAAGAGCCTGCGGCTGATCCAGTCCTGGAACAGCAATTCCAGTCCACACCCTTAAACCCATTTCTTTAAAACCCATTTTAGCTTTGCCCTCCCATGTGTGTCTAGGTGTTCAAAGTGCTCTTAACCATTCACATAAACAAAACAACACCGCCTTCATCAAAATCGTACATTTCAGTAAAACTGAGTTGTTATAAACCTCTATGTAAATTTTTCACATAATTGTGTAATATATTGCTGTATCGATAACGCATATTTGCCTACAAAAGCCTACTTTGTAGTTGCGAAATCTGAATGCAGGTTAGGTTACACTCATAGGTCTCTGCTTTTGTTCCTTCATCCTTAATTAAGTTAACCACACAGGGAATGAAAAGTCAAGTTTGATTGTTTGTATTATTCGTTCTTCGTATTCGAGACGTTGCGATTTGATATCCCGGTCTGGAGTCCTTTAATCCTGAGAGAATCTTACTGATTTTTTTTCAGTACCTCCAAAGAATTAAACACTTTATTATGCAATAATGCACAATATACAATCTGTAGATGCAATTAAAATTATAAAATATTTAAAAGTGTTCCAACATGTTTCGGATCACAGAGGATCCATCATCAGGGAGCCTTGTACAGTGCTTGGCTAAAAATTACAAGAATGATTCTATCGTGTCCGTT
>Ga0123354_10014334_pt1 | contig 12346 bp, 4 predicted proteins | sample TergutLab28metaG_2_FD_97872 | JGI IMG/M metagenome (GOLD analysis project Ga0123354, IMG submission 97872) | Labiotermes labralis P4 segment gut microbial communities from Petit-Saut dam, French Guiana - Lab288 P4 | ecosystem: Host-associated > Arthropoda: Insects > Digestive system > Gut ... | reverse complement strand
GCCCATCTTTTTGATCCCTATCTGGCAGTCCATATCTCTGACGTTGAGCCGTTGCCACACCAAATTTCCGCAGTGTATCAGGAAATGCTGGGGCGTCTGCCGCTTCGCTATATTCTCGCGGATGACCCCGGCGCCGGGAAAACAATCATGACCGGCCTGTTCATCAAGGAACTGATTGCCAGGGGCGACTTGAAACGCTGCCTCATTGTTTCCCCAGGAAACCTGGCCGAGCAATGGCAGGAAGAGCTTTTCCGCAAGTTCAATCTCCGTTTTGAGATACTCACCAACGAACGCATTGAATCCGCTGTCACCGGCAATGTGTTTGTTGAGGCGGGCTGCTGTATCGCCCGGCTGGATAAGCTCTCCCGTAATGAAGAAGTTCAAGAAAAACTCCGTATCACGGATTGGGATCTCATCGTCTGCGATGAAGCGCACAAAATGTCCGCCACCATTTGGAGCGGCGAAGTCTCAGAAACCAAGCGTTTCAAACTCGGCAAGCTCCTTTCCGGCATCACCCGTCACTTCCTGCTTTTGACCGCCACTCCGCATAACGGCAAGGAAGAAGACTTTCAGCTTTTCATGTCGCTTATTGACCAGGACCGTTTTGGCGGCGTGGCCCGCACCGGCGCCCATTCCGTATATATTGCCGATGTCATGCGCCGTCTGGTCAAAGAGGAATTGCTGAAATTTGACGGCAGCCCGCTCTTTCCGCCACGCCTCGCGACAACGGTTAATTACGACCTCTCGCCAGGAGAGGCAGCCCTGTATGCCGCGGTCACCGACTATGTGCGGGAAGAATTCAACCGGGCCGACAATCTGGACGGAGAAAGAAAAAACACCGTGGGCTTTGCCCTGACTGTTCTCCAACGCCGGCTGGCCTCTTCCCCGGAAGCCATTTACCAATCTCTGTGCCGCCGCCGTAAACGCCTTGAGGACAGACTGACCGAGGAAAGGCTGGGCAAACGGGCCGAAGAATACCGGGGCACTTTCAGCCATGCCGCCGACTATGACGAAGACGATCTGCCGTCAGAAGAGCTTGAAGACGCGGAAGAAAACGTGGCGGATAAGGCCACCGCCGCGTCCACCATTGCCGAGTTAGAAGCGGAAATCAAAACGCTCCACCAGCTTGAGAACATGGCCAACCGAATGCGCATGAGTGGCGCTGACAAAAAATGGGATGAGCTTTCCGGATTATTGCAGGATGACAGCAATATGTTCGGCACAGATGGTATGCGCGAAAAGCTCATTATCTTCACCGAACACCGGGATACCCTGCGCTATCTGGAGAAGAAAATCCGTTCTCTTCTTGGCCGCGATGAGGCGGTTATCACCATCTATGGCGGGATGCTTCGGGATGAACGCCGCAAGATGGAGGAACTATTTAAGCATGACAAAGAAGTGCGCATTCTGGTCGCCACCGACGCGGCGGGCGAAGGCGTCAACCTTCAGCGGGCGCACCTCATGGTCAACTATGACCTGCCGTGGAACCCCAACCGCTTGGAACAGCGTTTCGGCAGAATCCACCGCATTGGGCAGACGGAACCCTGTCACCTTTGGAACCTGGTCGCCAAAGAAACCCGCGAAGGCATGGTCTTCCAGCGCCTGCTTGAGAAACTGCAACAGGAACGCGAAGCGCTCGGCGGCAAGGTTTTTGATGTTTTGGGTAAAGTCACTTTTGACAATCGGCCACTGCGGGATTTGCTGATTGAAGCCGTGCGCTTTGGTAATGACCCGGAAGTCCGCGCCCGGCTGACGCGGAAGCTGGATCGCGCCTTTGACCGCGAAACCCTGGAAAAACTGATCAAGGAGAATGCTCTTACCGATGACGTTATGGATTTGCATACGGTCATGTCCATACGCGAGGAAATGGAGCGCATGGAAGCCCACAAACTCCAGCCGCATTTTATTGAAGCCTTCTTTGTGGAAGCTTTTCGTAACCTGGGCGGGAAAATTCTCCGGCGTGAAAAAGGGCGTTATGAAATCACTTCCGTCCCCTATGCCGTGCGCAACCGAGACCGGTTGATCGGATTTGGCGAACCTGTGCTGCCACGCTATGAGCGCGTTTGCTTTGCCAAGGAATACCGCAACCTCCAGGGTCATATTGCCGCTTCCCAGATTTGCCCCGGCCATCCGCTCTTGGAAGCGGTCATTGACCTGCTCCGGGAGCGGAATACCGATGTCTTGAAACGAGGCGCCATCTTTATTGACGAAGCCGACTTTGGCTTTGATGCCCGGCTGCTTTTTTATATTGAAGACGCCATCCAGGATGGTACGACTCTGGCGGGCGGCGGCAAGCGGCAAATCTCAAAACATATCAATTTTGTTGAGATCAAAGAAGATGGCGCGGCCCAAGGCGCGGGTTATGCCCCCTATCTGGACTACCGGGCTGCTAGCGATGAAGAGAAAACGGCGGTATTGGGCTTTATCGCGGGCCAGTCATGGCTAAAAAAAGATGTGGAAACCGTTGCCCGCGGCTACGCCATTACGAAACTCATTCCCGCGCATATATCTGAAGTCCGCGCCCGCCGCGAAAAGATGATTGAAAAGACCGTTCAGGCAGTCAAAGAAAGGCTGACCGCTGAGATCCAGTATTGGGATTTTCGCGCCGCTGACCTAAAGCAAAAAGAGGCGGCGGGCAAAGTCAATGCCCGGCTCAATTCGCAGCTTGCGGCGAGACGTGCCGAAGAACTGGCAGCCAGGATGCACAAGCGGCTGGCTGACCTGGAAGCGGAAAAGCTCATTTCCGCCATGCCGCCTTTGGTCATGGGCGGCGCTTTGGTTATTCCGATTGGGCTACTCAACCGGCTTGTTGGCCTTGTCCCGGATGCTGGAGCCGATACGTCTGATGCCGCGGCGCGTAAGGCGGTGGAACTGGCGGCCATGCGGGCGGTCATGGAGATTGAGAAGAGCTTAGGTTTTGAGCCGCGTGATGTGAGCGCGGAGAAACTTGGCTATGATGTGGAATCACGCATCCCGGAAGCGAGAAGGGAAGAGTTTGGCGGCGCCTGTTTACGTTTCATTGAAGTGAAGGGCCGGGGCAAGGGCGCTGATACCGTGACAGTGACGAAAAACGAAATTTTGACAGCCCTGAACAAGCCGGAGGATTTCTTCCTGGCCTTGGTGGAAGTGGATGAAGAGAAGACCCAAACAGTCTATTTGAAGAAGCCCTTTCGTGAGTCACCGGATTTTGCGGCAAAAGGAGTGATTTATAGTCTTGCGGAACTGAAAGAAGGCGCAGAAATCATTTATTCAACGCTTGCATAGGCAGATAGAGTTTTTCAACCTTATCAAGTAATCCAAGGGAACAAAAAATGAAGGGATTTGAAAGAGAATTCGCCAAAAATACAGCTGAACTATCGAAAGAAGTTGTCGGAGATTTAGTGCGACCAACGTCTAAGAGTATAGGCGAAAATTTAGGCCTGTTAGTTGACGGTGTGATGGGATGGATAGGCTTCTGGGGCCAGAAACAAAAAATAAAACGAGAGCAATACCTTGCAGAATATAAGATAAAAATAAGTAATAAAATAGGTGCCATACCGCAAGAGAACTTGATGGAACCCCCTATAAGTATTGCTGGTCCAATAGTAGAAGCTAGCAAATATTATTACGAGGAAACACATTATCAAGAAATGTTTTCTCAATTATTGGCATCCGCTTGTGATAAAAGATGTAGCCGGGAAATTCATCCAGCTTTTGTTGAAATATTAAAACAATTATCTCCGCTTGATGCGAAGTTATTGAATATGTTTAAGTATCACGATACTTACCCTTTATGCGACATACAAGGAATTGATAGCAACGAAAAAATAACTCCATTTAATCAAAGCTTGTTCGATTTTAAAGACAAGAAAAACGAATTTTCTTATGATGATTATATCTATTTGACTGCTTCATTAGATAATCTCACTCGGCTTGGCATTGTGATAAAAAATATAGCGATACTTGAACTGAATTATGACTATAACGGTTTTAAAGAAAATTTTATGTACAAGAATTATTTAACAATCATCAACAATCAAAAGAACACAGCACGCATGTTAAAAGCAAGGATCGAACTGACTGATTTAGGAAGAAAATTATGCAAGGTTATTTTTATGAACAAAAAATGACCTTATATTTCTTGTTGTATAACTTGATACGATGCGTTGAATGAACTATTCAAAAAAGGCTACAAAGGATTTTCCGATGAAATTACAACAACCAATGAGTGATATATAACAATGCCAAAAAAGCTCATCGAAGTCGCCCTGCCTCTAAAAGCCATCAATGCCGAATCCGTGCGGGAAAAATCCATCCGCCATGGGCATCCTTCGACCTTGCATTTATGGTGGGCGCGGCGTCCTTTGGCGGCGGCCCGGGCGGTGATTTTTTCCTCTCTGATAGATGATCCCTCCTCTCTGCCGGATGAATATCCCACAGAAGAGGCGCAGGGCAAACGGCGGCAGGAGCTTTTCGCCCTCATCGAAAAGCTGGTTAAATGGGAAAATTCCAACAATGAAAAGGTGTTGGACGAGGCCAAGGCGGAAATTCGTAAATCCGTTGGCGGCAAGCCTCTGGCCTTGCTTGATCCTTTTGCCGGAGGCGGCTCCATACCGCTGGAAGCGCAGCGTCTGGGGCTGGAGGCCCATGCCCATGACCTGAACCCCGTGGCCGTGATAATCAACAAGGCCATGATTGAAATCCCGCCCAAGTTTGCCGGACAGCCGCCGGTACGTCCCAGCAGACAGGCGGAACTAAGCGGCGCGACAGCGCAATGGAAGGGCGCGGCGGGCTTGGCTGAAGATGTGCGTTATTATGGCCAATGGATGAAGCAGGAAGCTTTCAGGCGCATAGGGCACCTGTACCCCAAGATAAAAGTTCCGGGTGGCGGCGAAGCCACGGTCATTGCCTGGATTTGGGCGCGGACGGTGAAATGCCCCAACCCGGCTTGCGGCTGCGAAATGCCGCTGGCCAGCAGTTTTGTACTGTCAAAGAAGAAGGGTAAAGAGGCATATATTCAGCCGATCATTCACGAGGCCGATACGGTCGGGACGAGCGCCGCGCGATCCGATACGCAGGCCAGTGCGCAGGTCGGTGCGCGGGCCTCTGGCCCGTCCAACGAAAATATCCCACCCACGCAAAATGAAATAAGATGGCGCTCTCGCGGCTACCATCCCCACATCGACGGCGCGTCTCTTATCCAGCATATCACCTTCCGCCTGGCTGACAGCCTGCCAGCCAGTCTCATCCAGCAATGGAAAGCCGAACTTGGCATTACACAAACCAGGCCGCCAGAAGATAAAAGTTTGATAGAGCTGCGCCAGCGTGTCGAGAAATACGAAGACTCCGGCTATGGTGCCTGTCATTTATTGAACGCTGACATCGCCAGGATTGTTCAGGACGCCTTGCTGCATTTTGATGGCGAGAGGTATCGCCTTATTGAATGGTGCGTCATGCCAAACCACGTTCATGTTCTGATTCAGACCAAGCCGGAGTATCCCCTTTCAGGCGTTGTCCAGTCATGGAAATCATTTACCGCTAAGAAGGCCAACGGGGTTCTGGGAACATCAGGGGAATTTTGGCAGTACGACTATTACGACCGCTTTATACGGAATGAAGAACACTTGGGCCATGTTCGGACCTATATTCAAATGAACCCGGTAAAAGCGGGATTGGTTGATCAAGCCGAGCGTTGGCAATGGGGGAGCGGGTTCGCGGGGTTCGCGGGCGTCCCGCCCGCAGGCGGGCCAGCGGCCCGCGCACCGGCCATCACTTACGAGGTCCGCTCCGGCAAAAATGCGCCAGAGCCGCCAAAAACGGCACGTGGCGCCAAGTTTAAGTGCGTTAAGTGCGGTGGAGCCACAACCCCTGATTATATCAAGGATGAAGCAATGGCCGGGCACATGGGCGCTCACCTTATGGCGGTGGTGGCTGAAGGGAATAATGGAAGAATCTATCTTGCTCCAGACGAAATGCAACGCGCGGCGGCTCATGTTGCTAGACCTGATCAGTATCCCGATGGTGAACTCCCCGAAAATACCAGATGGTTTAGCCCGCCTGTATTTTGCCTGACCCACTTCTCCCATCTTTTCACCCCCCGCCAGCTCACCGCCCTCACCACCTTCAGCGCCCTGGTTAAAGAAGCGCAGCAAAAAGTGAAACAAGACGCCTTGACCGCGGACATGAAAAACGACCGCATCCCCTTGGCCGAAGGCGGCACCGGCGCAATGGCTTATGGGCAGGCTATTGGAGTGTATCTGGCATTTGTGGTTGATAAGTTGTCAGATTTAGGAAATTCTTTGAATCGTTGGGAGCCAAATGCTGAATGCCCGCGTCAGTTATTTGCTCGGCAAGCTATACCTATGGTGTGGGACTACGCAGAAGGTAACGTCTTCAGTAATAGTTCTGGTTCTTGGAGTGTACTATTAGACAATTTGAGAAGAAGTTTTCATTCTGGCTTATTTGATTTTGAACGAAGTCGTTGCGGAACAGCAGTTCAACATGATGCCCAAACAGATAATAGTTTGCGTAATATTATTGTATCAACAGACCCGCCTTACTACGATAATATTGGTTATGCTGATCTGTCTGATTTTTTCTATATTTGGGTTCGGCAATCTCTCAAGGACACCTATCCTGAAATTTTCCGTACCATGTTGGTACCAAAAGCTGAAGAGCTAGTCGCGACTCCTTACCGTTTTGAGGGCAGCAAGGAAAAAGCGCGTGATTTTTTTGAAGATGGGATGCTACAAGCCTTTCAGCGTCTCTATTACTCCGCGCATGATGATATTCCCGTAACCATTTACTATGCCTTCAAACAAAGCGAAGCGGATGAAGATGATAGCGGCGATCAGCAAACCGCCTCCACCGGCTGGGAAACCATGCTTTCAGCCATCATCCGCGCTGGTTTTGCCATCACCGGCACTTGGCCAATCCGAACGGAGATGGGTTCACGCGCAGTTGCCCAAAGCACTAACGCTCTCGCTTCCTCCATCGTCCTGGTCTGCCGCAAGCGCCCAGCCAATGCCCCTAATTCCACTCGCCGCGATTTTATCAGCGCCCTCAAACGCGAACTCCGCCCCGCCTTGGCGGAATTGCAAAAAGCCAATATCGCGCCCGTGGACTTGGCGCAATCGGCCATCGGGCCGGGCATGGCTGTCTATTCCCGCTTCGCCAAAGTATTGGAAGCGGACGGCGGCGCCATGGGTGTGCGCGGCGCCCTGGCCATCATCAACCAGGAACTTGACCTCTTCTTCACCGAACAGGACGGCGAGTTGGACGCGGAAAGCCGTTTCTGCCTTGACCTGTATTCGCAATTCGCCTTCAACGAGATGAAATTTGGTGAGGCCGACGTGCTGGCCCGCGCCAAGAATACCGCCGTTGACAAACTGGCCGCTCAAGGCGTCCTGCTCTCGCAAAAAGGCATTGTCCGCTTATTGGAGCGTACTGAACTGCCTGATAATCCGAAAGCTGGAGATAAAATCCTCTGGATGCGGACGCAGCAGCTTACGCGCGCCCTGGAAACCGGCGGCGTTGTCGCCTGCGCGGAAATTGTGGCCTCACCCTTTGGCGATGGCGCTGACCGCGCCAAGGCGCTGGCCTATCGCCTCTTTACCATCGCCGAGCAAAAGGGCTGGGCGCAGGAAGCCCTGGCCTATAACTCCCTGGTCATCGCCTGGCCGGAGATTCAGGAGCAGGTGGTAAGGATGAAGGACGTGAAGCCGGTTCCGAGAAATCTGTTTTGATCTTAAAGGGACATTTGTTTATTAGTCAATGCGAGGAACAAAGTGACGAAGCAATCCAGTAACATACCGATAGTATAATAAATCTTATGGATTCCTTGGCTACAGTCATAATTACCACAGGCATCATTTTAGAAGCTCCCTTGAATTGCTTTGAAAGAGGCCGGCGATGAAACTCGAATCCATCCGTCTGAAAAATTTTAAGGCGTTTCAGAACATGACGATGACCGACATTCCCCCCTTCTGCGTGGTGGTGGGAGCGAATGGCACGGGGAAATCGACCCTCTTTCAGGTTTTCGGGTTCCTAAAAGACTGCCTTACTTATAATGTCGGCGCGGCCATACAAAGCCGGGGTGGCTGGCGGGAGTTGGTCAGTCGGGGGCATGAGAACGAGAATATCGTCATCGAATTGCAATTTCGCATGGAAATCAGCAAGGCGCAGCGGCTGGTCACATATTTCCTGGAACTGAGCAATGCCGACAAAAAAGTGAAAGTGGCACGGGAAATCCTGCGTTACAAGCGGGGACGGCACGGTTCTCCTTATCATTTCCTTGATTTTACCCTTGGTCAAGGCATGGCTGTAGTCAACGAGGACTATTTCAATAAAACCGAGGACGAACTAACCAAGGAACCTCAGGAGCTGGATAAACCGGACATCCTCGCTATCAAAGGCTTGGGTCAGTTCCAGAAATTCAAAGCGGCCAACGTCTTCCGGCAACTTATCGAAAATTGGCATGTTTCCGATTTTCATATCAATTTGGCCCGCGGCAGCAAAGATGCCGCCGGCTATGCCGAACACCTGACCGTGACCGGAGATAATCTGCAACTAGTCGCCAAACGGCTGTTTGACGAACGAAAGGATACTTTTGAACAAACCATCCGCGCAATGAAAATGCGTGTGCCGGGAATCAGCGACATCACGCCGGAGCCAACTCAAGATGGCCGCCTATTACTGAAATTTCAGGACGGCTCGTTCAGAGATCCTTTTATTGATAAATATGTCTCGGATGGCACCATCAAAATGTTTGCCTATCTCTTAATGCTGTACGACCCTTCGCCGCATCCTCTTTTGTGCGTAGAGGAGCCGGAAAACCAACTGTACCCGAAATTGTTGTGGGAATTGGCGGAAGAATTTCGGGCGTATGCCAAACGTGGCGGCCAGGTCTTTGTCTCCACCCATAGCCCCGATTTTCTAAATGCCGCGAAACTTGAAGAAGTCTTCTGGCTGGAGAAAAAAGATGGGTATTCCCAAATTATACGCGCATCATCCGATAAGCAAGTCAGCGCCTATATGCGCGATGGCGACCAAATGGGCTATCTCTGGAAGCAAGGCTTCTTCGGAGGAGCGGACCCGCGATGAAAAATCTCGTCTGCTTGTTGGAAGAGGCATCGGCGCGGGAGATGCTGAAAGGGATGCTGCCGCGCCTTTTATCCAATGATATCCAATGCCATTACATTGTCTTTGAAGGCAAACGAGACCTGGAAAAACAAATTGTGCGAAAGTTGAGAGGCTGGCTGATGCCGGATTCAGCTTTTTTGGTTATGCGGGATCAGGATGCCGCCGATTGCCATGGTGTAAAGGCCAATCTTGTCAGGCTTTGCGTGGACGCTGGTAAGCCGGAAGCATTGGTGCGCATTGCCTGTCATGAGCTGGAGAGTTTCTATTTCGGTGATCTGGCGGCAGTGGAAAGAGGGTTGGAAATAGACAATCTCACGCAAAAGCAGCGACAACGAAAATACCGACTCCCTGACGCAATCATTGCCCCATCCCGGCAACTCGAACGGCTGACGAACGGCGCTTACCAAAAAGTCGGTGGTTCGCGCCGCATCGGTTGCGAGCTTTTATTGGAAGGAAACACGTCACACAGCTTTAACGTATTGCTTTCGGGAATACGGGCTTTGTTACAAATAGGAAATGGAGACTGTCCAAATGGAAAATAATCATGTGCTGATTTCACAAGGTTTTCGTTCCCTTTTGGGGGCAATGGCTCCCTATATCGCCCGTGAATTGAAGTATGCCATCGGCGCCAACTGGTGGGAAATGGGAGTCATAAACCGGCTCTATGATGACCAGAAAAGGGATCTGCCAGTGAGTGGAAGCGACGAAGAGAAGATCGATTCTCTGGACATCGCGCGTTGCCTTCTCCTCTTTGATTTGCATTGGAATGAAATTTTCCGCAAAAAACTCTCTTTTGATCACCGCACTTGGGCCAAAGAACTGATCGGTGTCCGCAATCGCCTCGCCCATATCGGTGGGCAAGATTTTTCCGAAGACGATACTTGGCGGGCGCTGGATACCATGAGCCGCCTCTGCGAGCAGCTTGACGCGGAAAGAACCGAGGAAATCCGCGCCTTGCTTCGCTCTTTCCGCTACGGCTCCAGCCAAGGATCAACGACGGTGACGGAAACGGCAAAGACAGTGGAACAAAGGCCCAACGGGAAAAATGCGGGGATTCTTCAAGCAGTTCCCATCGCTGGCCTTTTAAGCTGGCGCGAGGTCATTGAGCCGCATCCGGACGTGGCCCAGGGCCGGTATAAAAATGCCGAGTTCGCGGCAGATCTCGCCCAAGTAGCGCGGGGCGAAGGGGCGTATGAATACCGTGATCCCGTGGAGTTTTTCGCCCGCACCTTTGTCACTGAAGGCATGTCTGGCCTCTTGGCGCAGGCGCTAAAGCGGGTTGGGGGAAAAGACGGCGAGCCGGTCATCCAGTTGAAGACCGCCTTTGGCGGCGGCAAAACCCACAGTATGCTCGCTCTGTTTCACCTTCTGCGCGGTAAAGCGCCGCTGGAAAAGATTGCCGCGGTTAAACCCGTGCTGGCGGTCGCTGGCCTTTCCGCATTGCCGAAAGTCCAGGTGGCGGCGCTGGTCGGCACCGCCCTTGACCCGACCAAGAGCAAGCGTCCACAAAATCTGGCGGGAGCGACAGTGAATACCCTGTGGGGTGAAATGGCGGCGCAAATAGCCATTTCAGCGGGCAAGCCCAAATTGTACGATTTCGTCAAAGAAGCCGATAAAAAAGGCGTATCTCCAGGTTCTGAGTCACTGAAAAATCTGTTCGACGCTTGCGGCCCCTGCCTCATCCTCATAGACGAACTTGTGGCCTACGCCAAAAAGCTGTACGGCGCAACCGGCCTGCCCGCTGGCACTTTCGACAACTGCATCACCTTCATTCAGGAAATCACCGAGGCGGCGCGGGCCAGCAAAAACAGCCTGGTCGTCGCTTCATTGCCGGAGTCTGAACTTGAAATCGGCGGCGATGCCGGGAAAAAAGTTTTAGAAACCATTGAGCATACCTTTGGCCGCATGGAATCCATCTGGAAGCCGGTTGCCGCCAATGAAGGCTTTGAAGTGGTGCGGCGTCGGCTTTTTCTTGATTGCAAAAAACCGGAAGGCAAGGAGGCGGTTTGCTCCGCCTTCAGCCGTATGTATAACGAGAGCGCCGCCGACTTCCCGCTGGCAAGCAAAGAGCTTGAATACAAGGAGCGGATGCTGGCCTGCTACCCCATCCACCCGGAGATATTTGACCGGTTGTATGAGGATTGGGCCACTCTGGATCGTTTCCAGCGCACACGCGGCGTCTTGCGCCTCATGGCGGCGGTTATCCATGAATTATGGATGGGTAACGACGCCGCTTTGTTGATTATGCCCGGCTCTCTGCCGCTGGATGTGCCCAGTGTGCGCGACGAGTTGACGCGACACCTGGAAGACGGCTGGAACACCATCTTGGATAAAGAAGTGGACGGCAAACGCTCCGTTCCCTGGCAGAAGGATCAAGCTATTCCGCGCTATGGCAAAATCCTGGCCTCACGCCGCGTCGCTCGTGCCGTGATGTTGGGCAGCGCTCCAACCAGCCGTAGCCAATCCGTGCGAGGTATCGAGGCATCCCGCGTCCGTCTGGGTGTTGTCCAGCCCGGAGAAAGCATTGCTGACTTCAATGATGCCCTGAACACCTTGCAGGCTTCGCTGGCCTATCTTTATACCAATCCCTCCGGCGACCGCTTTTGGTATGATACCCGCCCAACTTTGCGGAAAACCGTGGAAGACCGGGCCACGCAGATTGCGGAAGTGGAAGTCGAACACGAAATAGAGATCCGCTTAAGCAAGTTGCGCAAGGTTGCGCCCTTTGCTGGGCTGCATGTTTGCCCCGGATCATCTCTGGATGTGCCCGACGATCAATCCGCCCGGCTGGTTATTCTGCGTCCCGCCCATACCTATAAGGCAGCCGGACAAGACGGCAAGGCTCGATCAGAAGCGGATAATATTCTGAATAATCGGGGAACCGGGCCGAGAATCTACAGAAACATGCTGGCTTTTCTGGCGCCCGATCAAGAACAGCTTGCCGCGCTCACGCAGGAAACGCGGCGTTATCTGGCCTGGGTCTCTATCAAAAAAGACAGCGTAGATCTCAATCTCGACAAAGCGCAAGAGCGGGATACAGAAACAAACCTGGCTCGCAGCAAAGAAACCGTTGATCTTCGGATTAAAGAAACGTGGTGCTGGTTGCTCGTGCCCTACATTGACCGCAATGCCGATATGAAAACGGTAATATGGGAAAATACGCGCATCAGCGGCGGAACGGAAGATATTGTCGCCAAAACGGCCAGGAAAATGGCGCAAAATCAAT
>Ga0123354_10014333_pt1 | contig 12346 bp, 4 predicted proteins | sample TergutLab28metaG_2_FD_97872 | JGI IMG/M metagenome (GOLD analysis project Ga0123354, IMG submission 97872) | Labiotermes labralis P4 segment gut microbial communities from Petit-Saut dam, French Guiana - Lab288 P4 | ecosystem: Host-associated > Arthropoda: Insects > Digestive system > Gut ... | reverse complement strand
CTCTAGCAGTAAAGAGCGATTATATCTGTATTCAACATTATAGGGCAGGGCTTTGTAATGCAAAACAAACTTGTTTACTGTGAGAAAAACTTAAATCCCAACATAAAATTTACATCAATCTTCAAGTTTGCACCGTGCATCGATGACAAACACTTTATTATCCAACTAATGCACCCATGTATAATTTGTAGATAAAATTAAAATTACAAAATATTTAAAAGTGCTCCAACATGTTTCGGATCAGAGAGGATCCATCATCAGGGGGCCTTATAGAGTACTTGGCAAAATTACAGGAATGGTTCTATCCTGTCCGTTGACATGGACTACGTCCATGTCAACGGACTCTACAAGACTACCTGATGATGGATCCCTTGTGATCCGAAACATTGGAGCAATTTTAAATATTTTATAATTTTAATGTATCTACATATTTTATATTGTGCATTAGTTGGATAATGAAGTGTTTAATAATTTAGATTAATTTCAGGCTCAGAGTACTTCTGTCGTCCCCTGTCAGTAGCATTCTGTCGTCCCCTGTCAGTACCATTCTACTGCCCCCTGTCAGTACCATTCTGTCGTCACCTGTCAGTACCATTCTATCGTCCCCTGTTAGTACCATTCTGTCATACCCTGTCAGTACCATTCTGTCGTCCCCTCTCAGTACCATTCTGTCATTCCCTGTCAGTACCATTCTATCGTCACCTGTCAGTACCGTTCTGTCTTCCCCTGTCAGTACCATTCTGTCGTCCCCTGTCAGTACCATTCTATCGTCCCCTGCCAGTACCATTCTGTCATCCCCTGTCAGTACCATTCTGTCGTCCCCTGTCAGTACCATTCTGTCGTCCCCTGTCAGTACCATTCTGTCGTCTCCTATCAGTACCATTCTATCGCCCCCTGTCAGTACCATTCTGTCGTCCCCTGTCAGTACCATTCCACAATTGATCCGTACCCGTCTTTGTCTTTAAAGCGACTATTACTGGGAGAAACAAGATAGGCACTGTAATAATAACTTAAAATTTTGGGCGTTCGCGTAATGTTTATACCTAATCGGATAACCTAACACTCCGACAGCATTTCTCTCGAACAGGGAGATATGATGGTGATTCGGTGTCACCAGGGCAAAGTAAAAGGCATTTAAATCTTCACGTAAATTGCCCGACATTTTCACCCGATTTTAACAAAATTTGGCATTTGTCGACAGATTGTAATAACGCTCACGAACATCGCATTTCACATAAATCCGTACAGTGGGAGCCGAGATGATACATGCGGACAGACGGACGGACAGACGCCCCACAATGTTCTCTTAAACTCACTTGCCTATATCGTTCAGGTCTGGGAAGTGACGCAGTGTTAGCGACTTTTCGGAGAGATTTTTTGCCTCTATCTTCAAGGAAGAAAAATCTTACAAATATATGTCTTAGTTGACCAACACATATATATGATATCACGAATATCATTCAACACTTCCTGTCGGCTCGCTCATAGTATGACTGCATCCTGCTCAGCCGACCACCCTCAAGCGCGGTTGGGGAAATGACAAAGGATCTTTGTCAGATAAAATAAGCTCCAGCCCTCAGTAAATAAGTACGTGTGTGATTGCTTTACACATTACGCAGTTCTCAAGCAGCGTAAAAGGTGGTGGATTTCTGTGGCATCTATATTACGGAAATAAAATACGGGCCGAAAGCCTTACAGATGGGATTGCTTTACCTTTACCTTTGGATTGACGCCTCTTGATATAACCATGAGACAGCGACTTGCTTTCTGTAGCTCTGTCTGCTCCGAGCTGAAATCAGATTTCGCTACATTAGCGGCCAGGATGAGCTTAATTTGGCCAGCGGCTAGTTGGCGTCCAACGATTTGCTTACACAAGGCGCCTGTTGTGGATGCTGGGAGAGTTACAGCGGTGCAGCTACAGACGGGAGAGAAGAGGAGGCTCATCTTACGCAACCAGACAAATAAATAGGTCTGTCGCACACTGCATCAGATAAAGCAACGCCCATTAAGGGCGCGTGGTACCACGGTAAGTAAGTTCCTCGGTTTATTGAACATTTAGGGCTCAGGAGTTCCTTTACACACCACAAAGTTTAACTTTCAAAAGTTACACGTTTTGCCCACACACTGTATTTGTATGTTTTGTATGGATATGAGAACAAATAGCGATTATTTCCCTATACAACATTAACGGAATTTTTTATAACCGAGACGGAGCGTGTTTACTGCGCGGTACGGACTGGGTATTTAAATGTAATTTGGGTTATATGCTTTATATGGATCTCAGAACAAAAACCGATTATTTCCCTATACAGCATTAACTGACTGGTTTTTATAACCGAGACGGAGTGTGTTTACTGCGCGGTACGGATTATATCTTAAAAACTTGCTACTCGTAATCTTAGTCTTTAATGTGCTAAAGGGGACAAATATATTGATCAGCTACTAGAATATCAGCATTTAAGAGGAAATCTGTTACATCCATATTCATAACTTGCCAAAACAATAGTATTGTGAGACACGAGTTTGCTTGAGCATCCTTGTGCCAAAAATTGCAGGATTCATCGGTAATCTGTTGTCCAAAGATACTGGTTATGTACATTTAGCACAATGGCACTGGAAGCTGATGGTAACAGGAATTCTAAATCTCACTTAACATTCAGAGCCACGATGCTTGGTGTATGCACCATAAAATTTATTTTTAAAAACTTACATTAATTTATTTGTGATGGTTTTCAGAATAACCAGCAATCATTTTCCTAAATAATATTAGTCGGTTGTTCTTCCTAACAGAAACACGATGTTTTTTTCTGTGAGGTACAAACTGAATTTTTCAATATTATGGCTTCAACTGTTTTTAGTTGGAACAACCTACTATGACGCAGATACGCAGGTGTAAGGATATCAGACGTCTGTCATAACAAAGGTTCACTAAAACACGTTTCGCTTAAAATATAAGTAGCCATCATCAGGTTGAAGAAGAATGTTTATGAACGCTTTAATTATTTTACATTGGTTTTACATACGTTTGAGACCTCAAGTTACAATTTCACAAAAGACACATGGTAAGTCGAAACCATAAATTTCTGGACTCGTTCGCACAACTACCAAAAGCGACTATTAGTTTCGTATGAATGTCCGTCCATCCGTCCGTCCGTCCGTCCGAATGGACGGACTAGAACCCCCCACTGGACGGATTGTCATGAAATTTGATGTTTGAGTATTTTTCGAAACTCTACCGAGAAAATTCAAGTTTCACTAAAATGTGACAAGAATAACTGGCACTTTACATGAAGACCGATATAAATATTTGATCATATCTCGCTCAGTTCTTCTTAGATTGATAAAATTTTTAGACATAATTTTTATTGAAATTCTAAACATGTTGTATTCTATATAAAAAACGTAAAGTGATCCCGTTACAGGCCCGGTGTGGCCCAGAGGGTGGGTAGAGGTATAGCTCTACTCTTCCATGACCGCGGCACTAGAACGGGGTGAGTGGTCAACAGCACGCCCCGGCCGCACTTTACCCACGGGAAAGACCCGGTACCCATTTTACAGCAGGCTGGGTGGGCCCTAGGGCCGGTTTGGATGGGTGGAAAATCTCGTCCCCACCGAGATTCGATCCCGGATCGTCCAGCCGTAGTCAGTCGCTATACCGACTGAGCTACCGGGCTCACATATATTCAATATGGTTTTTCGAAATTCGTACAGTTTATGAGATAATGTGGGAAAATTTTGTACAGCCATACAGGTCACAAATAACCATGTAAAATGTAATACATTCTGGGTAACAGAGGCTACAAACACACATTCCGAATATGTAATACTTACTGATTTTCCACTGCAGTAATAGATGCAAGAGATAGCCTCAATGTTACGTTATGCGTGCAATGTCTGTCTTGTTAAAATTGTATTACGTGGGCAAACGTTAATTATAGTCTAATGAATCAATGCCTATTACATGTTACCTTACTGTCTCTCTCCGTGTAAGATAGCTATGTGTGTGTGTGTGTGTGTGTGTGTGCGTGCGACGTAATTCGTAGAATAGGGCAGGAGCGGAGAGGGGCCGTGTCGAGTTAGGTCGGCATGCTTCTAATTGGTTTTCTATTCCGCTACACAGCACAGTTGTTTCCGAATCACACAACTTCCGGGCAAGGGATCCTTTCATCCTTTTATTCCGCTTACGTGTGCACGTTCGCAGCTCACTACAGGACCTCATTCCTTCTAACCGACGCTCTTCCTCACACCCCGCCTCCACCAGCTCTAACACGATAATGAAACGCTCTAAATACGCCCAGCACAGGCACTTAATGGTCTTCCAGTTCGTCAACAACTTGTACGTCTTTTAGGGAACCCTAATTCATTTGTCGTGTCCGTTAAAGGCAAGCCAGTGTTTTGTATTTCGAGTATCTAGAAACCGCGAAGACAGTGACAACAATTCCTCTATTTCACACACCCGATTGTGCTGGTTATCCTCGCCTGACGGCTACATTCCTGCCATACACACAAACACAAACAATTCATCTTGATGTAAACAAACGAACTCCTGTCCAGGCAACGTGCGTCAGCCCAGCCAGTCATCTACCACGACACAGTCTAAAGGCTAATTATATTACGTGAATTCCGTTTGGTCCACTGTATTTGCTTGTGTGCCAGGTTTGGTGGCTTAATAACGAATGGGGCCTCAAGATACAAAAATATTCTCTGTCCAGTGCTGGTAAAGGTAAAGGTAAATATCACCCCAGAACAGGCCACGAAGACCCAGAGGGGGAGTAGAGTAATAGCTCTACACTTTCCTTAATCTCCGTGCTAGATGGGATGGGTGGTCAACGCCACTCCGTGGTCGTTTTACCCCCGGAAAAGACCCGGTGTACATTGTATAGGAGGCTGAGTGGGCCCCAAGGTCGGTCTGGACACGTGTGGAAGATCTCACCCCTCACCGGGATTCGATCTCCGGATCGTCCAGACCGTAACAAGTCGCTATACCGTCTGAGATAAGCCGGCCCATTCTATGTCCAGTACCGCTCATTTGCTTGGCCAACCGTTTATATCTTAACCAAGACTACGACATCTACAATAATATATGTATATATTACATGCTAAAATACGTGTAGTTAAAACATCTCCTGAATGTTATATCTGTGGCGTATTATGTTAAATTATACTTGGTCTTATAGATATAATGCCTGCGTCTGCTTCGACTTGCATACACTGCGGCTTCCACGCTGTAAAGTTAAAGTGATCCCGTTACAGGCCCGGTGTGGCCCAGAGGGTGGGTAAAGGTATAGCTCTACTCTTCCATGACCGCGGCACTAGAAGTGGGTGAGTGGTCAGCAGCAAGCCCCGGCCGCACTTCACCCCCGGGAAAGACCCGGTACCCATTTTACAGGTGGCTGGGTGGGCCCCAGGGCCGGTCTGGACAGGCGGAAAATCTCGTCACCACCGGGATTCGATTTCGGACCCTCCAGCCCGTAGTCAGTCGCTATACGGACTGAGCTACCGGGCCCACGGCTGCTTCCACACTGTAGCATTTGGAACCAAAACGAAGAAGGGAAGTGTTCTGTATTGACACAAATATTTCGAAAAGGGTTGAGCTCTTCTGGATTATTACGCAGCAAGTGTAGGTAATTTCTCTTGACCAATGAAGATGGGGCCTGTAGTCCCGAAACGTCGGTACGAAATTATCGCTACTCGTTGCGTATTAACCCAGAAGAGCGCAGTTCACATTTACTTCGCGGCGAAAGCCTAAAATCCTATAGAATGAGACCTGTACACACCAAAGACAGCGAAGACAAAGAGGTTCATTATTGCAGTTCGGATTTTCTTAAGCCAGCCATGACAATTTTGTCATTTGTATTAATAAGTTCTTAGCAACAGGACTGTCATATCTCACGCGAATATTCACCACATTTAGAGGCAGAGTCCCAATTCAGTTCCCGAGGCACATAAATATGCTTGGCAAAGTAGCATTACCAGAGTATCATTATATTTTTGCTGTCATAATAAAACCAACTAGATGCACTAATTTCTCAAATTTATTTTTGGAATAAAATTATACGTGTTTCAGACAGTTCCTCTGTCCATCATCAGGAGTTTTTCACTGTACACACAGCAATGGTATATGTCATACAGGTTTGCTGACAGCTTACGAGCAGGCTCGCAAGCTGTCTACAAACCTGTATTTATTCCAAAATAAATTTGAGAAATCAGTGCATCTAGTTGGTTTTATTATAAGAATTTATCACGATGCACGGTCACCTGAACGTCAAATTCGTCAATGCCAAACAGGCAAAAGAAACATATCAGTAAAGAAACACCAAAGAAAAACTGTACAAAACCAACGTGGCAACACGGTGTAACAAAATATACAGAGAAAAACATCTAACGCCCAGCTAGATATCCATCAAAATAAATGGCAAGCTGTTAGCAAACCTGTATGACATATACCATTTCTGTGTGTACAGTGAAAAACTCCTGATGACGGACAGAGGAACTGTCCGAAACATGTAGAATTTTTATTCCAAAAATTAATTTGAGAAATTATTGCATTTAGTTGGTTTTATTATAAGAATTCATCACGATGCACGGTCACCTGAACGTCAGAATTTATCAATGCACTGTTGTTCCAAAAACCATCTACCATATGGAATGGACACTGCACCCGCCCTATCCACAGTTCCACATTTTCAATCTGCTGCAAGAGAATAAAAAGAAGTCCACAGAGCGAAGGGCACCAGTGTCTATCACTGCAAGTTTTTGAGAACACGAATTGGGCCCGTCTGGGTTCGATCTCCGGGAATTGGGCTGCAGCCAAGTCTCATCGCTCGGTTGACCGCTCACTGCGCAACGTAGCGGTGTGGCAAGCGTATTGCAGCTCTCCGGAATAAGAAACCACAATGCATTTCTCCGTCCAGACATGCAGTACGCAATGTTTGACCCAAGAGTATTACAGCTCGTTGGCCGCTGTCCTGCCGGCTTGCCGCTCCACTGCATCTTACCCACACAGGGTTCTCTGTCGAAGCGTAAGGTTCTCAACATTACGGTTATTTCTGTCATAAAGTCCATCAGCCGAATGGTCTTTGGAACATATACGATATGCCTCCTGCGCCGTGTGGACTGCAAATAACCTAATGTCCCTCTTATAATATGGTTCTGAGTTCACCATCTTGTTTATGTATATTTGTATGTGTGTAAGTGTGAATACATGTGTGCGTAGGTGTGTTTGAGCGTGTATTTTGTAATTGTGTGTTCAGCGAAACGCAATACAGGGGTGACCATGTCGCAGTATATTTTAGAATCATAAAATGATACATAAAAACCTCGGAAATTAAGAAGATACGTTAAGGTAATGTTTGTGTAGAATGTCAAGTAACAAATTAGTCGTTCGTTTTTGTCTCTCGGTCTAAAGGTTGTCATTAGTGTTGGAAGTCCTAGGTCTTAAATAGAGGATAATATTAAGATGGATCTTCAACACATTAGGTTTGGAGTGTGGGTGTGATTGACGTGGCTCAAGGCAGAGACAAATGGCGTCTCTTGGGAACACGTAATGAAACTTGGCGTGACGTAAATTACAGGAAATTTCTAAAAAATGTCAGCGCTCGAGTGAGTTCATTACTTAATTTGTTAGTTAGCTGTTACTGATAAATTACTGGAGCTAGAAGTATGAAACTTCTTATGGCGGTAGACCACGAATATACGTGCAAAATATTTGCGCAACATTGCAATGTAATTAAAAATATGGCGACAATTAATAATTTCACTGACTGTACCGGAGATAGACGGTACGTACAGTATGTGCTTGGGCAGTACATTCTGCGCAAAAAGTAAAAAGGTGACAGTTATAATAGATATGTCTGAATTCTTATAATAAAACCAACTAGATGCAATAATTTCTGAAATTTATTTTTGGAATAAAATTCCACATGTTTCGGACAGTTCCTCTGTCCATCGTCAGGAGTTTTTCACTGTACACACAGCAATGGTATATGTCATACAGGTTTGCTGACAGCTTGCGAGCAAGCTGTATGACATATACCTACTGTTGTGTGTACAGTGAAAAACTCCTGATGATGGACAGAGGAACTGTCCGAAACATGTAGACTGTTATTCAAAAAATAAATTTGAGAAATTAGTGCATCTAGTTGGTCTCATTATAAGAATTTATCACGACGCACGGTCACCTGAACGTCAAACACGTCTGAACATAAGTCAATGGAATAGCAAAATGGGATTTGTAAAATGTGCTAAAAAAATCACCACCTGTAACTATGTTATTTAGATTTTTGTGAAGCTTCGAAATTTATTATCTCCGGCTACAAGATTCGCTGTGTTCCTGACCGTGTTTGTGTTGAGATTCAATGTCATAAGAAAGAGAAGCCAAAGGAAAATTTGGAAGACCTAAGTATGGACGAACAGATAATATTCAAACATTTTAAGGAACGAATAAGTGAATGTGTGGAACTGCCTTGTCGGACTCAGGAGAGGATTCTGTGGCATCCTTTTGTAAATATACATTGGAGATCTGCTTCGATAGACGGCTTGTAATTTGTTGATTAGCTGAACGGGTATCAACTTTGTAGGACACCCTGTTCTAGCACAGTTGGCATATACTACAGGTATATATGTCATATATAATGCACACGATGGGAAATATTAAATTGTAGCAAAATTTTATGAATTTTCATATATTTCAACCATAAACTTTATACGCAATATATTGCTATAGGATACAGATGAACGTTTATCACAGGGGTGCACATATTTTCCAAAAATTTATGAGCCACCTCAAAATTCTAGTCTCCACAAGACATACATGACACAAGTCTCATGCTGAACACCTACAGACATTAAGAGCCACTTTACACAATTTGGTCACTCCAGCTACTGGAAGTCAGGCACTTGTGCACCTCTGCCTATATCGCACTTGGAATCTTATACTGTATTTGTTCTGTTCACTGTCTTATGTTACACTCAAGAAGAGTATGGGTCTGGGTTTGTTTCTGGGTCACTCCCCACTCTGCCTAACCAGTTGCCTCAGGCACACGACGCTGCCGTCGAACTCAGGATGACGCCCGAAGAGCGGGTGTGACACCGCCCCCAGAGAAGTGCTGTTTTTAGTTTCTTTCGCGTTTACAGAGAAACGAGTCTATTAGGGCCATCTTGCTTGTCATCAGTCCGTCCGTCTGCTTGCAGGTAAAAGCGCGTCCCCCACAGGACAGATTTATTTAAAATTTGATATTGGTTGTTTGTACGAAATCTGTCCAGAATACAAAAATTTGATTAAAATGGGACAACAATATCGGGCACTTAGCATAAATACCTGAGTACCTGCACATTGCAGACAGCAGTACGAAATATTATTTCGTAGCTCGATTGCAGTGCAAAGGGAAGGCATTGTTACACTTCTATGGCGACAGTAAACCATTGTATATTGTTGACAGCTAAATGTAGGCCAACAACAATACATGGGAGAAGCACTGTTGCGTTTAAATGGCAACAGTGATTATTCCTTGAATTGCGGAGTAACAAAACTTCCAAATTTTACTGTTCTGAGTGTATTTTGTAGCCGTATTCTTAAATTATTGTCTCAATTTTTTTTTCAAAGTTTATCAGAATTAATTAAGGACAAAAATGTGCTTTTATTGAAACTTTTAGTTTCTCATGCCACTATATAGAAAGAAACACCTAAGTTTTAAGAACAATAAAATAATAGTTCTGTGTTACTGTTTCTTGCAATTGTTGTTATGTTAATGGAATTTGTCTTGGTAGAGTCGTCTAGCATATCAATTCTGAGCACTGCCAATATTTCCAGTCTGTTTTTCTGCCCTTGGCCGTTGGACGGATAGAACTAACATGGAAACAAAATTGTCCAATCATTTTCTTTTATTTTTATTGTTACACCGTTCATGTTGTCGAGTTACTCAATTACTACACCGACCACTGCACATATATAAAATTTACACATTAAAACACTAAAAACGCTTCGACATGTTTCGGTCCTAGGACCATCATCAGGGAGCTATATACTCCTTGCTAAAGTCACACTAGAAATAGTCACAGGTTAATTTCGTTGTACAAGTTGGGTATTGTGGCAGCATGCCGTGTTGTGTAATGTTATGTTGCGAAGAGTGCCCTGCTACGGATGTGCATTCTGTGCTTCGTTGCGTGATACTTTTAATGTTTTAGTGTGTAAATTTTATAAATTTTATATATGTGCAGTGGTTGGTGTAATAATTGAATAACTGGTCCAATCATATTTAACAAAAATAGCATAACACAGAAAATAATATAATGGCTCCACAATGATAATTTGTGTCAATGAGCTTTCGAAGAACAAACAGAAAAACTGGTAGTCCTGTTACTCTACACCACAGGGAAATGTTTAAGAAAACATCAAGCCTGGATACGTATTGTAACCAGACAGTAATCCAAGAGATAAGCGAGCATGCCCCAATGTTAGGTAGTGTATACACTGCCTATCTTGTTCTTTTTAACATAGAACAGTGGATAATGTCCATAAAGTCGAGGGTTCTAAATCGTTAGCATCATCCACGTTACCTGAAGGCCATGAATCAGAGAGCTGATCATTCAGAAATATACTAGGGGCTTCACATGAACAATAATACTTGTACAGAAAATAAAGAACCATTCCGCATTTAATTGGTTTATTTTGTAATTTCTGGATTAGAGAGCCACTGGTACTTACTGATGAAACAACAAGTCTCTGTATTTGTTCGCGTGTAACTGACACGTGCTCTCTCTCTCTCTCTCTCTCTCTCGTGTTCACTACGTCAAACTGCGTTTCACGTAAACCGCCACTGAACTGCTGTGTCAATGAGAATAAACAATTGCAAAATACCATTACGATATTGTTACTTTCGTCCTGTTATTGTCTACTGACACAAAAAAAATATTTTTTGGGGTTGTTTCGAAAGGTATGAGACGAGAAAAAAAATATAGGTGCATAAAATGTGATACTTTTTTTTTCTGAAAAACTCTCGTTTGAAGTACTTTTCAGCCCGACAGACACTTTAACAGATACACTCGAAATGTGTGCATGGATACTTGTAGCTCGTCCCACGCAGCGTTCATTACTGTTGTCTGATTTAACCTCGAAATTGAACTTGTTCACAAATTATAGTGAATCTCAACAACGTAATTTCGCCCATCAGTTTTATGTCGCTATAATTTCAGAGACGGAGACCAACGCGATAAAAGGCTGGCCACTCTTCCTCAGCCTTACTTTCTTTAAGGCGCCATAAATGTTAGCTGAAAACGTCTGTCCAATTTCCTTGGATCAAGAACAAAATTTTCGCAACACCAGAAATGTAAAAGGAAAGTAATAAAGACACGTAATGTATTTTTTTATTTTTATCTTTGCACCGTGCATTCTGTAGTTTATTTAATTACACGCAGCAACACACACACACACACACACATACACACACACACACACATACATACATACATACATACATACATACATACATACATATATATATATATTATTTACGAAGTCTAAAATTTGCATTCAAATATTTAAAACGCTCCTACATGTTTCGATCACACGATCATCCTCAGGGAGCATATATTGTTCCTTGCTAAAGTTACAGTTTAAAACATTCAGTAATTCACTGAATGTTTTTAAACTATAACTTTAGGAAGGAACAATATATGCTCCCTGAGGATGATCGTGTGATCGAAACATGTAGGAGCGTTTTAAATATTTGAATGTAAATTTTAGACTTCTTAAATAATACACATATATATGTGTGCATGTGTTGGTGTGTGTAATTAAATACACGTAATGTTGATTGGGTTACAAATTTTATCATGTAAAACGTGTGTGTGTTCCGGTGTTAAGAACCTTCCCAACCATGAAAAGGATTAGGGATTCATCTTGTCACAGTGGTTGCATCGGTTAATAAGTTCAGCCGGTTGCACTCGTCTAACTACACGCAGGGGACCGAGTGATGTACAGCCTTACCTCATACTGCGGTATACACTGTTCTAAGGGCTAGAACAAACCTGATGTCACATATCGAACCAGATCCAACGTGCCGCTCTTCGATTTGAAACTTTTCTATTGTACCCCCACATTGGTCGTGTGTTCTTGTTTCGATGTGTGTTGGAGTTTCGGTGTGGCTGGGTTGGGGTGGTATCCGTGTAGCAGGTTGAAGCCTGCAACACGGATACCACATCGAAACAAGGACACACGAACAACGTGGTGATACAATAGAAAAGCCGCAGGCTCCTGATGATGGATGTATTAATGTCCGAAACATGTTGAGCATAGAAGAAGTGAAATAAAACTTAATAACTAGTGACATCAAGTTGGTCTCTTATT
>Ga0123354_10014329_pt1 | contig 12347 bp, 7 predicted proteins | sample TergutLab28metaG_2_FD_97872 | JGI IMG/M metagenome (GOLD analysis project Ga0123354, IMG submission 97872) | Labiotermes labralis P4 segment gut microbial communities from Petit-Saut dam, French Guiana - Lab288 P4 | ecosystem: Host-associated > Arthropoda: Insects > Digestive system > Gut ... | reverse complement strand
TTGTGTGTTGAAAGACTAATGGTGAGTTAATTTCAGTCAGAAAACACAACTATAATTGTATGCTAGATGATGGTATTTATTAGCAAAGTAAATAACTACATGTTTCGACCTAAAGCGGCCATCTTCAGGTTATCACAATTACAATTTTGTTCAAAGAGTGTCATATATATGTCTATATATGTGACTCTTTGAGGAAAATTGTAATTGTGATAACCTGAAGATGGCCACTTTAGGCTGAAACATGTAGTTATTTACTTTGCTAATAAATAACATCATCTAGCATACAATTATAGTTGTGTTTTCTGACTGAAATTAACTCACCATTAGTCTTGACTCTAACCATGATAAAGAGGTAGCTTCATGTGCTGCCTGTGACAGTTGGAGATTAATAACAAATTTAAGGGAAACTAATTTGGCTGTATAGAATTAAGTTTTAGCTTCTTGGCTACCAGTATTAGTTAAACATTCTTGTGCATGGAAACTGTAGTGATGATATTATGAAGCTTTATCTTGTCCTGTTGTTTGTTGTTTTCATGCAGAATTTAGCATTTCATTGAATTTACGTGACTAGTGCCAGAAGTCATTCTTGAACAAAATATATTAATTCTAAATTGCACCTGGACTAAGTAATTGTGCTGTCTCATATTTGAAGTTTTCTTGGTGGTGACTGTGCAGACTGAAATGTGACCCAACTTAGTCTGATACCAAACTATCAGACTACTTGGAATCAACTACAGCACCCTTCAAGTGCTTAATACTCTATTTTCAGTACTCTGAGAATGGTAAGCAAAGAATATACTCACACACATAAGGCCATTTTCTTGATGGTTTTTATATGCAGTGTACTGTATTTTATTCAAAAATGTATTGTTTTCTTTATGTGAGGCATCCTGTTGTGTTCTAAGTAAGTACTGTTTGGCTAAGTGTCTTATCCAGCGGTTGACTAAAACTGAATGAGACTAGAGAAAGGTATACAGAAATAAGCCACATCCTTCTGTGTGATAGCTGTCATTCACTGGACATTACGTCCAATTATGGTCGAGGTGCTATATATTTCATTGTACCTAATGCAAGAAAAGTAAATTAGAAATGTTTAAACCTAAATCCCTTCCCTCCGTCACAGGCCTTTTGTGAATAAGGAACACATATTTGGCAGTGGCATACCTGCAAATAGAGCACATTATCTTCACAAGAACAAAATAGTTCTGAATGATATGAAATCCTTTGATGATGCAAACATCTGAAATGTTTAATATTCTATATACACATTTAACATATTTACTTAAAACCAAAATGTTATGGTGGCACAGAGCACCTTACATGTATGTGATGCATCCAAATAGTTTCCAGACAGTACGCTAGATGACACTGTTGCTCCTAGCCCAAACTTGTGGCACTAGTTGCAGATAGAGCCCGCTGCACCATTTCCTGCTTGGAGGATTGAGCCTGTAGTAATTGTGATTGTTGAGTGTTGTCTTTTAAGTAACAGTATGTGTGATTCCATTCATGATTTTGGTATACCTAGAAAATGGCAACCTTGGTAAAACAGCATGTGTGCATCAAATTTTACTTTAAACTGGGGAAAAGCACCACAGAAACTATCAAAACTTTTGATTGTAGTTTTGGAGAGGACACAATGGGAAGAAAAGAAGTTTTTGAATGGCTTTCTACGTATGTTCAAAAGTGGCATGATCTCTGCTGAAGACGCCAAATGCTCGGGACATACTTTTATGAGAAAAACATAAAAAATATGGATGGAGAGGAGGAATTGTTCCTAGAAACAGAAGAACCACTATCTTTGAAGTTGCCAACATGTTGGGAATTTCATTTGGGTCAGTTCTTAGCATTTTTTAAAGACAGTTTGCAAATGCATTGAGTTGCTGCCAAATTTTTGTCCTGCCTGCCAAGTGAAGAGCAGAAGGAGAGCTGTGTCAGCACATGACAGTACTTTTTTGATTGGTTGGAAAGAAAGTCGGCATTCCTTTTAAAGATATCGCAGATGATGAGGCATGGGAATATGGGCATGACACAGAAACCAAGCAGCATTTGTCTTGCTTAAAAGCCTATCATCTCCATGAGCCTGACAATTTTGATAAAATATGAAGAGCATGCTAATTGTTTTCTTCAACATTCATAGAGCTGTGCATTCTGAATTTTTTGTACAAGGACAAACTGTAAACCACAGTTATTACACTGACACCTTATCATGTCCATGGGAAACACATTGCAAAAAACATGAAAAGTGGAATTCAAAGGGTGGGTGTCTCCACCATGATGTCTGTATGTGATTTCCTGGCTAAAAACAAAATGGCTGTCTTTCTGCACCCTCCCTCCTCACCAGATTTAGCACCCTGCAATTTCTTACTTTTACCAGAACTCTACACAGCATTAAAGGGAAGAGGAGGTAGTGATATCACTATTCTTCAAGCAGAATTGTGAAACAGCTTTCCAAGTTTCAAACAGTGGTGCATTCACTGGGCTCACTGCATAGAGTGCCAAAGAGACTGCTTTGTAGGAGACAACATTGATTAGAAGGTAAGTGGTGGTGTTGCTGTAAATAAATACATTCAGTCCAGAAAGTATGTGATAACACCAGGTATATTTTTTTTTGGGAGGGGGGGGGGAGGTGTCTAACAACTACATTCTGAAAGATTTTGCATATCAGAATAATTGAAAATTTGTTTCTTTGTGACATAACCTTTTTAATTAGGTTAGTTCTAAGAATCTACTAGAAAGATGTCAGAAGTTTTGAGCATTTTATTGCAGCCATTGTTCAAATGATGGTTTTCTGAGTTTGTACAAGTAGTAGAATGTACCATTGTCAGGACAAGTGTGTTAGATGATACATGCACAGCTGAAACCCACTTGAGAATTCTCAGAGTTGAAGGTATGGCAACAATTAGGAATAATGAGCAGAAGTATTTAGTAGGAGTTCCACTGGTGCAGATGTTGGCATATCTGCAAACAATTCTTTGGGCTGTTACCTCAACCACTGTACCTTGCCCTACTGAACACCATTGTCCACTGCAAATGTATGTCATTTGATGGCAAGGTGACAAGTCCAGAAGGGTGGAGCACTTTCCACTGCATGGCAGTTAGCTGGTCCTGAACTTTGCATCACAAACAGATGGGCATTGTTTGCAGCACAATGGTGCCATAGTGATTTTACCTGGATGTTTGTTCTTGATCTTCATATGTAGTTTTTGAAACATTTGAATATGGCAGTTTGCATTGATTTTGTTACATGATTTGAAGTCCAGAAGCATGGATTCTTCAACATCAAAGTACACAGTCTTTGTCACTTTACTGGTGGATGCTTATGGTGAATTGGTTTGGTTGGGTGAAATGGGGTGCATTCATAGCATGCCTGCTGGTTTTCCTGTTGCTTAAAAATGTGACACTATGTGTCATTGTTTGCCTTAATTCACTGCAGAAATACCTTCATAATAAAATGTGTTGTGCATGACTGTACCTCTTTGGATGCATTCATAATAAGTCAAATAATAATAATAATTGAGTCCATCGTTCCTTCTAGGAACATAGGTTGTCTATGAGTCCTTTCCACTTCTGTCTATCAGCTGCTAAGAACCTTAGTTCATTCCAGCTTCTACCTGTTTCCTTAATTATCGATCTTCTCCAGCTGTTTTTCGGTCTTCCTCTTTTCCTATTTCCCTGAGGGTTCCAAAGTAGGGCCACCTCTGTTATCTCTCCATCCTCTTAATGTGTGACCAATCCATCTAAATTTTCTTTTTCTAATTTCTAAATTTATATATTCTTGTCCTGTTACTTTCCATAGGTCCTTATTGGAAATGATGTTTGGCCACCATATTCTTAATATATATCGTAGACATCTATTCACAAAGGTTTGTATTTTACGCTGGATTTCATTATAATAAGTCAAAACACAACTATATTTAGACAATAGATTTAATGTGTCTAAAAGAGTGATGCATTTTGATCTGAGCCTGAAACTGGTCAAAACATGTCACTCTTTTAGACACACAAATTTTACTGTCTAAATACAGTTGTGTTTTTACTGATATATGTTTTATATATTATGAAAGTCTTTTGTCATGACAGCTACCAGATTTGAAATAAAATCTAAGCCCTTTAGATGATGCTTTCCTTTTTATGTGGAAACAGTTCATTTTGAATTTGTACTGAATACAATCAAAGATGGTATCAGTAAAATCCTACATTCCTTTCTGTATCTTATCTGTCACTACATTCTTGTAGTCTTTATGGACAAATTACAATCAGCTGTCCAGTGCTATGCCATGTGGCCTGTTATGGTCTCAAGCCCTCTCAATCTTACCTCTTGCTGATCTGTTCTTTCCATAGGCATGTTTGCTATAAATTGTTATGGTAAAGTGCCGTTTTTCACTCTACTTGCATGCTTTTTCCAATTACACCATTCATGCTTGATCCTACATTTTGAACGTTTGTTGAATTTTAAAATCATCTGAAATTATTATAAACTGCCTTAAATTGATGTGGGATTAAGTAGCATGTCACCTGTAGCCAGCTGAATGCAGATATGACCCCTGGAGGGTGCATTGTATGCTTTTGTGGAGAAACAAAAGAAGTGGAAAATGAGGAAATTTTAGGAAGAAGGTACAAAATACAGCTATAAACTTGTGATGATTAAAGGAGTTCAGTACTTGGAAATGATACCAGAATCATGGTGGAGAAAATGCTAGATAAATAATAAAGTAAATTTCACTCTTGGACAGTCCATGAAGGCCCAGAGGGAGAGTAGAGCTGTAGCTGTATTCTCTTTCAACAATAAAACCAACAAATGTACTATTAAAACTATATTTTTATACACAATTTGTCTTAACTCTAACATGTTTCTGTCTTCACGCTTGGCACTAGATGGTGGGTGGGTGGTCAATGCCACGCCCCGGCCGCTTAACCTCGGGCAAAGACCCGTTACCTATTATATAGGAGGCTGGGTGGGCCCCAGGACCGGTCTGAGCGGTTGTAGAAAATTTCAGCCACCTCAAGATTCAATCCCTGGAGAGAATCTTAACAATGACAAAACTAAAAAAATTTTAGGCGTAGTTGTAGCACACAAAAACTGTGATTGGAGCACAAACTTAATATAACCTAATAAAATTAACTTATCTATGCTTTAATTTGCTACAGATCCAATTGTTTTCAAATGCAGGGACGTACGTACAACGGTATCCTGCACTGTGGGCTATTTAAATTTCCCGCCGCCATACAAAGCAGTGTTGACCGAGGTTCCTACAACAAAAGCTAATATTCTCATAGCAATAGCTGCCACAGTATATGAAGATTAACGTGAGCAAGATCACGCAAGAGGTAGGAGTAAATAAATAAGCTTCTAAATTAAAAAAAAAAAATGGTTTAGAATGTGCATTTTACATAACGTAATATAAATAAATAGAAACATATCTCAATTGCTATGATGTCTACGATACGGGCTGGATATTCGGGGCTGTGGGATGCAACCAGCTCACTTTTCAATGTGTACCGGCGGCGTATTCTCGAAGGGCAAAGCGACCGGAAAGTGAAGATGACATGCCGAGATTAAGAATGCGAAGGATTTTGCATTTATGGTGTGGTACTTTAAACTATATGTAAATACGATTTACGGTCAATCTAAATAGAATCGAAATTAGTCAATGTTGTCTTGCTAATACTTTCACCGTGACTGGTGGTGTTTGAACAAAACTCACGTTAAATTGGGATGGTGTGTTCTGTTGGTAAAGATCCGTAATAGTATCAAGATCTCTCGATAGAGTCCGCCTAACGTATGTTATCAACCTCAGCTGCTTGGTTCCAAAAATAACCAACAGAGTACGCCTGAACTGTTTGAACACCTGGCTAATGGTGACGGTCAGTTAGTGAAAGTGATTGACAGCCGTAAATTAATTATTTTAGGCTTGTCGACAGCAGGTAAATTACATGGACATTGTCACATTTGATTATTTGGTGGACTGGGATAGCACAGGAGTGTAGTGGTGGTGGTCGTAGAACAGTAGTACGTTATAACGTCGAATTCTGTTGCATGTTCCGTAGTTGCTTGATGGAACAAGTTACAACTTGCAACTACACCATCGAAAAATGGTGCTCGTTAAAGGTAGATTACAGTGATACAGTAAATTGCCACTGTTTGTAACAGAAACTTAATAAGTTTGTTACTTAATCAAGTGGAATATTGATATTTAATATACATATCCAAATTTTTTACGGAAATACAGTTTTGAATATGAAGGAATGGTAATTGAGGCTAATACCGCGTTTTTTCTTGAATTTCAGTGATATGGTTGCTTATGCCTGTTATAATCCCTTTCCTTCCACGTCCTATACTTCAGGTGGTAGATCGCTTATGCTGCTGTTTGCACGCTCTCTCTTACGTTTCTTGATACATGAAATATTTTGATTCAAGCTGTAAAACAGTAATGTTGAAAGAAATGAAGATTGATCTTGTAATTGTAAAGAAGATGGCCGATTTGACTTATAGCGTGGTAAGTAGCCTAATATTGGCCATTATGGACTCTTATATATGTTATTCTTGAGTGGCGTTGTACGAACAGCGAAACATGCACACGATATTTAAGGTTATCACAGCAGTGCTGACGTAGCTCTTTGTCGTCTGGGATATGACATCATGTCCATAGGGCGTCACATGCCAGAGGACCGGAATCTTCAGAAAGTTGATGATTTGCAAGAAATTGGAGGCTTTGAAGATAGCGGTATTATAAATGGCATTATTTATCAACAGTCTTACTAGGGTACATAAAACAGAAAGTACAAGAGGTGTCTGGAAATGGTTTGCAATGTATGAAAGCAAACAAACAGACTTTTTTTTTGGTCAGATGTTGGTGTCATTGTCAGTCTGTTTAAACATTTGAGAGAATATCTGGCATATTTGGGCAGGGAATTTTACATTGTGTGTTATATATTTCTCAAGACTTTGCTGAAAAGGATAACAGACTGTTGACTCTGTCAGTATCCACAGAAGGCCCACTTTCAATCACCTACACACATTTTGCTGTCCATAAACTGTCCCACCCAGCACTTGATAAAATATAAAGTGCACTCTTACCTCCCACTAACTTCCATCCATTTTAATCATGAATTTCATGTCCCAGAACCACAATACACAGAGTAAAAAATTGCCCTAATAAGTTCTCCTCTTCTTTACACTCTTACATCTTCTGTTACTTGTGCGGTTTTTAAATTTTCTCTGACATAATCTATTATTGATTTTGTCCCACATGCATTGTTATTTGTTGACTCTCCATTTGTTCGTATTATTTTCATTCTTTTAATGTTTCCAGTTCTCATGTTTTAATCTTGTAACATCAGAATGTAATCATTTTTGTAAACTTTGTCCTAGATGTTTCGTAGTCACCCATAAAATTCGTCACTCACTTTGTATCGTCTGTACTTTGCTGTATATATTCCTAACACGGTCAGGTAGTTTCTGTGTATTTTGTATCATAATTCTGTTTCTTTCACTCCAATATTTAGTGTGGTTTTTTGTTCGTGACATAGATTTGTGAATCCAAACCATAACTCCTGATTGAGCTTGAACACTTTGACTCTGCCATATGTGATATTGTAATTTTTTATTATAACTGCCATTTCTTTGTTTTTCTGCAGCTATTCATGTGGTTTTCTTCTTTGTGTGCAGTTCCTGTGATGTTCTGCACTGTGTATACCAATTCCTTGTGTGTGTTATCAATTAAAGCTCCATCCTTATCTGTTGGTACTCTCAAGTAGGTTAGAGTCTTCCACGTGGTAGGTTACTTACCTTCTGATGGTGGCAGATCTGCTACTTTTCATCTCCAGATAGATGTTGTGGAATGGCATTCCCTCCGTTACTGGTGGTGCAGTCTACTGCCATTTCTTGGTTACCAGGACATTGTTAGTATTACACAAGTTGTACCACATGAAGGTAGGTTGGCAGTTTAGTAGGATAGAGTCTCTGAGGCAAATCCTACCCCTTACACCCCTGTATCTGTCAACAAGGTACCATTATTTCTTTTCAGAATAAACTTACTGACTATTTATTGACCTAAATGTAAACTGTTACTTTGTGTTCAGAAAATTAGATGCTGTTCATAACTCATTATGTCATTGTCACTGGCTTTTTTATGTAGAATGTTGCCTGTGTCCTGAGGCATACATCGTCTATTACATGTAATACTTTAGTGTTTATGGTGTGTTTCAAGTTTGAAATGAAATACATTTAAGGCTTTTCTGGTTGGTTAGGATAAAATAATGCGCATTGCCAATAAAATTTCTGAATTTTATTTGCCGTTCTTAGCAGCACTGTGTTGTGAATGTATGTGACCATAAATATACTTGAAACATGTTTGGTTGCTTCCAAGACCTGCCCCATACGTATCTTGACTGTGTTATGAGGCACTTGAAACTAATTTTGGAGTTTTGAGGACTTGTCAGTTGGTTGTTGCAGTTGGAACAGGAAGCACGTTTGTGGTGGTTTGAAATGGCTGTGGACAGCAAGGAAGCCCAAAGCATATTGGTTAACTACCTGATTCTCATAATTTTATTGGGAATTTTATGGGTTCTGTATTTTGGTGTAAGTAGTGAACTGTGACAATATAAATTCAAACCCATGTCACTTAACATACACATTCATACAGAAGTATGTGACTTTTGGAAGGCCTGCTCCAGTATTGCAGCCCTGTATTCCGTCTTCTTTATGTCACCACTGAATTAGAGAATTTGCTGAAGTACAATGCAAGCCTTACTTTTCTGTATATTTGGTGCAAAGGAATTGTTTTCTGTAAGTAATTGAAAGACAGCTGATCCTACTTTGCAGTTTTTAGTACACAAAATTTAGTTTTATGAGACAAACATGTGATTATAAGTTCAGGTCCCCTTTAGGCCCAGGATTTATGTTTACAGACTTATGGTGTGTTCTCACCTGGATGACTAAATTATGTATGGTGGTTCCTAGTATTTGGGGGGGTCATCAGTATCTAACTTGCTTTATCTCACCATTCTGGCATAAGGTGGCTCCTAGATTTTTGGAAAATTTGTATACAGTGGTGATAACTGAAGAAGAAGAAGAAGTAGTGTCATCTAACCCAGAAATTTTGTCCAGTATATTGACTGAGATAAAATTTTTCTTTCAGAATGGGATAGTTTGTGCTGAATTAAGCATCAGTTGTGTTTAGAAATAACTTAACCCTTTAAACACCAACTTAAATCCCGTCTTCCATTTGCTGGCAATATTAGGAGCTCACCATATTCTCCACATTAGCAGGATAAGGGTTAACTAATAATTTGTAACTTACAACATATACCTCCTCTCTCCTATTCTGTGTTCTGTGCAGGGCATATGGATGGAAGTAATATTGTTTGTATTTAGTGAGAATTCCCTTTCTAGCACAGCTGTGAGAGGGTGAGACATGTTCATTTGTTTCCCAATTACGGTGATAACATGTTGTGCTCATGTAATACCTTTGACCCTCTTCTGCATCCATTGCAATAGACTACTAAGTTTTGACTCTGGTGCCATGTTGAGTAAATTGTGGTAATTTTAGGTGAGTAGGAAGAATGGATTTATTAGCATCAGGGTATTGTGCAATTAACAGAGTAGGCTGGGTTGCCATTCTGCACAGGACTTTGTAACTTTATCATCATATCTGGATTGGACTGGGGCCTGGGGTTAATTGGATGCAGCATGGAGCTGACCATATACCTCTCTTTGGTGTTGGGACAAAAATGTGTGGAGCCTTACCTCCACTTTCTACATTATGAACATGTTGTTAGTACCAACTCTGCATGTTTCAGTCCTTCATAGGATCATCTTCAGAGAAACATTTTACGCACTAACAGACATTGCAACATTAAATGTAGCAATCATGTCCATTTGCGTGTAGGTATTCCCACTTTCTGTGGAATCATGCGTCCTGGCACACCTGGTGCATTTATTATCATGGATGCCAATTCCATCGTTTTCACACTCTGCACCATTTTCTGACATGGTGCAAGGTTGCCTGTTGCTTGTGTCATTACCATCGCACATCAACTTACCCTGTGAATAGCATTGCCAGTTGTGCCATCTGTTGCATGTTACCCCTACTACAAGTGATACATCATTCCAGTAAATACAGTGCTTGTATAATACAAAACTTAAAGAGGCTGGGAACCTAACTTGCTGAACGTGCCTCTTACAACATGTTGAGAGTTATGACATTGAGAAACTCTGACGTGACAAAAGTTAAGGTTACAATTCAGTAATGTATTGTTACTATTGTGCTGTTAAAAGTACTACATAATGAAGAGCTTTATGTCTGTACTTCCCACTACATATTATTTTGGCGATAAAGTCAAGAAGAATGAGTTGGGTGGGGCAAGTGGCAAGTTGGGAGGCGGGAGAGGTGCATATAGGATTTTGGTGAGGAGACCTGAGGGAAAGAAATCACTTTGAAGACCTGGCCGTAGATGGGAGGATAGTATTAAATTGGATCTTCAAGAAGTAGGATGGGGAGGCACGGACTGGTTTGCTGTGGCTCAGGATAGGGACAGGTGTGCAGGTGCTTGTGCATGGGGTAAGTGAACCTTCGGTTTGCATTAAATGCATATAATCTCTTGACTAGCTGAGAACCTGTAAATGTCTCAGGAAGGATCCTGTGGTGTTGTTAGTTGGAAATCATGTAGCTTTATGTTGGTTGCTATGTATTATGCATGATTATGAGTGGAAACTGAAAACAGATATTAATTCATAACAGTACATGATTATGGCATTGCTGGAAGTTAAACTGCTGTATGGGTTGATATTTTGGTACTTTGAAGTTCAAGCTGCTTAAATGATTATGAAGTTTTTGTTTTGTGTGTTGTAATGGAACAGTAATGATCCAGCCTTGTGTGGGGATATGGAATTGCATATTGTGATATAGTTGATGGAATTGCATCTAATGAAATGAAATGACATGAAACCTGTAGGAATTATTGCTTCAACTGTTCATATAAGCTGAGTATGTTGGTATCTGTAGATTATTTTGGAAGTGTTAGACTGAGTAGTTTCATTCTTGCTGTCATGTTGATGCTGTTTGTTGCTCATATCTTGGTTCCTGCTGTTGTCCTGATGTGGAAGACCCTCCATTGACTGTAATCGCTAAGAATTTTGGTGTATACTATAAAGTGCAAAAGTATATTTGTACAAGGCTGGGCTGCCACTGTTGCTTTGAGTCAAAAAAAATTACCAAAATTATAGACCATTCTGTCATAGAAGGTCTTATTTGTTTACTGACATATATTTAGCAAGACCTTGTTATAATTTCAGACATTTTGTCTGGTCATTTAAACACTACAGAAACAATTATGTGCCACTTCAGAATTTGGGTTGAATTTGTAATTTATTATATAGGCCTATAGAATTTAACATTAGACTATGATTCCGAACAGTAAAACTCCTGGATTTTAGCCACAGTTATAGTCATCTGTAATATTTAATGTATTCTGTGATGTAATAACTTCCAGTAATATTTATATGCTTGTGTAAAATGCATCCCAGCACCAATGGATCAGAACATGTTAAAGGGTACTAAGCATGTTTAGGATGGCATTTATATGATGCTCTTAATGAGTAACCGCCATTACTTATTGAAAGGGGTAAGCTGTATGTCTCTAAATATGACGTTCTTGGTTACAAAGACACCGGATTTATCTGCTTATCTTGATTCAATTATATGTGCTTATATGTAATATAATTTTTAGAACTGGCAAAAGATATTAGAAGTGGATTTCAAACATTCTGAGAAATTCACTAAGCGGAAAAGAAGTAAAACCCAGCCACAATGAAGTCTATTGCGTTGAGAAGCTCAGTACTGCTGCCGTGGCGTTTGATCGCTTTGGCTTGTTGCCATCATAGACTACAGCGAGGTTAAAATAAGATGTTGGTCCTGATTTGAAAGTTACTTGTACAGCCGAGTGAGGCGGTGTAGTCGTGACGCAAACGGAGTAAGTTCACAGATTGCCGACAGATGGGCGGTGATAACGATTCGCGTGTTTGAGAAACTCATTGGGAGTATTTCACCAGGCGCCAACTGCTGCTTTGAGTGAAGTGCCCAGGTTATACGTTGTCATGAGCGCTTTAATTACACAGACTTAAAAATCACCTAAGATCCGATCGTAGGTGATTTTGAAGTGCTGGTAGTGTATTTTAAGATACACTTAGGGATTACTTCAAGTCCTGCCCGAGATATGTGTACGCCACTTAAAAACGATAGTATTTGAACTTTTTCGCCCCAGAATAGGGCTGGCGAAAATTTTTTGAGGGCCCGTGCCAAAATTGCTTATAATTTGGGGGGGGGGGGGGGGGAATTTTTGTTTTT
>Ga0123354_10014328_pt1 | contig 12347 bp, 9 predicted proteins | sample TergutLab28metaG_2_FD_97872 | JGI IMG/M metagenome (GOLD analysis project Ga0123354, IMG submission 97872) | Labiotermes labralis P4 segment gut microbial communities from Petit-Saut dam, French Guiana - Lab288 P4 | ecosystem: Host-associated > Arthropoda: Insects > Digestive system > Gut ... | reverse complement strand
CTCGTTGCGCTGACCACGTAACACCCCTCTATCCGCAAAAGTTGGCACTAACTTCGCCGACCGGCGGCGGCCGCTCTGTCGGTATAGTTCGCGTGCGGACTAAGGCCACGGAGTTTAGTTTTTACACCCTTCTACTTCTGTGGTCCAGATTTCTGCCTTTTATACAGACTGGTATGGTCGCTCGAACTCGCCTCTGTTACGTTATATGTACAGTACATTGCCTTGTTTTGTTAAACGGACTTAGTTCGTCGGTGGGTACTCCGATGCAATTGGGCGCAATGTTGTAAGTGAAACACTAAGACGGAAATGGTTCCATGCCCTTGGACTTGTAATAATCTAATCAGTGCGCTGCTACGAGAAAGATAATACAAGTGAAAAGGGAAGGAAGGAACGAACGAACGCATTTGGGTGAAGAAATAGTACGGCATTCCAGTTAAGTTACTGGTTTAGCCTAGTGGGTGTAGGGATCTAACCACGATTCAGAAATGTTGCCCAAAACGCACAGCACTCAGTCCACCCCCCAAGTGCTAATGATTTATTATAGAGATTTATGATGGCCCTCACAGAACATAAGCACTGCTGACCGGTGTTGATTGTTCGGCTACATTGTGTTGTTCCGTGATAGTATCCGATAGTAGCTGTAAATTATGCATGATAGCTGTCAGTCTGTTGTTGCAGGCGCCACTTTACGGTTGCGTTTCCACTGCTCTCATTGCAGCTACGTCATGCGTATTTTAACGGGACGCATCTCATCGCAAAGTGTAGACGTGGTCTCCATTCACCTAGTCTAAATACGCGTGAAGTGTAAATCATTTGTGTCATGTTGCCTCTCTTTAGTTGCAAATGGACCTTTTCAAGTAGTGCGTACACCGTGGGGAAGGAAAGAACAGCTTGCATTCACCAGCCACTGAACGGAAGTAAAGAGTGTGCAGCCTTCATGAGTGTGATGGGGGCGGGGGCGAGGCGGAGGCCGTTTTTATTTGACGACGGCGTCGTCGATTGCCTAGGAGTATATGGCGTCGATGATAAACGAATGAAATATTAGTGCACAGCATTGGTGGAATTATGCTGGTTGGAGAAAGTGGGAGTGTTGAGAGAAAAACCTGTCCATTTCCTGCTCTTTCTCCTCGAATCCCACATTGACTGACCTCCACGGTGAGAGATCGGCAGCTACCTTCCTTAGCTACGGCATATTGTCCTGCCGTCCTTACATTTCATGTTTTTTCTCTTCCGTATCTGTAGTTTTCAGTCATTCGCCATTTTACAAACATAGAAGCTCCTATTAAGTTTTGCGTTCATAATCTTTATCTCTACCGTTTTATGTTAATAATTTATATTCGTTAATGTATGTTATGATACACAGCCTTGTATCTTCGTGACTTCTCATAAATGATAAAATTGTAGACAGTCAGGGGTTGTTATTCCCCAGTACAGTGTGCCTGTTCATGTAAATGGTAAGTCCAGTGCCGGGAACAAGTTAGAGGCTGCGGTACGTATTTTAACCAAGAGGGTGGAAGTCAAAAGTCGTGTGACCCAGTTCGGTGGATTATCGGACTTGAAAAATGGGTACAGAGATATGTGAACCAAATATTTATGTGCAAGAAGAAGAAGAAGAAGAAGAAGAAGAAGAAGAAGAAGAAGAAGAAGAAGAAGAAGAAGAAGAGAAAGAGGAGCAAGAGCATGAAGAAGAGAGAGATGATGATGATGATGATGATCATTTATAGAACTTTGAGCTCAAACATGTCAAGGGAACTAGCCCATGATTGTAAGGACGAAAAGAATGAAGTTGTATTGACTGTGATGCAGAATAACCAGTTGTCGGAGAGTGCGTAGTGCGTACTGGTCTGCTGCAGTGGCAGGAAGCGTTGCGCGTTATGCCTGAAAGAACTGTAGTAATACTACTACTACTAGTAGTAGTAGTAGTAGTGTGGTAGTGGTAGCAGTGGTAGTACTAGTAGTAGTGGTAGTGGTAGTAGTAGTAGTAGTAGTAGTAGTGGCAGTAGTAGTGGTAGTAGTAGTAGGAGGAGGAGGAGTGGAAATAGTGCTGGTGGTAGTAAAATTAAAGTAATTCCATTACAGGCCTGGACAGAACCTGAGGGTTACAGGAGGTTGAGGCTCCCAGATTTCAGGACAATCGGCACATGAAAGTGGTAAGGTGCGCACCGGCCGCCTTTGCCACCAGGAAATATTCCCGGTTCTGTTAGAGGCTGAGTCGACCACAGGGCCATAGTGCGGCCGGAGAGATTATGTCGGGAATCGAACCCGCGACTTTCCTGCTTGTAGCGCAGTGTCTCAACCAGCTGCGCCACCGCGTGCCACCGCTGGTAGTAGTAGTGGAAATCATTCTGGTGGTGGCAGTAGTTTAACGTAAATGTGTTATAGAAGCGGAAGTTCCACATGATAGTAGGTAGGGTTTTAGTGCGGCATTTCATTCGTATGTTTGAATGAATGGGGTTTTACTTTTATCTCTTCACTAGTGAAAGTACTTAGTGGTTAGATTAACACACATCCTGTCGCGCGTTATATGTGACAACAGTGCGTTTGCATTCACACAGTTTCTGTGACGTCAGCACCGGAAGGAAACGACTCTTCCTGGGACCCGGAGTGTCAGTTTCCGCCTTTTTTTGCTGTTCGGACAATGTTGCCACGTATTTGCGTGTAGTGAAACGTGACTAAATTGATAGCAATTACACGCAGTGTTATAGCGTGGCAGATTATTCACGATAAAGGCATATTTTAGACAAACGATGCACGCATTGCTGCGGTGCGTCGTTTCACGCGTTTTGGTGTTGACGCTCAGTTTCAGTGCGTCTTCCTCGTAAGGACGGCATTGCCCCATCCCCTGACGAAGGCACAAATCCCTCCCCTGCTTCCATTTAACCTCCTTCATCTGTGTCCAAGGAGTGAGCCTGAGCCTGGGAAGCCTTGTGCTTTACGTAACCATGCTTTCAAACCCAGCAGACAGGTGAAATGCCAATTTTCGAAACTTTTAGACCGTATTGGGGACAATGGCGGTATGAATGCTGGTTAGTTGCTGACAAATGTCGGTTACTTACTACAGTGCAAGAGACATGGCGTCTTCCCTGCGTCCAGTGCACTGCCAGGTTGCAGTTCTGACGGCTTTGATTGTGAACATCGCTGTCCTCTGGGATGGGACGGCGGGAAAATTGTCAACTTTTCGGAGGAACATGTCCCCCCCACCACCACCACCACCACCACCACCGCCGCCGCCGCCGCCACCACCACCACCACCACCTTCAAGGTGTGGAGGCAGCATACTTTTGCGAGACTTAGATAAATTTATACCAGAACACACGGCATCGCGTCCCACCATTCTTGAGCTTCCTTCGCATTAAACACTATGTAAACTGTGGCGTCTGGGATACCGTAGTCGGTGTGGTAACTTGGCTACGGGCTGTCCGTCAGAGGAATCGTGTTTCGACTCCCTACAGGGGCTATAGGTGACTTCTTCACAGCGCCAAAACGGGCTGTGGGGCCCATGGGACACCTTACTCATCGGGTACCGGGGTTACTGATACTGTACCTAGTGTTGAGGTTAAGAATAGGTGGAGCTATACCTCAGCTGTCACGTGTCCTTTCATGGCGTACACAGGAACAACTTTAACTTTCTGAAACCAGGTTTGTCCAAACCGCGGCCCTTCTGGTTTTGTCATGGTTGCCCGTGACTACATTTGTGAATTATATATATATATATATATATACTGCAAAAATCACACAGTAATGAAGGTCGTTAGGTATACCACTTACTGTGATTTTTAAATTCGAGGCCCACGAAGCAGTCCGTAATCGGGTGTAGCCCCCTGATAAAACATGTTGCGCGCCCCAACTTCAGCCTAAATTATGCTGTCGAAACTGTCTCTGAATCAGTCAGTGAGCGTCCGTTCGTTGTGTTGGATTTATTTCGTGTATGTATTGAGGTGTGATGTTCAAATGTAACTGCATAATTTTTTAGCGATTTTTAATGTTAAAATATTGCGTATTATATAGGTGACCTTTGATAGGCAACGGGTAGTATTACAACGATCGACAAATGCCCGCAGTTAAATACATAGAAATTTCTAATTGCGCTTTGGATTTTTCGGTTACAAAATTAACATCAGTCAAAGGAAAAAAGTTCGAATCAGAGTAATTTTTTCGCTTTCACCCCGCAGCAGTATTTTGTTCGGGAGCGAAAGTTACATAAAATGACTATGGATATGGGTCTATAATGTTACTGGGAACCAGGAAATGACTGTAATGACCAGGTTGATGCCCTCTTTCAGATAAGGTTACCTAGCTGTTAGAAAGATAAAGAATATGTCTGTCAACCTACCTTACCTACCTTGCTTTAAATACCTTGTTAACCTTACGTTTTACATTCCTTGAAAATGGTATGCAGCTTCTGGCAGCTCGATGAACAGTTGAGCCACGAGGCGGATTGGGATTCCGTTCCTGGTTGTAGTAACAGATAAACGTCTCGTAACTTCGTTTGTACTGACAGAAGATAAACGGACGACTTGCTAAATTTATATTGCAGCGTCTTTCAGCGAGAAGAAATACCATTCTATTTTCTTCTTGTTCGAACTTATTAATATTTAATAATAATAATAATAATAATAATAGAACAATATATTATTCTAAACAGAATATCTAATCGAAATTGAATTTTTGATACGAGAAATTACGGGAAAGTTATCGACTGTTCCTTTTCCTTGTGTTCCTCAGTGTGTACTGTATATACCTCATGTTAGCAAATAATTTTAAGTTCATTGCAGTGCATGAGCATTTTTTTGGGCGCGTTCGCATGGGAAAAACGGCTGTTTTCTTCGCCTTTCTGCATGGAGAAACTCGGCTTCCGCTGAACGGATTTACGTAAAAGTGTGTCTGGCTAGAAAAATTCAAGTGTGATTAAAACCAGGCAGAAATAACAGGCTGTTTACATGAACACATACATTCGTTTGTGATATCTCGCCCTCAGAGTTTCGTAATATCCTGGCTTTGATATGGAGTGAGCACACCATCCAGCCTTGAGGCGGGGGAATCACCCCTTGACGGTATTGTGTTTTCTAGAAGTAAGCTACATTTTTGTTGGAAAAGTTGTGAACTCGGATAACTTGTTGCCATTTTTGTATCATTGTAAAAGATGGACTTACAATGAAAAACTACTTGTCTGTGAGTTTGCATTCTTTATGTAGCCCTGCAAATAAATAGAGATAGTAGCATTTGTGCCTTTTCAAATGGCTTCCGGTAGTAGGAAATAAATAAATAAATAAATAAACGTTTAAACGATTCGACCTTTGTACAGACGTTAAAGAGGGATGCTCAGTTCTGTATGGTTTGTTCTTCCGTGCATACAGCTCAGTAATTTGCTTCCCTATTTAGTAAATTTTCCATTAAGTAAAAGTGTCGTGAACATGCTACCTGTTCGTAATTTAATGGCACTTCTTTAGGGACGGTTTATTAATTTGGTCATCAAATAAAGAAGGATACGGCAGCTAATAATTGACGCTTGAAGAGCAACTGCATAAACTGAGCCCCCACTAACACTGCTAACCAGATGTATAATAGAAGAAGGGGAAGCCATAAGTAAGCCGATCGGTTTGCGAATGTTTCTCTTCCCTTCACCTCACACCAACCACCATCACTCCCTCGCACCCCTATACACTCGCATCCCTCGTCTCTTACCCGCCGGATTGCACATAGTCCGGTTAAAGCTAACGGACGTACACAGCTGTGTCAGTTGCTACGGAGAGAACTCATACACAAGCTTCAGATATATTTCACTGTTTCAATATCCCTTGACAACTATAAGGGTAGCTTAGCCTTCCTGCCACAAAATGTAGGATGGCGCAGCAGTCGCTTGACGCTAGAAGCAGCCTGTTGATCGAACTGTACGGTGAAGTGTATTCGCGTTAATTGGCTGTTTGTGTTTTCCTCGCACATTCATACATTGTCTGTTTCCGGAGCCCCTGCGCTTCGTGTCTCACAAAGCTGGCTGTTATCATCAGTGGAATTTAACGTGTCATCGGTGACAAGTTTGGGCTAATCATCGAGTTCCAAATGACTTTTGCGCCACCCTTCAACAAGGACTGATGTGGCGGTGACACTGGACGTATGGAGCTGCGGGTTCGGGTCTCTGCCAGGACACCGTTTATCTCTAAAGAGGCTTGTCTAGTGATTTCTCAGTCCCTGCAGGCCGTTGTCGGCAAGTTACCCCTACCGAGCCACAGACTTTGCCTTCTGAATTCTCCCCACCTCAACTGTCATCTTACCGTTTGGCGTTGTGTAGCCAGAGAACAATAGCATCGCACAATAAACCACAAAAGAAAAACAGGGATCCTGAGATTTTGGTTGCCGGGTTAGCTCAGTCGGTGTAGTGACTGGAGTACTGGCCCTAGGAATCGTTTCGATTTCCTGTATAAGCAAGAGGTATCTTCCTCAGAATATCTGCGCCCTATGAGGCCCTGCAGCCGGACTTTCAGTGCGTTACGAATGCGTGGAGTTGTACTGCCCCTTCCCCGCACGCTTTCATGACGGTGTGCTGAAGTAAAAATTATCCCTGGCTGAAGGGTAGATTACTGGAACGACAGACATTTGTACCACTTTACAAAGATACATCGGACACTTCGCGTACTTTGTAGTGATCGTGGCTTGGAAGGAATGCCTTCAGAACGGGTAGTAGCAATTCGTCATCCGCCACGAAATCTAGCGCATGTGCATTTATCGCATTCCTGGCAGAGATCATCAACTTGTCTGCGGACAGAACTTGGTATGTGAGGTTCTCACGGCGGTGACTGTGAAAGACGGCCGTCGAATGGAATGTGACGCCGCGTCGCTTCGCAGATAGGTACCGTTTTGAAGTAGCATGTTTTGTAAATACTCAGGTCACCTTTCCTTCCCTGATGATGGAAGCAGCACGTTCTTCCGAAACGTTGATGCATGGCGTCATAGCCCACAAGAAAGCAGTCAAAACAGGGATTATTTTATTAGACGTAATTAACCGACCGACCTTGGCGATAGAATATTGTTTTACAGATACTCTGATTAAAGCAAAGTAAATTTCACACTTCTAACGTGCCACGAAGGCACAGAGGAGGAGTAGAGGTGTCGCACTACTCATCTTAACATCGGCTGCAGACGGGGTTGGCTGTCAGCGCCACGCCTCGGCCACTTTACCCCTTGGGAGGATCCTCGGTACCCTTTGTAGTGGAGGCTGGGTGGTCCTCTTGGCCGGTGTAGACGGATATGGAAGAGAGTAAAATCTCTACCCCAACGAGTTGGAACCTAATAGCGAATCTTGATCTGGAAGTCAGGTCTAGCGGAAGGGTTTGCGCCGTTCCGCTAGACCTGACCTCTGGATCAGAATTCAGCACTGTTCGAACTATTAAAATTAGGAGCTGGTAGGTACGTCAAAACACAGTTGTCTTTGTATCCTATTTATTAGGCTGACGACATGTTTCGGCCACTGTGGGCCATCCTCAGGTCACAAAAATGTATAATGGGGAAAATTATACAGTATAAGATCATTAGTCGAGCTAGTGGCAAGTCACTGTACCGACTAAGATGCTAGAGGTCTGTACACCCAGCCAAATATTTATTCAGTGAATATTCTACAACGCGTTTTCTTGGAGCGGACTTCAGTGCGTTGTGATTGTTCAAAAAACACTCTTTCGAAAGAGAACGTTGTTAACTTACACACGGCCATATCAGCGTGAATGTGGACACATTGGACATTTTGTTGTCTTAGACCTCATGACCTATATATTGTAGTTGTCATAATATGACTTATATGCACCTTGTACTGCAATGACAAAGGGCACGCGGTGGCGCAGTTGGTTGAGGCACTGCGCTACAAGCCGGAATGTCGCGGGTTCGATTCCCGATGGGGTTATGGGAATTTTTGCATTGACATAGTCCTTCCGGTCGCACTCTGACCCTGGGGTCGACTTAGCCTCTAACAGAAATGAGTACCAGGAATATTTCCTGGGGGTGAATGTGGACGGTGCATAGGGCTGTCAACTTTACCACCTTCATGTGTGGATTGTCTTGAAATCTGGGAGCCTTAGCCTCCTGGAACCCTCAGGGCCTGTCCAGGCCTGTAATGGGATTGCTTTACCTTTACCTTGTACTACAGTGACAAAGAGGGTTTGAGAAGAGAGGTACATCTGACTTTAGGACGTACCGAGTTTGTGTTACGGTTTGTGGGCAAGCTATCCTCTCTTGAGATCTTCATAGTTTTGCAACTGTTAAATTTTGAAATAATACATTGGAACAGGCTTAGATCCCACATGCTTCCCGATTCGTTATTCACACATATCCTGCCCTGTTATTTCCCTGTGCTGTTGGCCAGCTGGACTGTTTATGCAAGTTTCGAAAGGATGTCACCGATGAAACAAAGTGCTCTGTATGCTACATTGCTTTCCAGTCTTTCCTTAATCGTGAATAGCAACTGTTCTGCGTAATTTCAATTATACAAAACTTCTCGGTATACTTGCCTGTTTGTGTACAGTATATGTGTATTTGCTGCACAAATGAACATGTACAGACAATTGTTTCGCGTGCTGTAGAAACTACTGCTCTTATGCATATGACAGTAATTATGTATACCCTGTAGTGAAACAGCAAACTGATGTTCATGGGTTAGCAAAAGCGACATGCTTGCATATAATTAGGCATGTCATTTACGCAAGATATGACTTTGGTCCCGAATACAGACGTGAATTTAGACTTGACACTGTACATCTCCCGTGCAGTAGATGTACAATAAATACGTTTCATAACCAACAGTCTGCACAACAAGATTCACTTGTCTGCATGTATAGGAGACATCGCCAAAATGTTTCAGCTGTTTCTAATAACCATCTTCATGTATACTTTGTATATCATTGCTCTCTGAAGATGGCTTTAAAAAACAGGCGAAACATTTTGGCGTAGTCTCCAGTATATGTGGATAAGCTACATATGTTTTGCAGTTTGTTGGTTATAAAACTTGTTTATGATTTTAGACCCCTTCATTAGCAGAAGGTGCAGGGTTCCACAAATTTTACACAAAATGTAGAAAGCGCGTCAGAATTCTAGGCGCGAGAAGGATACTGTCAAGCCAGTTCCGTACAAAGGACCCACAAATATTAGGTGCCACCGTATGAAATGTAATCGCCTAGGCGACTGAGTGCCCGTGGTTTGTGCAGGTGAATGATAAGGTTTACTCTATTTCGTTTAACGACTCCCCCCCCCCCGCTTTCGGTACCCGTTGATTAAGAAAGTGAATACGTGCAGGATGCGACCTGAGTAGACAAAAAAACGTGACTTTTTCTTGAGACGTCTCGACGACCCGATCTTTCACCCAAGAAGGAATTGTTGGCAGATGGTTTAATAGGCACATTTCTTTTCACTCCACACAGGTCATTTATCCTATTCCTTCAATGTACTCTTCCATATTTTATCTGGCAAATGTCGTTTCTTACTTTCCGCAGCTATTCCAATGCGCTTGTCGGCGGTCGGTTGAGTAGTCTACGTTCGTGCCTTAAGCGAGCTGCCAGCCAAAGATAGACGATATTTGTCGGATAAGTAATGACCCTGTAAGTAGTAGTAGTACACGTGGTATCGGAAGTCAGTAGAAAGTAACATAAGATGGGTATTTTTTGACGTTCATCACACAGAATGCCGTGGATGTACATTAAATATCTTAGTTTTTTGTGGACATTTGTCTGTTGGTTCAGGAGTTACGACTAGCCAATAAATACACATACCTGTGCACGAATATACCATAAAATAAGAAATGTGAAACCAGTCTAATGTTTACACTTCATATATTAGCATCGTCGTATGAATTTCGGAATCTGGACGATTATAAATTTAACCGTCGTTGGCACTGCTGAGCATGATGCTGGTTGTCGTCGTTGGATGGCCACGTGCGAGCCTGGGCCAGTGAGTCTTCCTTCCCTTTCTCTTCCTGTAGAGCAGCTTTTAGTACTATCAATCCAGAATGCCTGCCCCCTACGCTTGGTGTCGTGGCTCGTTTTCATGGTCATGTAACATCAGGACGCTTACGGTGGCTGGAGTTACCGTATACCGTAAAATTGCAGAGAGGAAAATCTTAACCAGCAGTGAGAAATAAAAAGGCTGCTGAAATCTGTAACATTTTAAACCTGCTGTGATGCTTATTTTGTGAAGGAAAGCACGTTTTAGTGCCCGTTCGTTCGTTCGTTCGTTCGTTCGTTCGTTCGTGCGTGCGTGCGTGCGTGCTCGCACGTGTGTGCACAGTCTGACTGGCAGCTTGTTTCTTTTGCTAGTTTGATTTTTATTAAATTTTGTCTGAGGTTTACGCCATTGGAGACTATACTCAGTTCCCGCATTTAAACATTTTAATTTCGTATCATCATTGGTGATATAGTCAGTCAGCTTAGTGACCGGGCAGTCGGTGTTCGATTCCCGGCAAGAACAGATATTTGCCCCGTGTACAGAGGCCAGGCTGGCTCCGAGGCCTTTCTGTCCAGTGTGTACCGGAGTCCTTTCCCAGGGAGTAAAGCGTAAAGCTAATGATTCGCCTCCGTATAGTGCCCAGTTTAAGGAAGCATGGATGTTTACCTCCAGTACCCCATACGCCTTCATCGCGTGTTGCTTCCTTAAGCATCTTACATACCTTTCAGTGGCGACTGTCAAGTAGGAGCAGTTTAATATGCAATCCTAAAAGTTGTGAAGATATATTTGTGTGTGAGATATATTTGTGTGTGTGTGTGTGTGTGTACAATACGTGATGTAATGTGGAATCCCAGGGAATTAACATCTGCATTCTCTTGGATATCGGTGTATGTTTGCACACAGCCTGACAATATTGCGGACCAGAAGGTAGGTTCCCCAAATTTCCGTACCAGCAGTTGAGAATGTACGAAGATCCATACCCCGGCCCTTCGCAAACAGCCTCCTTCACGACTCGGTATGCCAGTACATCATGGTTACGCTGATAGAGATTCAATTCGACAAGCAGTTTTACTTTGGTAGACATTGTATTTATGAATTTTTATTCTTCGCCTTTGAAACTAGAAATCAAGTAACCAAAGTACATCCGAAGATCAGGAACACGGTGTCTGTTCAAAACGCTTATATCCTGCGAGGAGACCTAAGGGGTTTAGTTCATCTTTTGTGTGGGGTTTTGGTGCCCTACGTTTCGGTACTGTGATGGTCCTGTCTTCGTGGGTGAAATACCCAACGAAGAATGTATCGGAGGGTTGTAACAAGAACAGACAACTCTGCAGGAAAATGTATGCCCTCTGTACCAGTTTCGTTTCTAGTGCTTCTATGAAATCGACTGCATGCACGTAAGAAATGAGACCAAAAAACACGACTGGTATGAACGTACTAACGCATGTAATGATGACCACGTTGAGAGTTATTGTGGATAACTGTGTTCAACTTCATTCCCTTTATTCCCACGCTACCACCAGCCGGTCTCCATTCAGTCGACTTCCCCTCCCCCCGTTCCTTCCCATTGTATACTAAACGTGCAGACATATGACGGCACAAAGCTTCTGGACTGGTTTTAAATTAGCGTGGTCAATGCTCGAGGTGGCGATGCTAGTAAAGTTGTCTCTGTACACGCCGTGAAGGCGTATGGTGGAATGGAGATTTAACTCCACTTATTCTTAACATCGTCGCTCTGTGCTGGTGGTTGGTCTGCTTTACGCCCCGACCCTCTTTATCCCGTGGGAAATAACACTGTAACCATTGAATAGGAGGCTGGGTGGGCCCCAGAGTCAGTCCAGATGTCGTAGGGAAGAGGCAAAACCTCTTGGTCTTGCCTGGATTTGAACCAGATTCCTCGAACATGCAGTCAGTAAAAGAATCATATGGGTTTTATTTTCATCCTCCATTCTTCCTTATTATCTTTCCGCATTTACGGCTTCGTCCCTGTCCTCCCCCCCCCCATTTCACTTTTGTCTCTTCTCTCATTCTCTCTGTTCTGTTTCTGCGTAATTCATTTCTCTGAGAAAACGTTTCCCTGATACACAGTACAGTAATGGATGGTTTTGTTCGTGCTTGAATGAGACGCGACCCCCTTGAAACACCGGAGTTCCTACCGTATGTCAGTCTGCGCATGCGCAGTACAGACTCAGTCGTTAACGAATTTTTATATTGCAAGGCGTTCCTTAAATTTATAATTTGTAGCTTATAATTTACACCCCTCTTTGGAATTGGTCTACATAGACTTCACCTCAGTGAAGGTCTTTTTGTGTAAATATTGACATTTTACATCTCCCCCCCCCCAAAAAAAAAAAAAAATTTAGTGGGAATTTATTTTTTTTTTTTTCCTTTTTTTTTTTAAATTCTGGTATTAATAATTCCTTTTT
>Ga0123354_10014326_pt1 | contig 12348 bp, 6 predicted proteins | sample TergutLab28metaG_2_FD_97872 | JGI IMG/M metagenome (GOLD analysis project Ga0123354, IMG submission 97872) | Labiotermes labralis P4 segment gut microbial communities from Petit-Saut dam, French Guiana - Lab288 P4 | ecosystem: Host-associated > Arthropoda: Insects > Digestive system > Gut ... | reverse complement strand
TCTTCTCGATTTTATCACCCGCACAATATTGGGTGAGGAGTACAAATCATTTTGCTCCTCGTTATGCAATCTCCTCCATTCCCCCGTTACCTCGTCCCTCCTAGGTCCAAATATTCTCCTCAACACCATATTCCCAAACACCCTCAGCTTCCTTTCCTCCCTCAATGTCAGCGACCAAGTTTCACACCCATACAAAACAACCGGCAAAATTATAGTTCTATATATCTAAATCTTTAAATTTTACCTTTCCTAAAGAAATATATTCCTTCTCACGCCTAGGCCAACCAACCGTACACAGGCATTACTGAAACCATAAAATTGTCCAATATCTATTGCAGTGAAGCTCAGACACGTGCATCTTGAGTTGCACCGTGTCAACAAGACAGGCCACGTACGAATGACTTAACAGTGTGGCGCGTTCACGTAACCACGGTTGTCGTGGAAAAGCAATAACTATTAAATATTATGAGCGTGTCTGTATTATTGCCTTAGACATCTGGGATGCCATTGCATCTTTTCAGCGCCGTATTGTACTGTCACCTGCGGCCAATATGGCTCTAATATATTTTTTCACCTTATCTCATAAACGGCATGATTTTCGGGAAAATGTTATTGAACATGAAAACTTTTTTAATTTTCTGTAAAATATTCGTCCGAAACTTTTTTCTCTAAAATATTTGTCGGAAGCTTTTTTTTAATTTTCTCTAAAACATTTGGCCGAAACTTTTTTTATTTTCTCTAAAATATTCGTCCGAAACTTTTTTATTTTCTCTAAAATATTTGTCGGAAACTTTTTTCATTACGGGAAGAATTGAGCGCGATATTATCACAAATGTCCACGTAAGTCTTCACGTAAGTTATCCGTATCCTTTGTCGGATTTTAATAACACTTTGATATTCTCAACAGACTTTTTTTTAAAAACTCCTCAAATATCACGCTTCAAGAAAATCCGCCCAGTGGGAGCCGAGTTGATCCATGCGGAAGGGACGGACGGACGGACATGACGAATTCACATTTCACAACTTTGCGAAGGCGCCCAAAAACTGCAGTTCACCCATATTAAAAGCACAGCTCCTCATTTTCATACAAGTGTGATTTTTACAATTACGTAAATTTTAGTATTACACAGATCACTGAAGGAAACACCACGCCCAACAATGCCGAGTTTTGAGTCCCGCAGGTTGAGAACTTTACCGGATTCCTAGGTCTGAAAACATTGTTTGTGGAATGCTAGATACTACCTGTGGCGACTGTGGCTTGTTCACATACACAATTAGCTTCCAAACAGCAGCTCACATCACATACCTACCAGGACGCCTTAGACGGGGAAAAAATATGTACAAATATTCACAACCACAGCCATCTCACTTATACAGTATATAGTTTTATTTATGTGGCAACTAGTTTTGAGCCTAAACTCAAGTAATCATCAGACCTGAACACAAGAATTTTGAAACTTATACAGAACCTAAATTTGTACTCCTCACCCAATATTGTGCGGGTGATAAAATCGAGAAGAATGAGATGGGCTGGGCATGTGGCGCGTATGGGTGAGGAGAGGGGGGTGTATAGGGTCTTGGTAGGGAAACCGGAGGAAAAGAGACCACTGGGGATATTTAGGCTTAGATGGGTGGATAATATTAGGATGGATCTCCAGGAGGTGGGATGTGGGTATATGGACTGAAATGGGCTGGCCCAGGATAGAGACAGGTGGCGGACGCTTGTGAGTGAGGTAATGAACCTTCGGGTTCCGTGAAATGCGAGGAATTTCTTGACTAGCTGCAAACCTTCTCAAGAAGGACTCTGCACCATGGAGTAAGTAAGTATACAGAACCTAAAAGCATAAGTTGGGGATCTCCCTCTTGTATATAAAGACATTTAAAATGAAAGCAAACTGCATACGTAAAAACAGTTTCAAAAAAGCATACGGCTATTTAAAAAGTTCAAAAATATTTTTATTTGAAAAAATGTTTTAAAAAAACTGTATTAAAAAAATTATTACAAAATTTGTAAGGGAAGAAGGCAACTGTGATGCTTCGTACTAACTTACTAAGTACTCGAATGGTGCGCCACCGGTACTTTATGTTAAGTCCCGACGTGATGTCTTGTAATACGTACGACGCAAAACATAAAATCCTCATAGATTTTTGTACATGTTTTGACGTTCCAGAAGTATTAGATTCTATTCATTGTATTGGGGAACATAATTGTTTTTATCGGGGTTGTCTGCGGGAGCGGTGCGTGTTCTGTTATTAGTCGTAGACCGTTGGCTCAGTTGAGTTATGCTTCTAGTCTCTGTATACGTTTCAAGTTTTTGTGTTATGACCTAATGATCACCCGAGTTTAGGGTCGAAACTGGCTGCCATATAAATAAAACTATTTACATGTGAGTTGGTTGTGGCTGTGAATATTTATAGATACTGTATTTGCTATCCCAACAAGGATGTTTCATGAAATAATTTGAAATGCCAACTTGATGCACCTAGGTAATACTATTGATGTATTCTTAGCTCGACATGTTTCGGGTACATATGCCCATCATCAGGAGCATTAGATGTTGAGTTGCAGCATGTGGTTTTCTGCACGGAGTTTTTGGATGCGTGGTGGCTTTGAGAGCCGCTGCGTAGGTCGTGTGTACGGTGCGGAAGGACACGGCACAGCACCATCCGCACCGTACACACCACCCACGCAGCGGCTCTCAAGACCACCACCCATCCACAAACTCGGTGCAGAAAACCATATGCTGCAACTCAACATCTAATGCTCCTGATGATGTGCGTATGTACCCGTAACATGTGGAACTAAGAACACATCAATAAAATTACCTAGTTGCATCAAGTTGGCATTTCACTTTATTTCATGAGGAAGATGCTCGGTCAAACAACCCTCAAGGATTGTTTCATGTTATATTTAGATTGGGAAAGTACGTGCAGCAAGGCTCTATCGACTCACAAGGCCCATACACATTTACGAATGTACAGGACTGTTTTACCGGTATAGCGAGTCGCTACTGTCTAGACGGTTCGTGGATCGAATCCCCGTGGGAGGCGAGATTTTCCCAACTCTTCCAGACCTACCCTGAGACTCACCCCGTCTCCTATACAATGAATACCAGGTCATTTTCGGGGGGGGGGTGAAGTATCCGGGGTTTGGCGTTAACCAACCACCGCATCTAGCGCCGAGGTTCAAGAAAGAGTAGAGCCATACCTCTACTTCCTCTCTGTGCCTTCATGGCAGGTTATAGCGTGAATTTTTAGAACTGTTTGCGCCTTATACGGAACATATGCCATGAATCACATCACACGACTCAACGAATTTTATTCACCCCTGATTTAAGTAACGCGTCTATTTTCTTTTCCGTTGGTAATGAGTGCCTGGTATGTATAGGATGCTGAAAAACACAAGTTGCAGAAAACAGCTCCAGATGGTTGAAGGGTGTGGAAGTGGATGGCCTGTAACAGGACAAGCACACAACCTGGGAAGTTTTGGTGAGCAGAGTGAGGAAAATGAGGTACCTGGTAAAGGAGAAAGATACAAAGACTCCCCCCTGCTAAGGAATGGGAAATTTACGACAGCTTTGTGACATTACGAGAGGGAACAAAACAGGGCAAATGCTTCTTTATACGCGGAAGCGCCATGAACGCCGGGGAAACATAAAAAGGAAACGGGATCTGGTTAAGCAAGAGCCCAGTAGCATTTTGAATACTCGTTTACTTTATGTTTACTGGAAAGGAGCACGTATAAACAGCTTGGACTCTGACAGCATTAAAATGGGAGCAGGATCACAAAACGACAGGCTAGTTCAGTGACTGGCATATCCCATGTTCATACAGATCGCTGTCTTGCTGGTGTGGACTAAGGTACGAACGCGTACTGACATTTAGTGACGTTAATTTACAGAAATATTGAGTCAGTGCGTATGAGAGAATACTCCTACTCAGTGGGTACTGGGTGATCTGTCCCACGGTTAAAGCGGGCGGGACATGAAGCTGACCAACCCCATCTAGTGTCAAGGTGAGGGAGGAATGGTGAGGTACAGCTATCCCTGCACAGGCCTGGAGAGGCCCTTAGGGGTCCAGGGGGTTGACGCGCTTACGTCTTCTTCTTCGTCTTCGCCTCAATTCTAACATCCCCTTATGAAACGTTAATTCGAAATGGGACTGAAAGTGAGCAACGACCTCTTTGGAATGACTGTAAAAAAGCTATCCCTATACTGGCCTAAAGAGGCTACTGGGGCTCCAAGAAGTGGAAGCTCCCAGAATTTCAAGACAACCGGCATATGAAAGTGGTCAGATTGTCAGCCCTATGAACCGGCCGCCTTTAACACCAGGGGGTACCTCCGGTACTCATTTCTGCTGCAGGATGAGTCCACCCCAGAGCCATAGTGCGGCCGGAATAATTAAGTCAATGAGAAATCCCATTAACCCCATCGGAAATCGGAGCCGCTACCTTCCGATTTGTTCAGCAGTGCCTCAACCAAATGCGCACCGCGTACTCCAAGGTCAGAAACGAGTGTAGCTATACCTCCGCTCCCAAATGTGCCATCATGGAGTACCCACAGAGCATCCGGTTCACTTCCCGAGTGTCAAGCAGCCGGGGCGAGAAGCTGCCAACTCACCTGCACTCAGTGCCGTGGTTAAGAATAACCGGAATTGCACCTCCACCCCTACATGCCTTCATAACGTGATGGTTAAAGAAGTATAAAAAACAACATTACTTTTACCTCTTAACAAAATGTAACAGCAATCGAATCACAGGGGGTAGGATGGACGACCCATGTAGCATGCATAGGATATATATACTATAAGTAAAGGTAAAGTTCACATCAGAACAGGACATGAACACCCGGAGGTGTAAAGGTACAGCTCTACTCTTTCCTTAACCTCGGTGCTAGGATGGGGTGGATGGTTATCGCCACGTCCCGGCCGCTTTACCCCCTGGAAAGAGACCCGGCATCCAATGTATATGAGGCTGGGTGGGCCCTAGAACCGGTATGGACGGGTGCGGAAAATCTCGCCCACACCGGGACTGGATCCACGGACCAAACAGCCCGCAGCGAGTCGCTGTACCGACTGTGCATATAGGATACTGAAGGCTAAGCACTGCACAAAATTTTAGTGGTAAATGCTGAAGGAAATAAATCACATGCAAGACTTAAGGCTTAGGTGAAAAGATAATATTAGATCGGATGTCAGAGAAACAGGTTGTAAACATGCGGACAGAGTTCATATGGATCAGGACAAAGACCGGCCCCTGTGAACACGGCAGTGAAATTCAGCTTCAATAAACGAATCTGATTTCTTGATTAGATCAGTGACTGTTGGCTTCTCGATAATGACTCCTTCCTGTGGAGTTATTATTAACTGCAAAGGACGGATATAGGGAAATATTCCTTTGTGAATAGGACCTCCAACACTGGAACCAGTTACCTGCAGAAGTGTCAGACACTTTCCCTGCAAACCAATTATTTTTAAAAAGAGGGTAAGGAAAGTGATAATCGGTGTGAGTTAAAGGAAGATAAAGTGTGTTGGAAATCATCTAAAAGTGTAGAAAATTGAAATGAAGTGAAGTGAAATTTTTAAGAAGTGAAATGAAGTTGAAGTGAAGTGAAGTGAAGTGACTTGAAATGAAGTGAAGTGCAGTGTAGGGAAGGGGGTAAAAACGAGACTTTATGGAAAAAGTTTATATGAGTAATAAAGTGGTGAGAAGTGAAGGGCTGGGGTGAAAGCGTGAGTACAATATGTGTGGGGAAAAATACTGGAAACTGTATACACTACTTTCATACCTTGGTGTTGTTTACCTTTTGTACATGTTGTATTTTAAGATGTCTTGTGTGTATTGTTGTTAGTTGTCTTGTGTGTATTGTTGCAGTTGTCTTGTGTCTGTATTGTTGTCATCTTATGTGTATTTGTTGTACTATATGCGTATTGCTGTTTTTACTTTAGATCCCGGACTGCTGGCTAGAAGTTAGTATTCGGAAGGTCCTGCGACCGGCCTTCTGTTTGCACGCTGAACGGCATTTCATGAGATTTTATATCGAGCAGTTGCACTGAAATTTATAGTTAAAACCTAACAAAAACACATTTAAATGATACCTAAGAGCGCATAACCCATCGCTAAATGTTCGTAGCAGCAACAAATACGTATTTCTCTGAAATGGTGTGTAGAAAACCGCACATTTTACTTCCGGCACACTACTTTCTGTACGGCTTACAGGTCTCAAGACAGTTAAAGAAACGTTAGTGAGGGTCAAATTTCTGAACTACTTTCAGTCTAAAAAAGATTCGAGTTTTTCACAGCGGGCGTTGTTCAAGTGACAGTCTTGTGAGTTGCAATACCCTGCAGGATAAAGCAATTTTTCTAACGTTCCCCCGAAACGTCGTTACAAACCTATTAGGCTACAGTGTGTACTTAAACATCTACAATTTTTCAACGTGTTTTAAGGTAAATATTTGTTTGAACTGGCACCGTTAACTTAAAAAAATAATCTCCATTACAGTAAACATAAGGGTATCTTGCTTGTATGAGCCTACCACTGACTGCTATGTTCAGGTGTCCTATAAGTCTAGAACCATAGTGTAAAATAAGGTATCCGGATGCAACACGTTAAATTCTTCAGCGACCTCACTATGAATCATACTGAGTGGTGAACGACAGAGTTCACTTCGTACTAAATTAAAATATTACATTCGTTTTCCTGAACGGATGGGGTTTAAACCGTGGACGTATGAGAATAAGAAGAACCTATGAAAAAGGTAAATTTCAACCTACAGCAGGCCATGAAGACGGGGGAGTGGGGTTATAGTTCTACTCTTTCTTTAACTTCGGCGGTAGATTGGGTGGGTGGTCAAGGCCTCGCCCCTACCACTTTAGGCCCTGGAGAGAACCGGTAAACATAGTATAGGAGGCTGGAAGCGGTCTAGGGTCGGCCTGAACGGGGACGGGAAAATCTCGCCCCCACTCGTTTTCGATACCCCGACCATTCGGAACGTAGCAAGTCTCTATACCTACTGAGATACCCCGTAAGAAAGGTTGCAGTAAGCATTAAACAACACACCGATTACAGTTAGCTGCGACACCATTCGCCGTGTGATTGCTGACTGGATACATCGTCTATGTTCGTGTATCAGTCATAATGGTGGACACAATACACACATTCTGTGAACACATGGCATATTCATGATTTTTCCTACGCTTCCAGATTCACAGAACGCTCTGTGTATTTAGTGTTTATGAACCAAAATCATTTCAAGACGCAAGTTCTCTCTCACAGCGTTCCATTCGTTCGCTCGCTCGGTCACTGTCACTCGATCACATATGCATACATTCGTCATCCGGTAAATGTCAAAGACTCCGTAATGCTGACGATTGAGCAGACCAGCTTTTTGGGTCCTCATCTTGCTCGCGAACCGTGGTTACCCAGTTAAACCTACAGGGTATGAAACAGTTTCCTCAAAATGAAACAACACTCGCTCTTATTTCACAACAAAAAAATAAAAGAAACTATGTTCGTATTTCTTTGCTGTAAGCAACTTTTATGATTACGTCTGCTGTTTCTCTTATAACAACAGCTGCATGGCTGAAGAACAGACGTTTACATTTTGTAAGTAACTCCGGGTCATTTTAATGGAAATTAATTTTACATCAGTTCATCGTCAAAGGGGGGAGTTTAATGGAAGAAAAATTAAAAGAGTCTTCTGTGAACACAGAAAAAAATAATAACTGCAGCGAAGTCTGGTTTGATACATATATTTTTTTTTAGCAAAAAACATTTCAGCATTGACTGACTGTAGTGCTATTTCCATCTGTTTTTAACTTTGCATTCGTATTCTAATTTTTTTTAAAATAATATTCTTACTCCTAACTGCCACACACTGTTCCTAACTTTTGATAAGCCAACCGAAGAGCGTAAAAAGATCCAGTTTCCAAAACAGTGTATTCTGTTCGGAACACCAGATGATGGACATGGGTCCGTCAGCCAGGTAATTCCAAATTCATCACCTGTGCCAAACACGATTCCGTGAAAGACACATTTACGTCATAAATTTACAAAAAATAAGAGTAAAAACATACATAAACAGGAAACAGATAATTGACATTTTACGAACCGTAACATTTCACCAGCTTAATGGCATAAGCGTCAACTGAAGTGCATAAACGACTTTGAAGTGGCCCTGTGTGGATTCTGGAGGAGAAAATTGACAATGCCTCAAAATATATGGTTGTTTTTACTTAGAAAACAGTACAAAATGAAGACAACACTGTTTCCCTACACACAGAAATGCCGCCAGGAGTTTCTATAAGCCAACTTCTCTTTTACAAGAGAAAAAAATCCCATAGATTTAAATGCATATCCATACACCGAGCCCATGTAAGTGCAGTAGCTCCAACAAATTATTCATGCAACTTCATACGGCTCTGGTAGGTTAGGGTCAACTGCACATCTCAGGGGTTGTAACGGACGAATGAGAAGCAATGGTGGAACGACAAACAGTTAGGGAAACTCGATGCAACACAGTTCTGTCAAGTGCCATTATACCCACCACAGAGTACACGCATACGGTGAGAAACCGTTATTATAAAAACTAATAGTGGTGCAAGTCTGCAGATCGTGTGATAGCTTCAGTCTCCATATTAATTAGCTTCAAGCGGTACAATTTCGAAGGGTTATGTTCAATTTCTATGCTCAAGCAGCAGGCAATGCAGTAATATACAGGATGACGACGTAAAGCTCCATGCATTAATCTCGACAACAGATGTAGGAGGGTGGCTAGCTTCATGTTCTGGTTGAACCTGCCTCCGTGAAAAGCACCTCTTACAAATGTCATACAGGTCACACAGGCGGAAGGTCAGTGCCACTCTGCAGATACAAGTGAACAGATAATCCTACTGCCCACACCAAGTAGAGAACACAGACAACTTACCCTATATTTCCTGACATAGTGTTGTACTGTTGATTAATTAGGCACCGTTCATCGTTTGACACAAACCCCATATTTGTTGTTGTTTGTTACACGACTCTCGACAAGTTTCGAAATGTGCGGTTCATCTTCTACCATAACAGAGAACCAAGGAAGTCCCTGACGATTAACAAATTGTTCGAAATATACCGGGCATATTGTAACATACTACCAAAAGTATACTAATTGTATTAGACAGTGCAATGTGTCTATCTACAGATACGTCACTTTACTAACCAACCAATTAAGGTTTCCGTACACTATAATTTACGACACGATACTACTAAGTAAAGGGAATTTTGATGTTTTGCTGACCGTGCATCTCAGTATAATCTTAGTAACTGACCAACTTAATGGACAAATTCTTGTTTTACAATAAGTTTATTATATTCCTCTACATGTTTCGAGCACTGTTGTGCTATTTCTATTCAATCGTCTCCTAGACGTCCATTTCGCATAGGCCCGTACGCCGCGCTATATCTGTTTTAGTACCGTTTTATACTCTTCTTATACGTTGTTTCCTATCAGTGCTTGTGATATCGTGTAGGCCGTCAATTTTCGGTATCAAATACGACGTTTATCTCCAGGGAAGAATTCGCCTGAAGACGGAGGAAGTATAACTAACTCCACGGAGCAGAGTCATTCTTCAGAGGCTAGCAGGTTTTTCGCTATTCAAGAAATTCCCGGCGTTTTACGGAACCCGAAGGTTCATTACCGCATTCACAAGCGCCCGCCACCTGCTCCTATCCTGATCCACATCAATCCAGTCCATGCCTCCCCATCCAAATTCTTGAAGATCCACTTTAATATTATTTTCCCATCTACGCCTAGGTCTTCGAAGTGGTCTCATTACCAAAACTCTGTATGCACCTCTCCTATCCAGCTACGTGCTACATGCCCCGCCCATCTCATTCTTTTATTTTATCACTCGACTAATACTTGGTGAGCAGCACAGATCATAAAGCTCCTCATTATGTAGTTTTCTCCACTCCCTTGCTACCTCGTTTCTCTTAGGATCAAATGCCTTCCTTAGCACCCTTATTATTGAACACCCTCAGCCTATGTTCCTCCTCAATGTGACAGACCAAATTTTACACTAATACAAAAGAGGCAAAATTGCAGTACTGTATATCTTGATTTTCATAATTTTAAGAGCAAACTGAAAGACAAAAGATTTTGCACCGAATTATAACAAGGAGTCCCTGACTTCAGTCTCCGAAAAGTTAGCGCCAACCTACCAGACGAAACGGAATTATAACCAAAAGCTCACAATCCCTATGGAAATTCACTGGCCCATAAACCTCAAAATTTTACAGAAGACCTGCAATATATAAATCTGGTGATTGATGTAATTTTTAATGATTCTAAAATTCACTTATGTCGTTCATGATATAACAGAATTACATGTGTAGTTATCGTCACAAATGTTGTTTGCAACGTTGATAACATCTTTTCAAAGACTGCTCAGAGCGTATAATAACTGCCGTAGAGTTTGTTAAGACATAATCGAGTATACAAAAGTACGTGAATAAGCGGTTGTTTTACATGCCACCAGCCGAGTATAACCTGACACAATAGAGGAACATGAGATTTGAAGAGGCAGGGAAAATATATGCCTCGTAGGCAGATAATATTAGAACTTTAATGATCTAAACGGAAACCACTAGTGAAGACAAAATTCCTTATATTAGCTTCGCCGTACAAGACTTATACATGCCTCTATTGTCAGCGCAGGTACTGAATATGGAGGTTAAGCCGTGAGTGTGGGTAAAATGGGAAAGGGTCCCAATTATAGCATCGTCAAGTGAATGATGATGATGATGATGTCTTATCAGATCTCGCATTCAGTTCTAACCAGGAACAGGGATTAGTCTGAATCTATACGAGTAGACAGAGAACGGTATTGTTCCTCACAACATGATGTGGCTCTCTTAATGCTATGGTTTATTATAATACATCCGAAAATAATCCTGTCTTACACTCTGTTGAAGAATAGGTACATTCACCATGACGACGACAGTAACAAGTGAATACTTGACACAATAATTGTATTGCACACTGCCCATTGTCAAAGGTAAGCTTATCTTTCATGCAGCGCTTCAGGAGTTTACTTCACTCTCGTTTGCTTATGACTGGCTGTCATTATACTAGCTACAAGAAGCAGGCTGTTTCTTTAGGCATCATCCGCCACCTATTAGTTGTAATTCCTTGCCTTGTATGGAACCAGGACTAAGGCAACCTTATTCACGACAGCCACTCCATGGATCCTCTACTAAACCAGTAGAACCCGGTCCATATTTTGAAACAATATTTACTAAAAGTAGGATTTTAATATTATCCTTTCATCTACACATAGACAACAAAACCATTGCTAACAGAACAATAGAGGGTTCAAAAATACGACTGATGTTAATTAATGAAATTTGAAGTAAATGTTACGAGTGAAGTTCAATTAAAACGAGGAAGAAGAATAGTGTATGAAGCGAACACAAACGACATAAAGATAACTATCAACATAATGTAATAAAGCTAACAAACAATACGTGCTAAACGCTCAATATAAAAAGAGATGGCAGTAACTGCAACGGGCATAACAAACGACTTGAGTCGTATGCAGGTACTGAGTGAAAAATAATCTTTTGGATGTAATGGCACAAAACAATGGGATAATTTCTAACAAAAAGATACATATCAATATAAAAACAAAATTAAAACATGCATATAAATTATAGATAATATTAAAATTGAAGCAAGGAAATTTATGTAATTCAAACAAAGTTTTAGGTAAAGCTTTCAGCATAACACTTTAAAAATGCTTCAAACTGTAGATGATAAGGAAAAGCAGTATAATACAACTTAAGGTAAGCTGCGAGGACGGATTTACAAAGCTCGATACTGTACGCAGACTGATACAGAAAATCAATGAAAAGGTCTTACTTATTAACTCCATGGTGCAGAGTCCTTGTTGAGAAGCTAACTGGTTTGCAGCTAGTCAAGAAATTCCCCGCATTTCACAGAACCCGAAGGTTCATTACCGCACTCACAAGCGTCCGCCACCTATCTCTATCCTGGGCCAACTCAATACAGTCAATATACCCACATCGCACCTCCTGGAGATCCATCCTAATATCCACCCATCTACGCCTAGGTCTCGCCAGTGGTCTCCTTCCCTCCGGTTTCCCCACCAAGATCCTATACACCCCCCTCTCCTCACCCATACACGCCACATGCCCAGTCCATCTCATTCTTCTCGATTTTATCACCCGCGCAATATTGGATGAGGAGTACAAATCATTTAGCTCCTCGTTATGCAATCTCCTCCTTTCCCCCGTTACCTCGTCCCTCCTAGGTCCAAATATTCTCCTCAACACCATGTTCTCAAACACC
>Ga0123354_10014324_pt1 | contig 12349 bp, 7 predicted proteins | sample TergutLab28metaG_2_FD_97872 | JGI IMG/M metagenome (GOLD analysis project Ga0123354, IMG submission 97872) | Labiotermes labralis P4 segment gut microbial communities from Petit-Saut dam, French Guiana - Lab288 P4 | ecosystem: Host-associated > Arthropoda: Insects > Digestive system > Gut ... | reverse complement strand
GACGGGAACGATTGACCCTGAAGTTATGCATAACTTACGTTTGATTTTTAAAATAGTGTTATAAAAATCATGTCACACTGTAACCGTAACATAACGCTGTTTGCAACTGCGATTTGATACATACAAATGTAACTACATGTTCCATGACTCACTCGCCTTATTTAAATCGTAAGGTTCAATTTGCTCGTTTTTTATCTCAGAATTTCTAAAGTTGATTTTATTTTTCAAAATTCTAATGTGCTAGTCACCAGTCGATTTCAGTTACTGATATTGGCTGAAGGGCAAATCGCGTAATACCGTCGAATTCATCATGACTACTAAATGTGTTATTTTTTAATTTCGTTTTGTGCGAGGTGAAGGCAGCAGCCCGGCCCTCCTCCCTCTGTGTGCAAGCCTGGCTGCAACTTCATTTACGATACAAATAAAACACACGCGTAGGCACGGTTGTTCGGAAAGCACGTACGGTGTGTTCAGGGACCGAGCACACACAGCAGGTACAGTGGTCATTTCAACGCCGGGGCAAATTTACTTACTCTACACAAACAATATACATAACAACACAATGAGATAGAGTACCCAGAACGGAACATACATAACAATAAGTATACATAAACATAACAGTAAGAATACATAATTTAGAAAATTAAACAGAAGCATATAAAACATACAACCATACATAAATGATACAAAATGGAACCAAAAGGATATAAAAAACATGTGATAAGCGAAAGAGCCATATAAGCAGCAAACCTCATATGATCTATCTATTCTAATAAAGTTAGACACCCTATTACTAAGACCTTCACTCCACTTGTCGACACTTCACTTCTTCCCCATGTAAACTTCACCCCACTACACTTCACTGCCCTCTCATTTGGCTTAACCCCATTTAAATTTCCTACCGCTCCATTTCACCTCACCTCACCACACTTCACCTCACTTCACTTCACTACACTTTTAGACGATTTTCGCCACACTTCTATTCCTTTCACCTCACCCCGTTTATAATTACTTTCCTCTCTTTCTAAAAATTTTAGGTTTACAAGGGAAAGACCCTAACGCTTCTGCAGGCAGCTGGTTCCAGTTTTCAATGGTCTTATTTACAAAGAAAAACTTCCCAATATCCGTTTTTGCTGTCTGTCCTAACTTTCCAAACATAATCTACCCTACTCAAACAGTAAGCCCTTCGCAACCTGTCGCGTTTAGCTTTCCAAGCCCGTTCCCCAGAGTATGTTTTAAAAAGTGCGCATAAGCGTGCTATCGTCCTACGCTGAGCCAAGGTTTTCCAGTCAGGAATCCTTCGTATGATTTGTAAATTGAGCAGCTTTCTTCTGCACTCGTTCTAACGCATTTACATTATCTCATAGACGACAAAATTTTTAGTAAAAAGCGTTATTGAACATAAAATGTGTGTTTTGATTTTTCGTACAACTTCAGCCTGACTCTTTCTAAGAAGAATTCAGTGAGATATTTTCATAAATTTTCACAGGTCTTCATGTAAAGTGCTCGTTATTCTTGTCAGTGCTTTGTGAAATTCGGAGTCATCAGTATACACATTCAGTGCAGCCGCAGCCGCAGCCTCGTAACCAGTACTTTTTTTTTTCTGCGGCAAAATCTTGGAACATTTCAACCAATCTCAGGCTCCATACTTTTCTTGTCACATCTGCAGTTCGCTACGCTATAGGCCGGTTAACTGCCTCAACAACTTTTGAAACCAAGTCCTCCCTGTCACCATTACGTATGATTGTGCTTTCCGTAAGGAATGCAATATTTTGATCAATATTAACTGATACTTACTTACTCCACGGAGCATAGTCCTTCTTCAGAAACTAACCAGTTCTCAGTTAGTCAAGAAATTCCCCGCATTTTATGGAACCCTAGGGTTCATTAGCGCATTCACAAGTGCCTGCCACCTGTCCCTATCCTGAGTCAGATCGATCCAGTCCGTACCCTCACATCCCACTTCCTGAAGATCCATCCTAATATTATCCTCCCATCTACGCCTGGGTCTCCCAAGTGGTATATTTCCCTCAGGTTTCCCCACCAATACCCTGTATACGCCTCTCCTCACCCCCATACCAGCTACATGCCCCGCCCATCTCAATCTTCTCGATTTTATCACCCGCACAATACTGGGTGAGAAATATAGATCATTAAGCTCCCCAATATGTAGTTCTTCCATTCCCATATTACATCGTCTCTCTTAGGTTCAAATATTCTCCTCAACACCCTGTTCTCAAACATCCTCAACCTACGTTCCACCCTCAGTTTGAGTGACCAAGTTTCATACCCATACACAACTACAGGCAAAATTATAGTTTTGTACATTTGCATTTTTAAATTTTTGGATAGCAAACTGGAAGACAAAAGATTCCGCAGTGAATGATAGCAAGCACTCCCTGACTTCAATCTGCTTTTAATTTCTCCCTGAATAGAATTTTGATTCGTTAGGGTTTTTGCCAAATATTTGAACACTTCCATCCTTTCAAAGGAACTATTATCAATCTTTATACTGTGACTTCGCCCTGCATTCTGCTCTCGAGACGTTACCATGTACTTAGTCTTTTCAGCATTTACCTCTAGACCAATCTCCTTACCAGCGACTACCAAAGCTTCTGTGTTTTGCTCTATAGTACGTACGCTTCCGCCCAATATATTAACAATGTCAGCACAAACCAGAAGGTGATGTGTACCATTTAATCTCAAGCCAATATTAATTGATAGTATGGTTAAAGCGTGGCCGGTGCGAGTGGCCGCGCGGTCTAAGGCCGCTCTCCTGCTGAGATCGTGAATTCGAATCCCACCAGGGGCATGGATGTTTGTCTGTTGTGTGTTGTCAGGTAGAGGTCTCTGCGACGAGCTGATCACGCGTCCAGAGGAGTCCTACCGACTGTGATGTGCCGTTGTGTGTGATCTAGAAACCTCAAGAATGAGGTCATGGCACGCGTTGGACAGCAACACCACAGAGGAAAAAATGGTTAAAGCGTGTACAGGCGATTTTATACGACCTCTGCAGTCGGTCGTGGTTAATATAGGTATAACCCGTTGCAGAAGACCCCGAATGGAGCCATCGGTCCCTTTTTCTGAATGTTGGTACAACGTACAGAACCGAAAGTGTGAAGAGAGTGCGAAACAACTGCAATCAAAGGCCGAAAAAGTTTAAATAATATTCTTTTGAAGAGAAGCGAAACTATTAGCCTGCCCGAGGCGCCCATACGTAATCGGAAGTCCCTGTTTTCAAATCAGGTACTTAGAACTATTAAAATAGGGACAGTACTAGGATAGGAAGTGGACTAATCCTGATGCAAAGTTTAAACGCGCATCAGCGTTGCCGTATATGGAGGCTAAATTCCATATCTTTCATTCTATTCATTTCCAGTTGGCTGATTAATAACAAGGGAGCCTCAAGTGCTGGTAAGGTTACAGCGACACTGGCGCCACGCAACGGCAATACATGTAGAACGTAAAACAAAAACATGGCGGCCGTACGAAAGAAAGTCTTAGCTTTTAGATTGCTGGTAAAAAGTAATCATTTCGAATCACTTTTACATGCTATTTGATTACTTTAACAAGACAAGTATTGTACCTAACATAACGTAACACTGAAGCGCCTTCGAACCCATTGTTGTAGTGGAAAAAGCAATAAATATTACATATTCTGAGTGTATGTTTGTAGCCTTAGGTATCCAGCATGCAATGCCCATGCGCCATATTGTCATCTACGGCCTGTCCGGCTCTACAAAGTTTTTCCACATTATCTCATAAACGGCACGATCTTTGAAAAATAGTTATTGAACGCAAAATGTGTTTTGATTTCCTGTTCAAATTTGTCTAAAACATTTCTCATTCTAAGAAAAATTTAGCGATATACTACCATAAATGTACTAAGTCTTCATTTAAAATACCCGGTATTCTTATTAGATTTTAATGAAACTTGAATTTCCTGGACAGATTTTCGAAAAATAGTCAAATATAAAATTTCTTGAAACTCCGTCAAGCGGGATCCGAGTTGTTCCATGCGGACGGAATGACGGACAGACATGACGCAGCTAATATTCGCTTCTCGCAATTTTGCGAAGGCGCCTGGAACGCTACCTGCCAGACGTCTTCCGTCAGCACCGCCAAGGTGCAGACGCTAGGAAAGCAGAGAATATTAAAACTTTCTGGTTTGCTGTGTGACTGAAGATAAAGACACTACGGTCGTTCACGACGTCGGCGACTGTTTAGGAGCGACACGTTGTAGGTAAATATTTAGCTGTCGCCAGGCTGTAACAATGCAGAGGGCTTGAACGTGCATGAATATGGCTGCGAGAACCGCCAGTAGGGGAGGTTCTTACAAGCAGTGTCTTGCTGCCCAGGGTAGGAATATTACCCTTAGCGCACTGTGGCAATTGTGGAAAGGAGGCCTAATGTAAATTAACAATTACAAACATGGAAAGTACGAAACTTTTTGGGATTTAACCGACTTCAAATAAACACTGTATGCTATTTACGTAGCAATAGGTCACAGCAGCCAACGAAGAACAAAATTCTGTATTGCATGTAAAGTTTTACATGTTTTTAAGATTTAATGTACGTAACATCAGCAATATCTGGGTATCAAAATGCTAAACCAATCCCCAATAGTGTGGTCAGACCAAGATGCACAACGCACCACACTTAAAGGTTAAGTATTCTTTTGTTTACAGACGGTCCTCGAATTTCGTAGATTATAAATTCTCACCCCTACTCCGTCTTTCGTACACAACTATCGAACAAGCATTACGAGGTATCGCACAGAGGCGCTGTCTGTCGACCAAACCATCTCTTAAATCTATGCGTGTTCCCGGCCGCGTTACTAGGTAAGTAGGTAGTGTTTCTTTGTTCCTGCAAGAATTTTTTTAAAACAGCCCACTTGTTCTCGCAGCAGTGATGTGTTCCTTCCACCCATGCCCCCCCTACAATTCTCCCGTGTCTAGGGCCGTAAAACTGATCCCTGGCCTTTACTTTGTGTCTCCTAAATGCCAGATCATTTACGTTACATAATTAGAATTTTAGGCAAGAAATAAGATTAGAAGATTTATGTTCTCTGTATTTCGTAACCCAACCGACATCTTTGATGGGAATGGGAACGGAACCCCCCCCCCCCCATAACGTATGTCTATTTCTCGACTTTCGAAAACATTTCATTAAAGAATTATGCATGAAGTCGTGAACTGCCTGTACATATATTTTTCAAAGTCATCTATATGGTTGGCGCCCAATGTCATCTTTGTAGGTAGTATTCGCGTACTGAATTACGTTTAGCTACACAAATATCCAGCTTCCTTCGTCCACCTATTATCTATTTTCCAGTTTAAATTGCTGTCCGACAGTGCCGTTTCAGTGGTTTCGCTTTTGCACTTGCATTTGTTTCCCATTACTCCAGACAAGAAACACGCCGAGATTTTTGTTTTTATTGCTGAGGTCACCTTGTCAGCCATAGGAGCAACCATAATTTTTTTTTGGGGGGGGGGGGGGGGGGCTGAACCTACGGCTCTACATAATTTATGTTTGATTTTAAAATATCTCCGAGCCAATATCCGGTTAGGTTACAGGGAAAAACTAAAACTGAAAAGGAAAAATCTACATATTTATAGCTTTCACATTTTTCAAAATTCCAATGTACTGTACCAGTCATCAGGAGATTCTAGTGGCTGTTGTAGGCTGAAGAATAAATCACGTAAAACCTTAGATATCATCCTGTCTACAATTTTTTTTTTTGCTCTTGGGAAAGGGGGAGGGGGGTGGTTGGCACTGCAGCCCGGCACCTCCCCGACCTCAGGTGCGCCAATGTTGGTAGCAGCGTCACACAGAGTCACATGGATGCGATGTACCATCACATCTATGTGACTGCTGATGCCACCTCAGTATCAATCTAATGCACAGTCGGTCTCAGCAATATCTTTGTTAGTCACTTCTGTGGTGATGGCAGTGGGAATGTCTGAAAACACACACAGACTGAAACACAAAATACTGTATTTCTATGAATGTAATATCTATTACTTCTCCTCAACATACATCCTAAAAAAAATCGCTTGTATCTACATTATACACATACACACACATTCAGAGAACATAAAATTATGCAAATTAAATCCGAAACATTCAAAACAGTCAACAAAAGATTTGCAAGTGTCTACCACACTGGCCCTAGTTAACTGTGTTAATTAAAAAAGTTTGAACATATATTAAAAAAACACACACACATTTTCCTGTAACAAGAAATGTTTAACGTACCTTTTTCTTCAAGAAAGAGAATTGTTTTAGATACCTGTTCAGAATTGGGCCACACTATAGTTAAGGTCTCATCGTGTCAAAGGAAATGTTGTATACAACTCAAGAATGGTAGTAAGTTTTACATCCTTAATATCGTCTCTTAAACTGAATGAAATTTACAACAAGAAATAACATTATACTGAAGCCCTGCACAAGTTGCATTTGCATATCTACATTTATTTACATGCTTACATACAAATTATTTTATATAATAAAACCCAAGATCTAGCAAGTAAACATTAATTCTTGGCAGGACAATCTTGAACTCAACAAAAGGCTTCAACAAGGTCACGCTTGCAGTACATGGCAGCGTGTCAGTTACCGCGTATGGGACTCGGCAGAAACGTCGCCAGCCGATTTGCGAACTAGCAACTTCGTCCAACGGGCTGCGCTTTAACAACTGTTGCTGAACGGACAATGATGGAACAGTTTGCTTAATGGAAGTGTTAATAGCTACTAAAACTGAAGCAAAATTTCAGGCTTCCACCACAGTGCAATTGAGGCCTTCACTCTTCCAGAATGTTACGGAGTGTAGGTTGGTAGATGCTTATGATATTTTGTTACCGATGGGCTGTCGCGATAAGTCGGTAAGCAACCACCAGCCTATGCTGCATAACATCCCACAGCAGTGGAGGCGACTGTCTTATTGTTCACAGCCAGCTATAATCCAATAATTCCACAATCTACAGTGTCTAGGGGTCCCTCCCTGAAATCATAACTGAATTTCAGTGACATTACAAAGGGCCCCCTTATGAATGCCCATTGGTATTGTTAATAAAATAAAAAGTCTATGGGTCAGTGAATGAAGGCGCTACAGAGATATACATACAGACCTGCACTAAAGGCTGAAAAAACCCCCCACTTGTCTGCTCATCCTTGATGACAGAAATCAAGCCCAAACAAAGAATTTTTAAATCTATTCATTATTACTCTCTCCCCAACTATTTTTGTTTCATCACAGGTGCCAACAGCAACAACAAAAAATACTTTGTACATAAATTATGCAAGGGTCAATAGTTTATGTGGAGAATGTAATGGGAATTAGAATATTTGACTGACTAGTGAAATGCACCAACATTTGTCGGCCCTTGCTCACGGCATGCCAGTTAAGAAAACCGCCTGCAGCTTACAAATATACTCCCAAGTGTCAAGATACTAGAGTGTTTTGATGAGTTCGTGCGGAAGAAACCTAGCTAAAAAGACGACATTTGAACCTCTTACGAAATTTCAATTAATGACCATCACACAGAAACCTTTAATGGAGAAGTTGTTGGAAGACCAGCTATTCTGAAGCGGTTAACTTTAACGTCTTCAGAGAATTGCTGACTTCACAATTAGGAAGCAAAATGTAATGAATCAATGGATGAGTCATTGAGAAGCTAACTGCCACTGAAGTACAAAAGGAAGTCCCCCACCTTTTCTTCAACCCAAGAGTTCATAATGCAGTAAATGGAAAAAATGTATGAGAAACTGAGTCAGCGAAAGATTATGTGACACTAAGAGTACAAGGAAATAATAAGAAATCACAGAAAGTACAGAATTATACACTTGACTGATATTATAAGGCCAAGAGCATGTCACGAACAGTCTTGCAGTCTTTTGAGGCTGGTGCAGGCAATAAGTTCCCTAATGCATAGTGACGACAAGAAAGGACTTCAAAGATTTTTGTGAAACATGTCATATTTTTAGACATGTCCAGAAATGTGATGTCTTATGATTTTATTATATGACGGGCTCATGAACGTTTAACTGCAAGAACCTCAGTTCTCTGAGGAACTGCATGGACTGACACAATACATGGCAGTAAAGTCACACCAACACACTACGAGAGCAACTTGCTGACATTAAAAATAGTTTTCCATCTCAGATGTTAGAACAAACTAGTACCAACATTTCGTCAAAGAATTAACACAAACATTGCCCTGTATACTTTCCCCACATAACAGAATAACCCTGCCTACAAAGCACGAAAAATTCATGCTGCAATAAATATATCACCTTAATCGGCTTCCTCATAACAATCTTCAACAATTTCACCAAGTTCCCATTTTTTTTAATATGTTTAACACATGCGGTAAGGAAATGATGCTATGATGTCCAAGTTTGTAGTCACATGTACGTTCCATATGGCATGATATAGGTGGCTTAGTTCTGATGTATCTCCTGCCATATTGGTTGATAAGTGGACTGTTTTTTATGCAGCTTATAATGGATCTTTGTAATAGTAAAAGTCCCTGTCAAATGTGTACATTTGTGCTATCAACTAACAGGGAAATTCCAAGTCATTGTTGATACATAACAAAACTCAGGACCTGAAACAGATAACCTCTTGGTGCATGTGTACCCTCCAACAAAAAGAAATGCGGGTTTAATGAAATGTGTTGTGACTGGGTAAGTGTTCTAATTTAATTTCAGAAATTTCAAAGTATTTTGTACGCAAAATTTATTTAAATTTTGTACTGATTTCAAACTCTGTGTGTACAGGATTTGTCCTGTCAGTGATTTATTTGGAACACTTTAAAAGTACAGTTAATACATCAAACACCAGCATAAAACACGTGCTACCATCAATTTATGAAAAGCTGGACATTATGGGTATAGTGGTTGTGTATTGCAACCTTCTGAAAAAACTCATTGTATAATTTTGATTTCTGCATAAACCTTACATACAGTTGAAACAATATAAAAAGGAATATTTTGTCTCTAAGACAAAAACTGAGTTGGAAAAAAGATAGAAAACAGTAAAATATGATGGCTCGATTGATCTGGATCAGAATAGCGACAGGTGGCAGGCTCTTGTAAACATGGTAATGAACTTTTGGGTTCCATAAAATGTGGGGAATTTCTTAACTAACTGAGAACCAGTTAGCTTCTCAAGAAGGACTCTACTGCATGAAGTAAACAAGTAAGTCAGTATAATAGGACATAACTGGTTTATATGGGATGGTTCCAGTAAAAATAGGCTGTGCCTATAAAGAAATGTGTATTCTTGTATTCAAGAATGTGTTAATATCACTGAAGAAGTGAATACTTAAAATGTGGTTTGATTGCGATAATAAATCACTTAATGCAGAATTTATATGAATAATATTCTAGTAAACTATAAGTCAGTTTCAGGACAGAATTACCAAATGACAATATGTTCTCAGGCTTACCCTTGAAGACATTTTTCCAATTTGTTGAATCTTCCCAAACAAGTCGGTAGATGATTTCACTGTACTACTCAAAATACTTTAATTAAACCAACACAATTAAAATTCAACACATTTTTAAGTTTCATATTTATTCTCCATTACCTTTGGGTTAACCTTTTGGCACCGGAATTATTTTTTTAATTTTAGCACACCCTGTATATAAAATGTGAATAATACAGGAACCAAATATGTTAGAATTATGAAACGAACTGCATTTTGAAGAGAAAAAAACGGAGAGTATATATTCAGTACCTATATTTGTTGAATAAATATATAAAATGCAACTTTAGAGGTTAGCAGTTGACATTAGGCGTCAAAAGGTTAATTTAGTATAAATGTTTGGCACCAGGAACATGTCATAAACATTCCAACAGCAGCCCAGTTTATGCTTTAGTATCAAGTTACAAGGGGCAATTGTGAACTATTGCTGTGTAAATGCAATTCATGCAAGTGGTGTGACCCTGAGGAGGAACACTGCTCCTTGATGGAGTGTGACTTGGTGGACACAGTGGTTTGCATAGTATTTGGTTCAAAATGGATAAATCATTTTTGATTAACATTGAACAACAAGAAATTGTTGAGATTTGACAAATAAATATAAAACTCCCATCAGAATTCACCAACAATTATAAGCTTTTTATGGTGAAGGTACTTTAAACATGAGTACTGTGCATCATTGGGTGAGAAAATCAAGGGACATGGGTAGTAATTTGTAACTGAATAAGCAGCCATGGTCTGGAAGGCCAGTTGCCACAACTCACAATTCGAACAGTCAAATTAAGACTTACTCAAGAAAACTGACAAATTTCTCAGACAGCCATATCAGAGATGTTAACTTGTCTAGCTTGTGTCATTGAGATTTATGCATGTTTGGGTTAAGCCACACCCCACACTGACTAGTGTTGCCAGGTCAGCAGCCATATTGAACATCAGATTTGAAAGTAGTTCCAGTAACATTCTCCCTGCAAACCAGATTTGGCTTTTGGTAGTTTGGAGCTTTCAAGAAATGTGTCAGAGACAATTGTTCCACATGTGATGAAGAAGTTCAAAATGCTATGGCAAAATGGTTTTGAGAACAGCCTGAAGATTTCTATAGCGACAGGTTCGTAACACATTTGTTAGCACTGGCAGCATTGTATTGAACAAGAAGCAGGCTATGTGGAGAAATGAAGTACGGAAACAAAGTACATATTCCAAGCTATACTTGTGTTTTGTTTCATTTTGAAACCTTGTCTGGGTGCAAAGAGACAAACATGGAGGCATTACTTTCTGAACAATCTGTGGAGTGCAGGAATTAACATTTTCTGCATTTATATCTAGCTTCATTTGCTAGGCCACTATTCCAACAAACCCCAGAATTCAATGAAATGTGATATAATATTTGAATTTGAAAACACGTTACTATTTAAAACAATCCCCTGTATCAAACTTTGTATTGTATTGAAATGTGCCAATTTAAAATGCCTGTCCTCTCTTTTCCAACAGTACCTGTAACATTGCGATCTGTTGGTAGTCACTCTCCTGCTAAACTTTGGGTATAAGTGACTCAGCCCAGTGTTTAATTAAATGTTTATGGTCCATGAGCCTCACAGCAATTAAAATGGAAGACAGATCTGTCCGAATGCAGCAGGCGAGTTGAATGCTATCGCTGCCCTGTCTCTGGGGAATCTTAGGTTGGATTCTTGGTTGGAAAGCCAGATATCCAAAGATCTTTTGTAGTATTCAATCCTTTCAAATTCCAAGATGTAACCTTCAAAGAAACCACATCCGTTTCCTTCCACATCCTTCCCTAGTCATCATTCAGAAGAAGCATAAAATTCATTGCCATGCTACTGAGAAAGAGTCATTAATAATTATTAAACAGCACGATACAGCCGTTTTTATGTTTTGGCTACCACACAAGCGAGAAACTTCTCCTGCCAACACATCCCAACATGTAACATGTTGACTGCCACCGTGCACTTCACAACTTCACTGCCACAGTACGTACACTAACTTACAGGCTGCATGCAACCAGTGGACACATGATGCCAACTTAAAAAGACTTCAGTGCATTATGCAGTGAACAGAGGCTACCATTATAACATTAGGTATAGCACTGTAGAGGACATAACAGTGTGCAATATCTCCCAACAGTTTCAATTCAAGGCACTGATTTGATGAAATACGTATTAAGGTCTTTGGCCTGGTAACATCACTCAGTGATCAAACAATCTGAGTGTAACTGCTACATGTTTCAGACTAGACTGCCTGACAGGCAGTCCCTGTCTACTAACACACTCCTCAACATGTGGAAATGTCTCTCCAACCCTCAGAGACACTGCAGCATCCTCAAAGCTGCTGTTTCCCAACCAGGGTTCTGCATGGCCCTAGTGTTCCACAGAACATTGTTAATGGTTCCAAAAGAGATCATGGCATGAGAAAATAAAAATTCTGAAACAATGTGAAAAATTCCAATCCTATGAAACATCACGGATATTTTTGTCTGGAAATTGGCAATACTGCAGTAATCTCTGCGCACTATCAACTGCCTCTTTGTTCTGTTTTCGTCAATTTGTATTTAAAGTACATTTAGTTGCACTGTATCTGTGTTTGCTTCATACTACTACACAGCCCTCCCATCAGAGATCTGCTGGATGTCAGATCATACAGGGGAGGAAATGTGGACTCCAATCATTACCTAGTGATAGCTAGAATGAGAGCCCGAATATCAAACGTAAAGAAGATAAGAGGAGAGAGGATAAGTAAATTCTGTGTATCCAAATTACAAGATGAGAATATGGCAAACATGTATGCGAAGAGACTAGAGGAGCGGTTGAAACAATCTCCCTGTACTGGTGGGGAAACAATACAAGAAG
>Ga0123354_10014322_pt1 | contig 12350 bp, 6 predicted proteins | sample TergutLab28metaG_2_FD_97872 | JGI IMG/M metagenome (GOLD analysis project Ga0123354, IMG submission 97872) | Labiotermes labralis P4 segment gut microbial communities from Petit-Saut dam, French Guiana - Lab288 P4 | ecosystem: Host-associated > Arthropoda: Insects > Digestive system > Gut ... | reverse complement strand
TGTAGATACAATTAAAATTATAAAATATTTAAAAGTGCTCCAACATGTTTCGGATCACAGAGGATCCATCATCAGGGAGCATTGTACAGTGCTTGGCTAAAAATTACAAGAATGATTCTATCGAGAGTCCGTTGACAAGGACAAGGTCGGTGTTATGGCAGCATATTGTGCGTGTGTGTAGTTCACTGTATATGAAGGCACTGACTTCATATACAGTGAACTACACACACGCACAGCGGGTCAGAATATGTTGCCATAACACCGACCTTATCCATGTCAGCGGACTCGATAGAATCATTCTTGTAATTTTTAGCCAAGCACTGTACAATGCTCCCTGATGATGGATCCTCTGTGATCCGAAACATGTTGGAGCACTTTTAAATATTTTATAATTTTAATCTATCTACATATTATATATTGTGCATTAGTTGGATAACAAAGTGTTTAATTATTATTGATGCACGGTGAAAACATGAAGATGGACGCAGTTTATTTATCCGAATCATTTACCAAACTATACGGTAACATAACCAAGCAAACCACAATTATAACAAACACGCACCATGGCCCAACATTATGTTAGGATTTGCAGGAGGCAGTGAACTTACCGTGAAATGCCAGTTGTATAGTCAAGCTGGAGTTTACTCATGCGAAATATTTACTAGTTTTTGACACAACTTATACTAAATTATGCGACGAATCGTTGCGGTTTTGAATTTAACTTCACAGGTTGTTCTTTGGAGGATCCCGGTGGCCGCCAGTTTTAAGGTGTGGACCTGCGGGGGCTAGCTTATTAGGGATTGTGGGTTCGAATTCCGCCGGGGCATGGATATCTCTCTCCTGTTCATGTTGTGTGTTGTCAGGTAGAGGTCTCTGCGACGGGTTGATCACTCGTTCAGAGGAGTCCTACGAGTGTATGTGTGTCATTCAGTGTGATAAAGTGGAACAGTAAGTAGATACACCTACAATAAACACACAGACAGAGGTCTTAATAAGAAAGAAAGGAAACAAAGAAATAGCGTTCTTTGTAAACTGATCAGAAAAGTGGATGTAAACTCTGCTGAAAACTGATTCGCAGATTAGCGTTTGTGTTAAATACGTAGTAATTTGCAGTATGTCAAATAACTGATGTAAACATGCGACAAACACATCACACTTGTAGGGGAAATAGATCTAAGAGCGGAACCCACGAAATTTGCAGCTTGATCGGGCGCAGTATTACACACTGCCACTCTTAAGTCGCGCGTCCGATTGTAACTGGTAACTGAACGCTTAATCACAGCCCAGTTACACGTGTTGGCTTAATGGATGTAAATCTTTTTTGTGGATTGTGAGTATAAGTGCAGGGTAAGACAGAGGGTTTTTAGTGTGGAGTAAATTAGAGGGGTTTTTTTTGTGAATATGCAGTTTTGTGTAATACAGAGGTTTTTCACTCAATTATTATACCAACTAATGCACTTATATAAAATTTATACATTAAAACACTAAAACTGCTCCGACATGTTGACAACATGCACGTTGTAACAATGAAAACAGAGATTTTTATTTATTGTAGAAACCTCTGTAAGGAATAGTTCTTATAAACATGTCGTAGCAAGTATAGAAGTCGGTTTCGTGAAATTTCAGCATATTCCAGATCAACAACATGGCGAATGATTAATAAATTAAAAAAATAATTTCCTCGTTGAAGAAGAAGCTGGAGCAATAACTACGTGTTCTTGCAGAAGAAACACCACACGATACTGGAGTGCTTTCAGAAGCATGTCCAAGAAAGTCTTTCAGACGTTTGTCCCAGGATATCGGTGTTTCAATGTAACTTCTTAACGTCGTCACAAAACTGATTTGTTTCAAAACATTCAAAGTAACTGTTGTGCGAAAGCCCCAGTCCGTGTTGCGGCGGTACGGATTTGTAACTGGTTCTGTGAAAGGGTACGTACTGGTGACGTCGATCCCTTGCTGGCTTATTTTACACATAAGATGAAGTAAACGGCTAAGTAAATGGCCTACTAGTCGAAAGATATCAACAAACACAAACGAAAAACAAATTTAGTGAAATCAATTTCACAGCGCGAGCACTTTATAGGTTTCGAACTTCACACAGTTTCTAATAATTCGTTCACCAGACGTCATGCGTTTCCGAGATTCGGTCATCTACCAATGTGATCTAAAGTGCAGGGAGCATATTATGAAATCCACATAAATAACGTAGATTCTATAAGGGGGTTCCGTTTGCAGGTGGACACTGTGCAGTGTAACATGTTAGGCTGTGATGTAGGGAAGAATGAAAAATAAACACCGAATTTTTTTTTGTAAAATCTGAGAGAACCTTGGAATATCTACGCGTGTATTGGAGGACAGTATTATAACATATTTTCACGACGTGAGATTTGAGAATGTGGATTTGATTTCACGTAGATATGGATAAGATTTAGTGGCGGGGCAGTGACGTAGTTTGTTTTCATCAAACACAGACAAGACTTCCTTGTTCGAAATTACGTTCTGGTACATTTGCTCCTGTAAAAGTTGTGAAGGCATGCAGGGGGCGTAAAGGTACAGCTTCACACATTCTTCCTACGTTCACACTTTCTGTAAAACTTAGAATGCCAAATCTGCCTAAAAAATTTGCAGCTATAAGCATAACAATGAAGCCTGGACAGACAAAACATTCAGGGTAACTGAATCATGAACAACAAGAATACGGTTTACGAACAACTAAACCGAAGTATAATTATAAATTATAATACATGCTCGCATATACCACCTTGCTCTTTCTTGATCAACTTTTCCTTTAGCTCACAAAGCTTAGGCTTATATTTGGCTTTCCTATGTTTCTCGAAACAGGGCGATTATTGCTTAAACAACCAAGTGAGTAAATTTCGTCCTAACACGGACCTTGAAGGCCCAGAAGGGGAGTATATGTGTTGCTCTACACTTTCTTCAACCTCGGAACTAGATGGGGTCAGTCTTCAAATCCACGTCCTAGCCATTTTACCTCCAGGAAACACCCAGTGCCCGTTGTGTAGGAGGTCCCAAGGCCGGTCTGTATGGGTGCGGAAAATCTAGTGCCCTCACCGGAATTCGATCTCCGGACTGTCCATCCCGACCGAGTCGCTATACCGACTACGCCATCCCTGCCCTTTGCTCTAAACAGGACTGATTAAATTATTTTTGGGACAGAGACGAAGCGTGATTTTTGTGCTGTGGGACCTAATTGAATTCCAGGTTTCCAAGAGCGAAGGAAACTAACACGCATTTCAAATTGCGCAACTCTCCAACACTGTGTGTCCTTCAACGTCAGTGCCTCTGTTTGAATTCACTTCCAATTAAAATTGCGCCAAAAGTATCATTCGTTAGCTAAGCGTGCATGACAATAGCAAAGTAACAGAAATGTGATGTTTGTTGGACCATGCATCATTGTGATAATTGAAGAATAAAAACTAGATGCCACTTATTATTTTATTGTACTTCTTATAGCCTCAACATGTTTCGGGCACTACTATACCCATCATCAGGATCTCGCGACTATAATGTTGATTACCACACTGGTCGTTTCGTTCTTGGTTTGATGTAGGTTGGAGGTTAGGTGCGGTTAGGCTGGAGTAGTGTCCGGGCTGCAGCCTGTAACATTATAGTCGCGAGCTCCTAATGATGGGCATAGTAGTGCCCGAGACATGTTGAGCCTATAAGAAGTACAATAAAATAATAAGTGGCTTCTAGTTGGTTTTCGTTCTTCAGTCATCTGAAAGGTATTTTTTCCTGGTACTACATCGACACTTCCTGGAACCCACTGGGCCTATCCAGGCCTGTAATTGGTCTGCTTTACCTCTACCTATTACTACATCGACCAATTTTGATAAGAACCACATTATTTCCGATAACGTCAACTTGGAGATTTGTTGCTGAGTACGAGCTTACAGTAAATTGAAATGTAAAAGACATTATCTGTCTCACTGTGAACACGGTATTTGGCACGTCACCGACTGGCAGGATAAGATATCGTCGACAGTGCTTTCAGTTGGTCTGGACAAAGGTCTACCCACCGACCCTCGTACTGTCGCGGAGCAGACGATTTCGGGATACAGGACTTAATATCAAGGTCACACACTGCAACATATCATGCAGCCATTCATTCCTGACACCCGCTTTCTGGACTTCTATCTGCAAGAGGCAACAATTTCTACAATCAGTCAAGTGCAAAATTCCATACAGCAAATGTTTAATAACACGGTCCTTACCCCACACTTAATGATCTGTACTCCTCACCAAATAGTGTTCGGATGATCAAATCGAGAAGAATGAGATTGGCTGAGCATGTAGGGGAATGGGGTATAAAGAGTTTTGGTGGGGATACCTGAAGGAAAGAAACCACTTGGAGGACTCAGTCGTAGATCAGAGGCTAATAATAAGATGGATCTTCAGGACGTGGGATTTGGTGGCACGGATTGGATCGAGCTGGCTCAGGATAGGGACAAGTGGCGAGCGTTTGTGAATGCAGTAATGAACCTTCGGGTTCCACAAAATGCGGAGAATATCTTGACTAGCTGAGAACCGGTTACCTTCTCAAGAAGGACTCTGCTCCATGGAGTAAGTACGTAAGTTGAGGCCTTGCCCCACAGTAAACACTCAGGCTCAATTAGGGAGACCAGTATTATAGTGCAGTACAGTACAGGGAAATAAGAGCGCGTTCTTGTGAGAGCCGTACGCAACGTGTCAACAGTTTGTGGATAAAATGCACAGCTTTCAATTTTACAGCAGGTGTTTTGCTCAGTACACACCGTGTTTTAAATGGGAAACTTAAATTACGGCCTTTCCTTTGATATTCTCTCAAATTCACCAGTTCTACTCTGTTCACACGCAACAACCACCCCATATCCACTGTCGGTTAGTTTTGACTATACGTCCCTCTAACCCAATGTTTCTCAATCTTTGTGAGACCGCGGCCCGGTATATTCTTTTTTCATAAGAGAGGGCCCGGTCCCAACAATTTTACTCGTAAATACCTTTCCATTTTTTTAAGTTCATACATTAAACTAACATAAGTATTAATAATTAATTATGGCATAATCATAAAGAGTATTACTACACTTATGTATAGGGTGTGGCATGTTGACAAATATAAAATTACATTTAAATTAGTTATCAATCACTGGACTAATGAAATTTTGTAGCATATTGTAATTTCCTCAGGCCAACATCTAGGTCTGAGTTTTTCGACACATTCATGAATATTTTTCTCCTCAGAATATTTCCACTATAAAACATTTATTCATGAAAATCACTTAGAAAACTAAAATGACAAATTCCAGGAGAACCTCTCGCATCCCGGTATAATTGATGCCAGGGCCACGTACCGGGCCACGGCCCGGCCGTTGAGAAACACTGCTCTAACCCAAGTGGTACGGACTGCTAAAACATATGAAATTCTTTTCTACAATCCGCACATTCCTTCACTTTCTTCTGCAAAGTTAAAGGCCACCTCGTCTGTTCCGACAGGGAATTAGTTGAAAGTGTAAGTCCTACATTTTTCCCGCCTGTGGCACAACTGCCCAACTGTGGCCTAAGGCGACTCATTGTTCACGTTTCTAGATCACACACAATTAGACCAATACACAAACTAGGGCTCCTCTGAACGAGTGACGCATATACCTCTACCTGACAACACACAATAACCAGAAGTGACAGACAACCATGCCGCCGACGGGATTCGAACCCGCAATACCTGTAAGCAATCCTATGCAGATCCACGCCTTAGAACGCGCGGACAACGGGATCCGAAAGTGTAGAAACTTTACCATGTAATACGAATCTTTATGCTCTCCTAGATTAAGTGATTCAGGTTAATGGGGATGTCGCATGTCGTGTAATGCAAGCCTATGTACTTATTGCAGTACGAACACAGAATGTGGACAAACAAGTTAAGCTGAAGGAGAAAGAAATCCTGGGATTATGTCACGCATCCAGGGAGATACTGATGTCCCAGCCCATGCTCCTGGAGCTGGAAGCGCCAGTCAGAATATGCGGTAAGACGTGTACTTGATTGTTCTTTGTGGTTAAATCAAATGACTGAGTACTCGACTCGAGACTGAACGGTCTGATGCTGCTGATCCCTTTAACAATTATGTGGACGTTTCTAAGGTAATAATTCTATAAGGATATAGCAATCATAACACAACTCTATTATCAGCTGTATATAACTTATCAACATCAAATACATGTTTCGGCCAATGCTGATGTGACCATCATCAGGCTGGATACAATTTATCAGATAAGCTATATAGATGTGTTATAACACAGAACAATTATTAGTATTAGTGTAGGTAAGGTTCTGTGTTGTATCATATCCATATAGCTTCTCTGATAAATTTTATCCAACCTGATGATGGCCACAACAGCATTGGCCGAAACATGTAGTTGATGTTAATAAGTTATATACATCTGATAATATAGATGTGTTATGACAGCTATATCCTTATAGAATTATTACCTTAGGTTCTAACAAACACGACGGGGATGACGCTCCTTGAAGTGGAAGTTTCTGTTCCCCATAACGTCCAGACCGACTCTGGGGCCCACCCAGCCTCCTAATCGGGGCGTTCCGGGGTTCTATCAGGTGGGTTAAAGAGGTGAGGCTTTGTTTTAGCCACTCACCTACATCTAGTGCTGAGGTTAATAAATAAAAGCATTAAACCTCTACGCCCCCTATATGGCTTTATGGTGTGGACTGGTACAATTTTATTTTTTACATTTTACAATAAATTATTGTTTTATTATTCATATTGTTATTATAATGACAGCGACAACAAAAAAAGCTCTGATTTGAAAGACATTTAAAGAGGCTGCAAAGAGAAAGCATTGAATATATAAACTTTTCGACGTGTATGGCTTAAAGACTTATGAAGCTACAAAAACCCAGATGGATGACGAACGAAAATAGGAAAACATATGTAATCGAAATTTTTTTCACGCATCGACAGCCGTAGTGGACCTGGGGCCCCTCAATGGCGAGGTTTCGGGATCACAAGCAGTCAGGCACACCACACTCGGTAAGCCTCCTATGGTGGAGTGATCAACCAGTCGCAGAGGCCTCTACCTAACAACGCAACATTCACGATAAACAAACATCCATGAACCCGTTGGGATTCGAAACCGCAATCCCAGTAGGTGAGCGGCAGCAGACCCACGCCTTAGAACGCGCAGCCACCGGGATCGGCAAAGTGTAATCGATTATCAGTACGAATATTTTATCTGAAATGCACGAAGACCTACAACTGACAAAAGAAAATTCTGGGAGTTGCAAGATGCCCCCATTGCGTGGAGTACGTAATGGGGCAAATGCAGGAACATGACTTCTGCAGATATCGTGGCACTGAACAAAACACAACCACACATCAAACAAGGACAAAAAAAGAGAGTGCATGAACTTTATATGCGATGAAAGCTTCTGAACGGAGTGATTAACACTAAAACAGTCGAATTCTATGTCACTCCCCTCCTTGCGTATACATTTGGAATACTTCAGTGGACGCCAGAAGAACTTGGGATTGGAATATAAGGGTAAAGACGACACTGCGAAATCTTGCAAGAAAGAATAACATCCCGGAAAAAGTGGGAGGAAGCGGCGCTGCAGATCATGTAGAAATATATGATAAACAAATAACTGACTATACAAGGGATTCCATCACAATGACAATAAGCAGTTAATTACCACAAAGCAGTGCCGAATCGTGATCCACAGGTCAGGTCTAGTTCCAGGGTACACAAGGCAGCATCGTACCGTTGAGCTAGACCTGACCTCTGGATTAGGATTCACCACAACATTACATACAAACCCTGAAATTAGTCAGTTGCAAGGAAGGAAATAATGACGCCGGCTTTGCGTAGTGGAAAAAAAGCAATGGCCTGAAAGAGCAATTAGTGGCAAGCATTTGGATTTACTGTGTGGAGCTTACATTGATCACGGTTTGTACAATGCAAGGCTACAACACGGCTATTTGTAAGATGCAACAGTGGAGTAGACAGGACAGTAAGTAAGGGCAGGTAAAGTGGACTCTTGTACAGTACAGGCACTGAGGCTCTATACAGGCCGTACGGCCCGTAGGGGGAGTAGAGGTATAGCTCTACACTTTCTTGACCACGTCACTAGAAGGAAGTGAGGGGTCAGCGTCACTCCCCGGCCGATCTTTACCCACTGGAAAGACCCGGTACCCATTGTACAGGAGTCTGGGTGGGCCCCAGGGCCGGTCTGGACAGGTGCGGAAAATCTCGACCCCAGCGGGATTAGATCCCCGGCCCGTCCAACCCGTAGCCAGTCGCTATATCGACTACGTTACCTGGCCCACAGACAGGACAGTAGACACACTGAGTTATAGAGAGTTATAACAGGAGAAAATCCCCCTTGTTTGACCTATCAGAGCTCTCAATACGATCGACCCTCCAGGAAGAGCCTTACCATTCCTTATTGAACGCTGAACTTGGCACAATATGGCGACTGACCGAATAGGCAAACCTGGCCCTGAAACGATTGGATGCACATGTGCTGCACTCTAGAGAGGATTTCGGGCTTAGCAAATCAAACAGATAATTTTTTTTTTCCAACTTGCGAACTAGCAGTGAGAAAATTTATTATGGATTAAAATTAAACTCATATAGTGATACTGTAAAACATTATCTGCACACTGACAACACAAGATTAAAATGTCTATTCGGTGTTGTGTCGTCGTGCAGGTGAATTTTGTAACTTTGTCAACTGCAAAGCAGCAAATTGTCGTGTCTGTGAAAAACCACACAGTTTAGTTCCACTGAAATTAAAGATAACATAATTCCACATTCTTGCTTAAAATTTACTGACCTGGCCGCGCTGTTTGATGGACTGTGTTTGTTCCTTCAGTGTACCTCATGACACTGACAGACCAGTGGCCGGCACCTATTCCCTTATTATTCCCTTAACCAGGAAAGGTCTCCAAATATATAAGAACATTTAATACTAAACAATAATCCCGTCGCTACACCTGGTTGAAGGTCGAAACTGAGCCTGGGACATGAAAAAATGAGGTATTCTGTAATGGTGATGCTGGGAGTTATCATGGAGCGAAATTCGATTGCAGCAGTTTTGTTCAGAGTGGGTTCCGCCAAGCCACACCACGGGTTGCGTGAAACGCTGACAAAAGCTTGCGAATTTTGTACGTTGTTTTAGTTATATATATATATATATATATATATATATATATATATATGGACCGGATAGCTCAGTCGGTATAGCGACTGAGCTACGGGCTGGACGGTCCGCGATCCAATCCAGGTGGGGACGAGATTTTCCGCCCGTCCAGACTGGCCCTGGGGCCCAACCAGCCTCCTTTAAAATGGGTACCTGCTCTTTTCCTGGGGTAAAGTGCGGCCGGGGCGTGCTGCTGACCACTCACCCCCTTCTAGTGCCGCGGTCATGGAAGATTAGAGCTATACCTCTATCCACCCTCTGGGCCACATCGGGCCTGTAACGGGAAAATTTACCTTTATATATATATATATATATATATATATATGTGTGTGTGTGTGTGTGTGTGTGTGTTTAACCTTTTCAATCCCACCGGTTACTTTACTTACAAGCCTGTGTAACATTAAAAAATCTTACTTAGTGCTCACTTGGCTGTTACGTATTTTGCACAGATCTCATAACAACCTTGAACTTTTTTCTTATGCAACATTAACAAACTGGTTTTGTATAGGCTTAACGGAGGTGTAGAGTGTTTACTGCGCGGTACGCAATGAGTCCTTATATAAAGGAAATTAACTTCTTTAAAAGTTTAATAATAAACTAAAAATAATATACTTAAAAAAGTATATTATATGTTGTGTTCTTTCTTTTGGTGATTCCTCGGCGTCTGAATTTTATGTGCCGACGTTTCGAAACACTCTTGACACAATGTTACGAAACGTCGGTACACAAAATTCAGACCCGGGGAATCACCCAAAAGAAAGAATACAACATTCAGAACACGGCGAAATTTTGAAATCAAGAAATTATATTACGTGTTGGGAGGGAATTCTTCAGAAAGAAGCAAGTGCTTGACTTCAGAATGTTAGAAAACTGCTACTATTTCCTACTACCTACCTGAATTTGGATTTTCCCGATACAGTATGGCAAAACCTAAGTACGGAAATAAGCTGGACGCTGAATCAGATTTCAGATTGCAACCGTTGCCCATTTTACCAGATTTCAAATTACTGTATTCATCAAAATACCCTCAGCCGAGAAAGGGAGCAATTAACACAAAATGGTTTGTAAGGTTCTAATGACTGATTAAACCGACTGTGAGTTTTATTGTTGTTTTATTTGCCGACGAGCAAAAAGCGGGGACCGCTGTGGCACAGTGGTTAAGGTGCTGTGCTGCAAGTCGGAAGGTCGCTGGCTCGATCCCAGCTGGCTTCACTGGAATTTTTTATTGACATGAAATCCTTCCGATCGCACTATGGCCTTCGGGTCGACTCAGCCTGTAACAGAAATGAGTACCAGGAGCATTTCCTGGGGGTAAAGACGGCCGGTACGTAAGGCTGACAACCTACCACCATTCTGTGCCGTTGTCACGAAATCTGAGAGCCTTAACTTCCTGGAAACCTCTGGGCCACTCCAGGCCTGTAACGGGACTGCTTTACCTTTATCTTAACCTTTACAATAAAAAACCAGCCAAGTTCTACATTCCCTTCTGTAGTTTGATTATGTTGCCAACTCCAAAACAGAGGTGTGTTTCCGTGAAATATTTCTGTCCGGAAAAGGGTTCCACAGACGAAAATGTTTGAAAAGTACTGGGTTATAGACTGATGATAGAACTTGAGGTTCAAGGCTGTGTAACATGTGAGACTTCCTAGCAAACGGAAGATTCTTCTCATTTCACTGACAATCATTTCAAATTACTTTATTAATGTTATGCAGTTTCATACGATTTGCACAAAATAAGCGGGCGATAATAGGAAAGGCTCTGCGGGTTACACTTTATTGACTGCCACGTTTCGACAAGCATGCAAGCCAGCTTATTCCATTCATATTCTTGATGGTACGTGAAAATCTTCTGTTCAAGAATTTCATTTTTTTAACTGCAAAATAAATAGTTTAATCAGTTAATTTGGCGATTGTTTGTATTTTGACCATGATTTGTGTAATGAAATGATGACAGGTGACATCCACGGGCAGTTCTTCGATCTGTTGCGACTCTTCGACATTGTGGATACCGACGACCGGACAGACTCCGAACATGACCATGGCTTCCCTCCTGTGTATAACTACCTGTTCCTCGGAGACTACGTTGATCGTGGGAAGAATTCTATTGAAACCATCTGCCTGCTTCTTGCTTACAAGATCCTCTACCCCGAGAACTTCTTCCTCTTGAGAGGAAACCACGAAGAGGCCAGCATCAACAAAATTTACGGTTTCTACGATGAGTGTAAGAAAATACGTACGTGGTAAAGAAATCTCTCGCAAAGGGCAGAACGGTCAACCGCGGTGTCTGGTTTTAAGTATTTGTGGTTTAAATTTGTGTGCAGCGACAGAAATAGGGCTTTCGCTCAGACAAACAGTATTTCCTGGCAGCGAGTTTGTAGTATTATCGGAATTAGTTTTCTAGCTTCCAGACTGCCATTATGAGTTGTCTTTGTGACTTCTATAAACTTTAGTGCTAATTGGTTTTGCAACATGCCATGACGTAATTCTTGTTAACTCAAGTTTCCGTTGACATTCCGGTCTTGTCAATTGTCCTGTTGCACCGGATGTAACTCCGGTCGTTGGCGAGAGATTGCTGTACGAAATGTCAAGCGTCAAAGTTTCTTCGACCAGCGCAAAGTTCGGAAATTACTTTAAACATCAACTAACATAAACACAAGAACATGAAGTTGTGTAACTACAATGGTTCTGTGTGTGTCGCTACACATTAAGTAAGCTAAATATCAATAGCTCTTGTTAAGTAAATACTGGATAATATTATCTTTGAGATAATATGTGTTTAATTTTACGTAGACTGGATGCATTTTCATCGTGAGCTACAGAACAGATTAATTTGGAAATCGGCTCGATGCAGTGGGTGGACAAAGCAGGATTTTCAATTTTTTTGCTTTATCTGATGATGGAAAGAGATCACCAGTCCGAAACTCTGTTCATTTTGACATAAAAGAAGACGTTGTGAGGGGTCAAATATAGCGTATATACGCGTCACTTCAATGACACGCCACCCTTCCAAACTTTAAGGTGGGTCCACACTTGTAACGTTACCGCGTAACGTAACACCGTATCGTGACAGTGTGAACGGGGCTCGTGACCGCGTAACGTATCAAAAGTTGGTTACGCGGTCACGTTACGGGCTTGT
>Ga0123354_10014320_pt1 | contig 12350 bp, 2 predicted proteins | sample TergutLab28metaG_2_FD_97872 | JGI IMG/M metagenome (GOLD analysis project Ga0123354, IMG submission 97872) | Labiotermes labralis P4 segment gut microbial communities from Petit-Saut dam, French Guiana - Lab288 P4 | ecosystem: Host-associated > Arthropoda: Insects > Digestive system > Gut ... | reverse complement strand
TCCGTAACCATTGAACTTTGGATATAGGTGTTTTGGGTTATATCGGTATAGTTTGACCTAAGGAACACTCTCCCGAAGTTAGGTCCTTTCCTCCTGGGACACCCTGTATATATATATGTATATCATTTCCAGAACTTACAGTAAAAGTGTCTTTCTTTTTCTCTCAGTAATCTGAATCCATAACTCAGGACCACTTTCCTTGGATAGACGATATTACAACATTAATTTTTGTACCACTATTGTTATGAAAATTTTCTGTAGGGAAAGGAACAGTTTGTTAGATTGGGCGCTTTAGTAAGTAAATCACGACTTCAGTTTCGTGTGAAATATTTTAATTAATTAAGTTATTTTTAACTATTTTGATTGTGTTAATTGCCCTTAATGTTAATATTATATGTAATTAATCTGTAAGCAGTTTTTCCTAATGGCACAAAATTCCCTACTGAGTCAGGGTCTCCTGAGTATCGATACTTCACTATCGCACTCATTTAGACATAACACACAAGTAAGTCTCCTCTTGACGAGTGATCAGCCCGAAGCAGAGACCTCTACATGACAACACACAACACCCACAAGAGACAAATAGACATCCATGCCACCGGTGGGATTCGAAACCACAATCCCAGCAAGCTAGCGGCCGCAGACACACGCCTTAGAATTCATAGCCACGGGGATCGGCTAATTGTTTGAACAATAGTGTTTAAATATTGAGTTTAGGTGCTTAATCTGCTATAAATCTATTTTTGTCTGTGTTTATGTATGCGTGTGTGTGTGTGTATGTGTGTGTTTGTATGTATGTGTATGTGTGTATGTGGTATGTATGTGTGTGTGTTTGTGTGTGTAGGTGTTTGTGCTGTGTATGTGTGTATAGGTGTGTGTATGTGTGGTGTGTGTGTGTGTGTATGTGTATGTATATGTGTGTGTTTGCGTGTATATGTGTGTGTGTATATATGTGTATATTTGTGGTGTGTATGTGTGTGGTATATATGTGTGTATTTGTGTGTGTCTGTATGTGTGTGTTTGTGTGTGTGTGTGTGTCTTCATGTGAATTTTGTTATATGTATGTTATGCCTGCTAAAATACTGGACGTTACCCTGTTAAATGAGTAAGCTAAAGGTTCATAATTAAATTGTTATTATTACTATTATTGTTACCACTATTAAAATCGCCATTAGTAGTACTTGTATCATTCCCCACTGCTGTCAGTAGAAACTTTTTCACTGTAGTCCTTCCATCTTGGAATTCGCATTTATTGTAAGCAATTAACTGTCTTCGTGCACGGAATTAGGAAAATACATTGAAAATGTTGCCTGTCATGTGGTACCATATGATATTAGAATAATATTTACTGTACCCTTTATAAAATTCCATACACTTATTTATTTATTTTATTGTTTATTTATTTATATTCCTGGGCCTATTCTAATTTACGCAACTGTCAGAGGAGAAAGGAATTTTAAATCTTCTACTACTAAGCAAAAAAAGCTCATATATTAGAAATTAATTGTTCGTGAATCTCCACAATTTCCGCGGAGGTAAATGTTTGTTTGACATTTGGTTTTTCACTTCTTTACAAATATTCCGCCGACGTGAAAAAAACCAGTGTAATAAATTAATAGGTCTTATGTGGTAGGTTAATATTTTCACATCTTACAGAGTGGACCCGGTAGCTCAGTAGGTATAGCGACTGACTACGGGCTGGAAGGTCCGGGATCGAATTCCGGTGGGGACGAGATTTTCCGCCCGTCCAGACCGACCCTGGGGCCCACCCAGCCTCCTGTAAAATGGGTACCGGGTCTTCCCGGGGGTATCGTGCGGCTGACCACTCACCCCCTTCTAGTGCCGCGGTCATGGAAGAGTAGAGCTATATCTGTACCCACCCTCTGGGCCACACCGGGCCTGTAACGGGATCATTTTACTTTTACCTCTACTCCCTACAGTAGTTCGTGCATAACCCGAAGAAGCGATCCGATGTTACATACGATTACAACCTCAAGGCATTACAATTCAAGTAAACAAACCAAATTGCTCCTCATCCCAACATCGAAACCTCCGCTGTGAATGGAAGAAGATTATTCAGTTTTAATTAGGCTAGCACTTCCACATGACTGTAAAATGTACGCGAGTCTGTGAGGGGGAGTATAAATTTGCTACACCGCCATTAGAACTTCTGAATTACTAATTATCCTTGTTCTTACGATGCACCTTCTACTGTTACGTCACTTGATATTTTAAGATAATGAAAGTAATCATATGAAGTTTTTTGGTCAAATAAAATGACTTTAAATATAACAACTTGCAACTGCTGACTTGATAATATAAGACTGCGTTTTAAGAAGAGCTGTGAAGGATAGGAAGACGTAGGACCATGAAGGAATATGATACATAAATTACGCGTTCCATATTTTAATGTGCGTCATTATACACGTAATATTGTCACTTTATTCTTTTACTCACTTCCTTACTGGTAACAGCCGTCTAAACAGCTGGCTCATTCAAATTATTTCACATATTCTGTAATAATAGGCAAATTATTTTTATCGATTCATGTGAATTTGTACCGATAATGAACCTTTTAAAATCCGGCAATTACTTTACGTACCGCCAGGCTTAGCATTCAAAAATTCTACAAGGTTCTCACATTGCGTTTATGTGTTTGGCGCGGATTTCAAAACAAACAGCGACTTTTTCCTTACACATCGTTAGCAGACTGGTATTGTATAACCGAGGTGGAAAGTGTTTACTGCTCGGTACGCACTGAGTCCTTATATAAAACAGATACATTTAATCTTTAAAAGATTAATAAAGACGTAGCAGAGAAAAATGTAGCTTAGTGCGTTCTTAAATTCTGGAATTGAAGGACGTGACTGTTCAGATTGAAGAACCTGTCGCTGTTTACGAGAGTAAGAGATCCCACTGTCCAAATGTATAGAAAGTTAACTGGCACACAAAGTCAGAGAGATTGCCAAATAGAACTTAACAATCTCTTCTCCTGAATGGTATTTAATCCCTTCTGAACCTATCCTGGCTCAACAAGTCTATTGTGCGTAATATTAATTAACAGTATATATTGCATATTAATCTGTTATAATCATGAATTATTTTCTATTTTTTGTTTGTACACTAAAAATAATATTTTGAATCAACAGGAGGATTTAGAGCACTACATAAGAATAAACTGTAAAATTTTTAATCTTGGAATATGTTGATAGACTTCGTACCCTTTCTGTATATTGAGAGAACTAACAAAACTTTGTTATGGTTGCCGGCAGCACGTATGTCAAATTGAACTCTTTGTCACGTGGTCTTAGATTGATGAAATGCAGGATGATGATAGGTTCCTTGTGAGTTTGTAAAATACTTGAAACTTTTTGGTAAGAAACCCTGAAAGAACACCTTGTTAGATACAGGCTCAATTGTAAGTATGATATTCAGTAGGAACTTAAACATAAGACATAGTTTTGTGAATTATATTAAACTGGCACACGATGGAAACGAATTGCAGGCCCTTAAGAACACAGTAGCGAAAAAGTTATTTTCTTAAATTAAGAAGGATATCATGAAAGTTTCTGCGTTTTTCGGCCCTTAAAGTGGAATCCTGGCGGGTGGAAATAATTCGTTTGAGAAGTATCAAACAGGGATCTGTTCTGAATTAAGATAATTTTAATAAGACACGATTTATAGGGTATATAATACATGAAGCTTATACAAGAATTAAATACAGCGTTTGGGAGACCTCTGTCTTAGGTTTTGCTCAATGAAGAGGCAACTGGAACTGAAATGATTAATCTTTCAACCAAAATTTGTCACTATTTGTCACGTCACGTGATATTCCCTGGTATTTACGGAATTTTAAAGGAAAAAGATCGTTGGTTGGATTGTAATTTAGCGCTTGTGGATGTGAAGAAGAAGAACAAAACACTGGCCTTGTCTGAACCGATGGATTTGCCCATAAAACAGTACAACAAACAGTACAAAACTAGTATAATCCTCTCTTGCGGGAAGAATAGAAAAATTATTCTTTGCTGTCTCTGTTATTTTTTTCCCTTCCGCTTCGATTTGCTTCGTTTAATGTCTTATTAAGTCTCCTGTACTATTTGTCTTGTCCTTTCCGTTCGCATTTATGTGCACGTGAGAAAGCTGTCGATTTATATTGTGCACAGATATAATCGCGGTAAACTGAACAATATTGACGTTTCTGGCTGCTGAGTGTCAGTCTGAGCATGACTGCTGACATACCGCTTTAGTGAACTGCGCAGATTCCGAGCGACTAACACGAAGGGCCTTATGACACGGCCAACCAGCGAAATGAAAGAGATTCAAAAGAGAGAATCAATTTTCTTTTTGTAAGATTTTATTGTTGTATTTACACACGCATTATGGAACATTTCTATCATTAGCTCGCATTATATAGCTGCTAATAATTGGCCCAGTGGTGGATAGAGGCAAATAATGTCTATATGAGTAAATGTCTTGGCATTTGCCTTGGTGGATTAAGAAAGACTGGTAAAAATAATCTAATTCTTTGAGATCTTCGGTGTTTAGGGATTTTACGCAGCGTGGACTGGTAGAATGTTACCGACGTTTCGGGACAATCAGTCCCATCGTCAAGTGTCAAGCAGTTCAAGAATATATGCTCCGTAAAATTCCAGAAAAACGAAGGTATCATATATACCGTGACGGAAGTCTGAAACCACACAATCATTTTTTTTAGCGATCTCTGACCTCCCGAATGAAAAAGAGCAACTTTATCGTCACATTTACTATTATCGATATTGTACTTTTTACAAAGTAATATATCTGCTAGAGTGTTAACATAATACTATACTTCCTGTGGCGTTGCGGCCCCACGCGGGCCACGGCCTCCTCATTCTTGAGGTTTCAAGGTCACACACAACAACGCACCAAATTCGGTAGGACTCCTCTGGACGAGTGATTGGCTCGTCGCAGAGACTTCTACCTGACAACACACAACAATCACAAGAGACAAACATCCATCTCCCGACGAGATTCGAACCCACAATCTCAGCAATAGAATGGCCACTGGGACCGGCTATAATACTATTTTTGTTTACCAATTCAGTACAGTTGTTTCTTATTCTGTTGCTATAGTTGGTGCATAGTTATAACATCGAAGAAAAATTACGGAAGAAACGCGAAGAACATATTGCCAGAAGAAAACAAATAGAAGTTATGTTTGTAAAAGTAATTAACACAATTTGGTTGATAATATGGAAGCAATTAAAAACAACAATTGCAATTCTGATGTGAAGTAAAGGTAAAATTGTTACTGTGCGTATTTCAGCAACTCGATAAAAAGTGATATCAAAGTTCAGACATCTTGCTTCAGACATTCCTAATCTCGGCACTGTATACAGGTTACTGCTCAACTCAACACCCTGGCTGCATTTGCCCCAGGTAAAGAAAACCCGTGTGCACTGTATAGGAAGCTGTGTAGACCTTAGATCCGAGAGAGCAGAAAAATGTTGGCGCCTACAGTGAAACGAAAGACGATTCCCTTTAGACGTCCAGGCACGTGGCCTAAGCACAAATAACGTACGTAACTGAGCGCTTCCGACTGTCCAGTGTATTATTAGTAGAAAACATATAAATATAAAAGCGAGTAAATAACAGGGAACAAAATACTAAACTTTTCTAAACAAGACCGTTAACGATCTGTTTATCCAAAAGTATTTAAGTCGGATGACACATTCATTATAAAGACGAAAACTATGCATAACTGCTACGAGGTAAAGAAGAATAAACAGAAACCAAAGCCATTGGAGCAAGTTTAGTTTCAAAGTAAATATTTTCAGAACACGTGTAAGGCATAATCCATTACACAGAATAGTCGATCTGTTCCTACGTCTTCAGAAATGTTCATGGTATTTCTTCTCCCAGCGAAATTCTGTCACCCACTCACGTTAGTTCCAAGAATTTCTTACCCTTCACTTCCTCGGATGTCGGGTTAGGTAATGCTATCAACAGCGTTTTACTGTAGAGTTCTACTGAAATAGGAATTTGTTCTTAACCATTTCCAATATTTTCGGTATGCTCTTACTCTGAGCGCTCCACATCCTAAGATGGAGGTTCCACGTTCCTCCAAAATGACGCTAAATAATTGCAAATAGACATAACTTCATAATCCAAACCCTTAAAACTTCATCAAAAAGGCTGTAAAAACCTCATCACTATAGTGTACACTCTCTACAGCAATATGTTTTCAGAACGAACTCTTTTTTATTTATATCGGCCAGTGTCAAATTACACTTCGTAAAGAACATAAAAACTTTCAAAATTTCCAAATACAGTCCTAGAGAAGGGTGGAGAAGATCATATGGACGGATCGTGTAATAAAGAAGTATTACACAGAGGCAAGGAGGAAAGGAACATCCTACATACAATAAAACGAAAGAAGGCCGACTGAATTGGTTACATTTTGTGTAGGAATTGCCTTTAAAACTCGTTGTTGAAATAAAGATAGAAGGAACGGGAAGGTGAGGAATGAAACATAAGCAGCTACTGGATGACTTTAAGGCAACTAGAAGATGCTGGAAGCTGAAAGAAGAAGCACTAGATCGCACTATCCGAAGAACTTGTTTTGGAAAAGGCTCTGGACCTGTCTTAAGACAGAACTCCTAATGATGGAGGTCGGGGTCTTTCTAACATACGACAAGCCCGTGTCAAATTCTGCTCCGTAAACATGAACTTGCTGCTTGTTAATATACTGCAATATAGGCTATATTTGAATCGTGTTTTTTTAAAGAAGGCATCACGAAATGCTAGAATGAATGTATAATAAAATTAACTATATATGTCAGCAGTATCTTTATTTTATACATGAAGCTACATGTTTCGACCCATCAGTCGGTCATCTTCAGGCCTACATAGCAGACTAAGTCCACAGCACCAATGACTTAGTTTGTTATGTAGACCTGAAGATGACCAACTGATGAGTCGAAACATGTAGCATTATGTTTAAATAAAAAAGGTAGTGCTGACGTATATAATTAAATTTGTTATGCATTGAATCATGTTTTGGTGCGATGAATATTTAGAAGAATATAGTTATAATTGATTTCCTAACCTATGTATTGTGAAATGTGCAGTGTAATTGGTTTCGAAATACTGGGTTTTTGTCAGCAACAAATTAAAAGTAAGGGCAATGAGACGTGAAAAACCTCAAATAGCGGGTATGGAAAACCTGAACAGTACTTAGAACACGTCTTCCATTTTACTTTTCCGTAGCTGCGCATTTTATGTTCGATGCTCAAAAAACCAGCCATGCAGAAAATTGATAATGTCGGTCGCGTTAAGCTGCATGATGAGGACCATATGTTCCCCTCACCTTTTCGCTGCACACACAACATATTTATCGAAAAATGGCAAAAATCATATAGAGCACGGACACGTAAACATGGCATACATATGTTCTGCTGTCAGAGTTATAGTGCAAGAAGGTTTCGTCAGCCTGTCGGTCTCAATACGAAAAATTTAATCTTCTTCTTCAGTGCTCCAACACATTACTTCAATTCGCAAGTCTGGCGCTTTCAGTGAGGTCAGATGACCATAAACGGAGGCTTTCAGTACGTATGAAGCATACAGTGTTAGGTTTGCTCCATCCAACTAACGTAACTAAACACTGAAGATTTTCTTTCGTGGTATTACCTGACACACAATTTTCTTTTGCTTTACTTAGTGATGCTATCGTATCCATGCGGTGATGTAGGTAAAAATTTTCAATGGATATCTTCGTGTTTTGTTGTTACCTGAAATATGTCTTGAATTTGTACATTACGACAAAGAACGTGTACTGTAAATTTTTCGCTAACAGCAATGTACTTGTATGAAAATGCTCGTAACTAAGTAACGGTTGATAATTCAGCGTCTGTTGATACTGTATTATGACTCATAACATCATACTAAAGTTGGGCACAACTTGTGGGGCTTAGCCTGTACATTTGCATGCCCTCACCACCATGTACACACTGTCATTAATATAAATACAGTGTCACCAACTGTACACAAACGAACTTTAACAATATCACATTTCATTCACAAACGTACTTTCAGCTTATTTTGATAAATTCGATTACTTTCCGGGAAGAATTATTTGTAACATACAAGATATATTGGCATATCACCATGTTATTCTTACATATATAAAATTGGTAGTAGCGTTATGAATGTGGACCGGATTAGCGTAGTCGGTACAGAGACTTACAACGAGCTAGAGAGCCCGGGGGCCGAATCCTGGTAGAGGCGAGATTTGCCGCACCCTCCAGACCGGTCCTGCCGCCGACCCAGCCTTCTACACAATGGGTACCGGTTCATTCCCAACTAGAACAGAGGCTTAAAAAAATATAGAGCTATATCTCTATTCTCTTTTGAGCCTTCGTAGCCTGTTCTAGTGTGAACTGTACCTTTAACTTAAGGGCATTATGAATATTTTAAAATCTCATAAATATACATAACAAAAGAATAATAATAATTATTATTATTATTATAATACAGACACAAAGTACAAAATATGCTAAATATTCCATTCAACAAAATACTTCTGTTACTTTCCCCCTCACAGCACTAATTATTGATTTACATAACTTATTGTGGCAGGGGCCTTAGTTCAGGTCGGATTTACCCATTGCCCACGACATAGGATTTTCTTACCCGTGGTGGCAATTAAAAGAGAAATTTTTAAATCGTTTCCTGATTAAACCGAGAAAAAATTAAAAGAAGCTATTAAAAATCTGAGATCCGATTTATGGGGACATAATTACCAATTAATATTTTAAATATGATAAAAATAGCGACACCCTAGCCTAGATTATAAATCATATTTTCTTTTACTCTTTTACTATTATTATCAGAGTATTTCTCTTCAAAAAATGTATAGAAAAGTACACTGGTATAATTATATATGTATACTTAAGCATTCTTCTTTTTGCCTACTGAATTTCATGTTGCTCGCTTGAAGATCAATTGTTACGAAATTTGTCCGCACTACATAAGAGTTTGAGAATGTCTGCCTAACTGTTAAGGTGGCCCATATAACCCTAACAGACCCTTTGTTTCAGCACATTTATGAAAATTAATATCTACCCCCGAGTTATGTCCCTACATACTGATTATAACAGGCGGTTCGGAGCACTCCGTCATTAGAACATGTCGCTTGAATGCAGAGGTATTTGATCCATACTGCCGAAGAAAGACCATTAGCCTCCCGTTACATTAAACGTAAATACAACGTACACTTTATATAATGAAGGGGTCATATCGATCCAGCTGTCAACTTTTACTATCACGGCTGAAGTTAGTGAGGCTCCACCGTTACGTGCAACAAATGTGTGCAATGTTGTCAACGTCTGTGTGTACATTTGATAATACAAATTTTATATTTATTACTGGCTTCTTACGTGTCTGGTGAGAATGAAGAGTTTGTTTGAAATTCGTGAGGATTTTCCTCGTTATCTGACTGATATTGAGGAGCTGATTATTAATTGGCTAATCATTGGTTTTATTTTAGAATCTCATAAAACCCGAAAAATCCTTCTCGTAGTCTACTGCTAGCTTCAATTTAAATTTCATATCGGACCTTAAGAATAAAAATAGAACCAGCCTGGTGAAATCCTGTTCCTCCCAGTAAAAACACCGTTCACAAATTGGAAGACAAAACACTCAGGTAAAGTACCTATGAAGTTACTGCTTTACCCAATTGTTTAGCTTTTGTGTTAAAACTTCCTAACATCACATACTAATTCTTCGTAAGATGTTTCCTTAAAATACGAACAGGGAATATTTATATCTCTTCCTTCTGAGGTTTATATCATATACTCTTAATAAATCCTTACTTAATGCTTATAATTATAGATTCTAGGTGTAAATTATATCAGTGTTACACGTGTCCCTGAAAAAGACTTCTTCAGGATGTGATCTATGGAGGGACAATTTAAGCTTATGAATCATAACAAATATTAAGTGCTTTGGAAGTAATAAACACAGAATTACTTTTGTCTTTTAAGACAGGATGTTTGAAGAACAGGATCCAAGTGAATAAGTAAATCGTAAATTATTAATAAGCTGTATCACTTATATACTTCCTATGAAGGGTAAAATCTTCAAGGAAATGAAGCCGTGTTAATTGGCAGTTTATTTCGTAGGATGTTGCTGTCTTCCTTCCCAGAACAGGTTTGTCGATAGTTATACACATATATGTACACACACACACACACTTTTATTTATATATATATATATATATTATAATAAGACTGGAATATACCACCAAATTTTCCAGTAAATAAGCGTTATTTTCCACAAAGTTATTTTACATATATTTGAAATTTTTTCACACTTTGACCAAAATCCCTCCTTTCCCGTTTGACATCTGTCGGCCTTCGTGTGCCGGCTCGAAACCTGAAGGTTTTTATTTTGTTTAATGATGGTTATGAACGTCTCAACTCTCTGTCTGATAGAAGCCCATCATTCGCCAATAAATTTGTTTTGAGATATTGGCATATTTAGGGAAAACCAGTTTAGATTGATTGTTTGGGGAATTAATTACCCTAATTATGTGTCACGAAGAATTCTTTGTTCTTGTTTTTACTATATTATTGGTATTATTAGGCTCTTTGCCTTTCTCCAATCACATGGTTTTCCTCTTTACTATAAAAATTGATATTATTTATTTTATTATTTTACTCCATATTGCGTGGTAAAATGTACATCAATCCCTGGAAAAGTAATTTCTTTTAAAAAAATTGTTATTTCTATTATCGCCATTTCATAACAAGTATTTTTAATACGGATATACTAAAAAAACAATTTGTTGATGCAGAGAAAATACTTTTTATTATGGTGCTGTAATTATCTGTTATTGCCCTTATAATTCTTTACGATACACTCAATATTATCATGTATTATTATTCTAATTTTTTTCATCTTTGGTATTAAGTAAATGTAATTCCATAATCTGTTTTTTTTTTAATTTATATTCCAATTTTGTTTATGTCTCCCTTTGTTGTTGTTTCCCCTTTTATTTGGATGTTAAGAGTATTGGGTCAGAACATATATAATAAAGATTTTATTTCTTATAATTATTCCATCATACCGATTACAGACTATATATTGCCAGGCACTTATTTTGGGTTTCATTTGGACCCTAACGGTTACTTTTCCTTCTCTGTAGACCAAATATGCCTCTGGTACTAGAAATTCATTTACTTCCTACGGACGCCAGTAAGCTTGAATGCACGCAGCGGAAGTACGCATGATTTCTCTCGTCGTTTTTTCAGCCACTTACCAAAACTCTGCTAATGTCAGGATGTGCCACACGGACGCAATTTCTCTTATTTATGTCGACAGTTTCTTAAAATTCCGCCCTTCTTTTTGGATGTGGTCAGTCTTCGGGTCCGACTCGAAACCTCAGAGATTTTATTTTGTTTAATATTTATTCTAAACCTCGTAGCTGTCGTTCTGCTAAAAGCGCTTCGGTCGCTAATGCAATCAATAAAGATACTTGAATATACAAGGGAAATCTACTTTGCCTAATGATTTATTAAGTTAATTATGCTATTTATAAAGCACGAAAAATGTTGCTGCGTGTTGTTGTAGTTAGAATAGTTTTAGGAGCTTTCGAAAAATTGTGAAAAGTTACTATTAGCTTCGTCATGTCTGTCCGTTCGTCCGTCTATCCGTCCTTCGGTCAACATAGAACAACTCGGCTCCCACTGGACGGATTTTCATGAAATTTGATATTTGAATACTTTTCGAAATCCTGTCCAGAAAATACAAGATTTATTATAATCGGACGAGAATAACGGTTACTTTACATGAAGACCAATATACATTTTTTATCATATCTCACTCAGTTCTTCTTCGAATTAAACATTTTCTGACAACATTTGTAGAGAAAATCGAAACACATTTTCAGTAACTATTTTTTTAAAATCGTGCCGTTACGTGGAAAAATATTGTAGAGCGGGCCGGCCACAATTGACAATATGGTGCATGTGCACTGCATGCTGTATATTTAAGGCTAAATTAAACACACAGGTTGTGTAATATTTATTGCCTTTCCCACTGCAACAGTGGATGCACGAACGCACTTCAGTGTTACCTTATACGTACATTGCCTTTCGTGATTTATCAGTATTTATTATAAAAATGATAATGATAAATGCTCAATAAAGCAAGAATTGTCCAACACTACAAGACCACTAATTAACATAATTGTTTAAAACTAACTCAGCACTAAAACTAAACTAAACTCCGTGGCCTTAGTCCGCACGCGAACTATACCGACAGAGCGGCTGCCGCCGGTCGGCGAAGTTAGTGCCAACTTTTGCGGATAG
>Ga0123354_10014319_pt1 | contig 12350 bp, 7 predicted proteins | sample TergutLab28metaG_2_FD_97872 | JGI IMG/M metagenome (GOLD analysis project Ga0123354, IMG submission 97872) | Labiotermes labralis P4 segment gut microbial communities from Petit-Saut dam, French Guiana - Lab288 P4 | ecosystem: Host-associated > Arthropoda: Insects > Digestive system > Gut ... | reverse complement strand
TTGCGCTGACCACGTGACACCCCTCTATCCGCAAAAGTTGGCACTAACTTCGCCGACCGGCGGCGGCCGCTCTGTCGGTATAGTTCGCGTGCGGACTAAGGCCACGGAGGAGGAGATGTACAGTTTGTCCTAGAACAGGCCATGAGAACTCAGAGTGCAAATAGAGGTATAGCTCTAATCTTTCTTTAGCCTAGTCATTAGATGGTGTGGGTGGTAAATGCCACGTCCAGGCCGCTTTTCCCCAGGGAAAAGACACGGTACCCATGATACAGGAGGTTGGGTGGGCCCCAGGGCCCCTCGGGACGGGTGCGGAAAATCTTATCCCAACAGCGGTTCGATTCCTGGACCGTCCAGCATGTAGCGAGTCGCTAGACCGACTGAGCTATCCTGGCCCACTCTATGCTTTGTATCCTTTGATATCTACCTGAAGTCACGAGATTTGGAAATGACTCTGGCTTCTCCTTGTCCTATACATTGTTTTTTTTTTTTTGGCGCGACAGCCCCCAGTGGGCCGGGGCCTCCTCATTCACGAGGTTTCTAGATCACACACAACGACACACCACTCCTCTGGACTCCTCTGGACGAGTGTTCAGCTCGTCTCAAAGACCTCTACCTGACAACACACAACACTCACAAGAAACAGATATCTTTGCCCCCGGTGGGATTCGAACCCACAATCTCAGCTGACAAACGGCCGCAGACCTACGCCTTAGACCGTGCGGCCACTGGGACCAGCCTTGTCCTATACATAGGTGTTGAAAATTTCGATATAGATGTAAAATGGAGGAAGGCAAGTAAAAAAAGAAAGAAAGAAATAAAGAAAAACTGGTTTCTAAATTGATGTTGCTAAGGAGCAGTACGTGTGAACTAGGAAGGCCTGTACGTTCTGCAGGTCGCTTCATGTTTTGCAAGACAGACTGCCAATGCTCCACAGGCGACACGCAGAAGGCTAATTGTGGTGACCAACAATAACCGCATTCTGACCGTATTTTAACGCGATCGGTCGACCTTGCTCCTTCCACGGATAATTAGATAATGGCACACAAGTTGACGACCTTCGATTTCCGTTTCCTTGCAAAAGAGGAGGATAAATTTGTCGTTGCTTTTTTTGGTGGACTCGTTCACACCACATTGTTTTATTGCCCAGACTAGCCAAATAGAAGATCAATAATAATCGGCAGTGAAGGGCAGGGTACAGTTTTGATAGATGGTCGTGATACGAAAACAAAATAACATATATTCCTGGCAAAAAGGAAAAGAAATTTGAAACTGGCGTTTGGAGTAAAGGTCAGGTTCACACTCTGGTATTTTAGCTTATATAAGGCTTGAACCTGCCACTGTACTGAATGACCTAACACTGGCTGGCGACCAGTTTTGTCAGTTCTGGTTCGGAAATGTAGGGATTGATTTTTTTTATGGGCTGTTATCGCCTTGTGGTTTATGATGCCTTTTGTTCTAGTAGGTTGATACAAATGCTGCGGTGGAAAATACTGAAATCAGACGCAGTCTCCGTACTGAAACATTACTACCCACCCACTAGACTACACGGTCTCATAACTGTAAGTGTGGATCGCGCAATGCAAATCCAACGCCTGCCACGTTAAACCAGCAGATAGCAAGTTAGTTGGCTCATTATATGTTGCTTATTTGTGAAGGATTTAGGACTATGGTTACCAGGGTAAAGACCCAGCAATCTGTGTAGGTATTAAGGATTTGGCCAGTCTTCGGTAATTTTATGACGATGTTTCAGTTGAAAATGTTACATAAAGTTAGGTAAATGTGAAGCTAATCGAGAATGGCAAGTAAGGATTTGAAAGGAGATGGCCTTGGACACTCTGTAGGTTCTATCCCAGTGTTCCACCGCAGAGGAAAAAATTCACTACAAAACACAATATTTCCAACAGATATTTGACCAGAAAACCTACAGAACACAATTTAAGAGCTTTGTTATCCATATCTCCAAGGCCAACAGAGGACTACAAAGTAAACTGTAAGTCCTGAGGTGCGACAAGCACAGTTATTTTTCACCATTTAAAGCCTCGAATTTACTACATTTAGTGCCAAGTTTCACAAGAAAGCTCTGCATTTTATCCACACAGCTTATTTTGTTGTTCTGATATAACTGATCTGTCTATGTAGATGGAGATGTGTTCTCTGTTAGGTATGGACTGTCTTCATGTACAGTTGTACTGCATATAATGTCCCCAAGCACGGCAGCTTTACGCATAGAAAGCCTGCATCCACAGGGACATCCTGTGCGACCTGTCGTGCATGGGGATACGAGACAAGTGGCATTCTGTGTAATGTGGATTAATGTAGTCTTCAAAGCGTTAGAGCATATAAAAGTTGTTGGCTTTGTTTAGTTTTTATTTAACAATATTTTGAGCAGTTCAGATTATGTAGTGTCGAGATGTAGGATTATTAGTAATGAAATGTAAACGATGTTTAATCACCTGCACGTGACCCAATTTCTGGTATATCCGTGCTCACTGTTTTGATCATATTGGGAGGGCCGTGTGAGACCTGTATTTCGTGGCATTCTACCGGTCGACCACCGGATCGTAGGTTTCTAACTCAACAGTTAGCAAAAATGTATTTGTGCCTTCGTCAAGGACTTAGGTAATGTATCTATAAACAAGATACATAAACCAGGGAAAGGGAAAGCTCTGATTAAACTTAGTCTCTGGCACGATACAAACAGATACTAAAAAAAACAGAAAAAAATATCAATCGGTGTACCGGCCGGGCTCAGACCTGAGCACTGAACTTCCCGAATATGAAATGGGCGTGTTATTCTTTCAACTGCGACGCTGGAATCAGGCTGTAGAGGTGTGATTGTGGTGCAGATATCCAAGTGTTGTTACGTAACGACGGTTGTAATCAACCGCTCTGGTTCAGCCGCTTGGAGTGAGTGGAATTAACGGTACCGAGCTAACACGTGACCTTGGCAAAAGAGAACAGAACTCTAGAGAAAAGTAAGGAAGAAGTGCATCAAGAAGAGAAGGAAAGAAAGAGGTAAATGCAATAGAAATTTTAAAAAATGAAGAGAATTCGGCGCAAGAAATAAAGCAAGATAAGAAAAAGGGGAAAAATGTTCATTCTATAACATGCCAGACAGGGAGTAGGAATATAACTCTACTCTTTCTTTGACCTCGGCGCTAGAGAGCGCCCCGGCCGCTTGGCCTCGGAGAAGGAGACCCGTCGTACAGGAGGCTTGGTGAGCCTCAGGTCGGTCCGGAGGGGTGTGGAAAATGTCTCCACCACCGGAATTCGATCCCCGGACCGTGCAGCCTTTAGCGAGTCGCTATAACGTCTGCGCTATTCCGGTCCACAAATAATAATAATAATAATAATAATAATAATAATAATAATAATGGAGAAAAGTAAAAATACGAAGATAGAAAGGAGGTAAAAGTTTCGAACGGGTTTTCTCTCGTATAAAGGCCATGAAATTTACCGCGACACTAAGCTGCTCAGAATTTGCTCCAGTATGGTGCTATAGTGGACGAATATAACCGCTTGCAGTCACTTCCTGTTTCTCCTCAGCGCTGAAGCCTGCAAATTCCTCGACTCGGATAAACATTGCTTTGAAAAGACGAGGGAGAGGCCTACAAGGCGGCAGGGTGTGGCCGGTTGTGGAAACAATGGACGTACCCTGCTTGACATTTTAACAATGTGCGAGCGGAACTCCGTCAGTTAAAGAGTATGCGTTCTTAATTAAGAAATGAGGATTAATTATTGGATGTTAGCCGTAATTCGTGTTAGTCGTGGAAATATGAGATAAAGGTCACATACCGTGTGTGGATTTTCTATGTAAGTCACCCTGTGGTGCGTAATTCAACAGTGTGGACCAGTTGCTACCGCATAAGGCAGGCGGGTTATGTCGCGCGTCGCTGAAATCACAACAGGAGCTGGTTCGGTCTTAATTACTCACCATGCAACCCAAACTGTCAGACGGTCAGAAACGGAATCCGCTTCTGGACCTCTAGTACGCTAGGGTAAACTGGATCAGCTGCTGAATCGAGTCAGTGTTAGAATTCGCATCTTGTACGAAAACCTAGATGCACTCGAGTAGTTGCTACTATCAAGAGTAAAGGTAAAGATAGAGTGACAGAGAAAAAACCAACAAGATGCAACAGTTAGATGTTTATTATCAACACTTTCTCAACATGTTTCGGGCATCATTATGCCCATCTTCAGGAGAACAAGACGTATGTTACTGTACGTGGTGTGCTACGCTGTAACAAGCGGGGAAAATTTAGATATTAGCTTTAATGAAGATGGGCATAATGATGCCCGAAACATGTTGAGAAAGTGTTGATAATAAACATCTAACTGTTGCATCTTGTTGGTTTTTGCTCTCTCACTTTACAATTTGCTCACGATGCACGGTCACAGAAACCTAAAGTAAAGGTAGATGTCACCCCATGACATGCGTGTGGAGGCACAGTAGGCAGAGGTATAATTCACCCATTCGTAACCTCGGCACTTGAAGTATGTAGGGTTGTCAGCACCACGCCCTGGCCGCTTGACCCCCGGGGAAGACCCAGTACCCTCTGAGGGTAAAGAGTGAAACCTGTAGCATTAGTACAGGTTCATTGCATGTGAACATACAAACTTCTGTAGCAGCAAATAGCGGCAGAGAGCGACTGTGCGTCGCTGGAAAAAAAAAATACTGTCTTGTACTTACTGAACCTTATTGGAATGAGAGCCTTCTTACATACTTCGTGCCAATTCCGAAAGAATAATTAACAGCAGACAGAGCCTTAACTTCTCACAGAGTACCGCCGATTACGTTAATGATACATTATAACCAGCTGTACATCATGTAAATAGAATGCCTCGAAATAGATTACCCAGGGTAATGAAACACTACTCCCCAACTGGCAGAAGGAATCATGCTAGACCTTTGAAGAGACTTCTGGATACGTGAGACCGGAACGGGTCAACAAGTGGCCCAACTCCATGAAAAATATATATTATTATGATGATGATTGTTATGATGATGATAGCCAGCTGTTTAAAACTGAAATTTTGCGTTTTGGGCGAATAGTCTCACAGATTTTGGGGGAATAGAATAAGTGTTTCGTACACTTTTACTCGCTATTTAACGGGTGTAAATTTTTTATCTTTGGTTGAAATGACAATATATGTTATGTAGACGTTATATTTGTGGACCGAAATTTTTATGGCGGTGCTAGTTGATATTTTATAGGCAGGCAGTATTGAGCCAACTGTTGCCGGCCTGTTCGGAGTGCCTCATTCTGTCCTTCAGAGACGGTTTCAGTGGGAATTAAGGAGTAAAGGAGGGCAACGCTTATTTCCCAAGGATCAGTCACAAATGTTGTTGTCGCGAACTCTGAATTTATGTGCACAGTAGTTAGGAATGACTTCAGATGATCGCATAAAGTTTGCCTTCCGTTGTACACAGTCGGATGGAATAAAACGGCGGATTCATAGTGGCTTAAATGTTTTCGATAGAACAACCCAAATGTAGGGTCCGGGATACTTCAGTCGGTATAGCGAATCGCTACAGGCTGGACGGTCCGGGGATCAAATCCCGTTGGGGGCGAGATATTCCGCACCCGTCCAGACCGGCCCTTGGGCCCAACCAGCCTCCCATACAGTGGCTATCGGGTCTTTCCCAGGGGTAAAACGGTTGGGGCGTGGCGTTGACAACCCACCCCCATCCAGCGCTGAGGTTAAAGAAAGGGTAAAACTATACATATAAACCACCTCTGAGCCTTCGTGGCCTGTTCTAGGGTATATTCACATAAGCCGATTACGATAACGTTTTTTGGAAATATTTTTTAAGAAATAAAACCGTTACCTTTAAAATTAAATTACCGGCGTGTAGACGGGGTGTCTGAAGTTCACCTATCGTCTTATCGTCCTCACAGAAATGTGTTACCCAGTATTTAAAAAACTAAATGTCTCAGGACGTATCGCTCATTTACCACAACACTTTCACAACTCAAAGTGTGTGATTTTTCAGGAGAAGTTTTAAAGGTTTTGAAGTGCTATAATTTTCTATGAGTGCAACGACGACACAACCGACGACACAACTGCTGTCCAGCGGCGAGTATTACAAACTGCGTTGACACTATACTTGGTAAAAGTGTATCTGCAAACGTTTCTTTCCATACCAATAACTCAAAAATGCCAAATTTTGAGTTGTGACACTCTTGTCTCAAATGAGCGATATGTTGTATAATATTTTGGACATTTTTTAAAAACAAAGAGTCATTACGGCCACCTTGTGCAAGAATTTCATTTCTACTGTATATATTGATGCACTGAGTCTGTATTTACGCGTATGCGAGTTTAACCTTTAGAAGCCTAACGTCAACTACAGTTGACGTACCGCACCGCTAACTTCTAAAGTTGCATTTTATATATTTATTCAAGAAATATAGGTACCGAATATTTTAAACATGGTATATACTCTCCTTTTTTTCTCTTCAAAATGCAGTTTGTTTCATAATTCTAACATATTTGGTTCCTGTATTATGCACATTTTATATACAGGGTGTGCTAAAATTTAAAAAAATAATTCCGGCGCCAAAAGGTTAAAAGCTCATTAAGATTAAAAGTACCACAGGAAGCCGGAAGTGGCCGCCCATTATGTACACGTCACAAGATACAGGACAATTCTTATGTTCTCTAAGATTATCAAATTGCCAACCCTCCACCCCCATTCCGCAGAACCAGCAACTTTTATGATTACCATCAGACGCAATTTTAAATCAAAACAGACACATCAAGCAATATTTCACTGTAACAAAACTACTGCTAACTTTGCAAAGACATCGGAAGACCGGCGTCGCAGCGAATTACCTCACTTTTAACGTGAGAATCGGCATGAAAAGTGTGGACGACATATGAATTTGATACAGCATCATTAAATAACTAGGTAGCTAACAACTGACAGTCCTCGAGCTGTATCTAGTGGGCTGAAATGTGAAGTTATGATGCCGGGCTGCGGTCCAAAACACTCACAGACAGAGCGCTTTACGCTGGCACTTCCTCATTGTCCTTAATCGTTGTGATTGACATTCCGGAAAACAACAACTGGTCTAGTTATCAGCATGCCGCCCATAACTGGATGATCCTACGCCTTCGGTAGCGGGACAGTCGTGCGTATTTTGGGTGTGACCACAGCGATTAACCTATTATTATATTCAAGGGCACTGGAGGTATTATATAACATAAGTTTTTCTTGTTGAGTTGTGCACGTATTGCATTTCACCAGTGTGGCATATATTTGTAGACACTGTTACACCGTTACCTCACTAAACTGTCTCATCTCGGTCAGGGATGTGACTAGTGTTTAGGCTGGACGATCGAAGAATTGGGGTTTCGTACCCATTGGCGGCACAGGCGTGTATGTTGGTTACAGCACACAGGTTTGCCCTGTGGCCCACTCAGCCCAATAACCTGAGGATAACACCGCCTTTCCCGAGGGTAAGGTGGTCAGAACCTTTAGCTGATGATTCACCTCTCTCTAGTGTCGGAAGAGTAAGAGTTCCCGGAGCTGTACCTTCCCTGCTCCACACATCTTAATGTGCGGTTTTTTATTTAATTAAACATGGAACAGATTCACAATTTATGCAGCAGTTGAAATAAATAACCTAGAGAAACGAAGAGTGTAAATTAATACAATAAATTAGGCATCGGTTATATACAATAATTAAGGAGATTACGTGTTTTTGTTTCGCCTCTTCGCTCGCATAGTGGCATCGTTGACTTTAAGAAGGGTTACCAGCTTAAAACTAAAATGGTAAGGGATGAGAAGGGTGGCCTGGTTACAGACTTGCACAGTATTTTGGGTAGGTGGGGGAACCATTTCTTTCAGCTATTGAATGTACATGGGGTTATTGATATTAGGCAGAGGGAAACACAAACAGCAGAACCACCAGTTCCCGAGCCTAGTGATTTTGATTTTGAGATGGCTATTGAAAAGCTAAAAAGGCACAAATCACCAGGTATAGATGGGATTCCGGCAGAACTGATTAAAGCAAGAGGTAGAACAATTCGTTCTGAGATCAATAAACTTATTAATTCTAGTTGGAGTAAAGGGGAATTGTCTGAGGAGTGGAAGGAGTAGGTTATTTTACCTATTTATAAGAAGGGTGATAAAACAGATTTTAGTAACTACAAGGCATATCACTTTTGTCAGCTGCATACAACATTTTTCCAACATTTGCTGTTAATATTAACTCCATCTGCAGATGAAATTATAGGGGATCATGATTTCGACGCAACCGGTCAACTACTGATCATACATTCTTCATTCGCCAAATACTTGAGATAAAACGAGAATGCAATGAAATAGTGCATTAACTGTTGACAGACTTCAAGAAAGCTTATTGTTCAGTTAGGAGAGAGGTCTTGTGTAATATTCTCATCGAGCCTGGTGTATCCATGATACTAATAAGGCTAATAAAAATGTGTATAAATGGAACCTACGGCAGAGTCCGAGTAGGCAAACATTTGTCTAACTTGTTTCCTATTAAGAATGGTTTGATATAAGGAGATGTTCTACCGTCAGTGCTTTTCAACTTTGCTTTAAATTTGCCATTAGGAAGGTTCAGGAAAACCAGTACGGCTGGAAATTAAATGGTGCGCATCAGAATCTGGTTTATGATGATGATGATGATGATGATGATGATGTTAATATACTGGGAGGAAACGTACATACTATAAAGAGAAACACAGAAACCTTGGTAGTTGCTAGTAAGGAGATTGGTCTAGAAGTAAATGCTGAGAAAACTAAGTACTTGATCATGTCTCGAGATCAGGCTGTTGGGACAGATCACAACATAAAGATAGATTATAAATCCTTAGAAAGGGTGGAGCATTTAAAATATTTGAGAATGACCCTAACGAATTCAAATTCCATTCATGAAGAAATTAAAAGCAAACTGAAGTCAGGGAATGCCTGCTATCATTTGGTGCAGAATCTTTTGTCTTTCGGTCTGCCATCCAAAATGTATGATTAAGACATACAGAATTCTAATTTTGAGTGTTGTTTTGTGTGGATGTGAAACTTGGTCGCTCACATTGAGAGAGGAACGTGGGCAGATGGTGTTTGAGAATAGGGTGCTAAGGAGAATATTTGCTTCTAAGAGGGACGAGGTAACATGGAAGGGGAGAAAACTACATAATGAGAAGCTTAACGATCTGTACTCCTTGTCAAATATTGTCCGGGTGATCAAACCGAGAAGAATGAGATGGGCAAGAAATGTAGCACGTATGGGGTAGAGGAGAGGCGTATACAGGATTTTGGTGGGGAAACCTGAGGGAAATAGACCACTTGGGAGACCCAGGCTTAGATGGGAGGATAATATTAAGATGGATTTTCAGGAAGTAGGATGTGGGGGTATGGACTGGATCGAGCTGGCTCAGGATAGGGACAGGTGGCGGGGAATTTCTTGACTAGCTGAGAACCGGTTAGCTTCTCAAGAAGGACTCTGCTCCATGGAGTAAGTAAGATAGTATTTCACGTCTTCGATCTTTTTATGCCAAGTGCCCTCTTGTGTTCCTTGTTTATGTTTGCAACAAAGACGCCGAGTTAGGTTTTATTATCTACAAAAAGAACAGGAATATTGTGAGCAGGCGTTTAACAGGAAGAACCAGCACGATACGTGTTAACATTTTACAGACACGAAGCGTGTAAAGGAAACGTGACAGCCATGAACTTGGCCCCACCTTTCCGTAGGAACTCTCTCAGAGTATACTGTTATTGTTTGGCTGCATATTGTACTGCATGTAGCACTGTGAGGGGAGAGGAAATGTGGTACAGGATTTTGGTGGGGAAACCTGTGGGAAAGAGACCACTTGAAAGACCCAAACGTAGATGGGAGGATACTATTATGATAGATCTTCAGGAAGTGGGATGTGGGGGTATAGGCTGGATCGAGCTGGCTCAGGTTAGGGACAGGTGGCGGGCACTTGTGAATGCGGTATTGAACCTTCGGGTTCCATAAAACGCGGGGACCTTCTTGGCTAGCTGAGAACCGGTTACCTTCTGAAGAAGAACTCTGCTCCATCGCGTGAGTAAGTAAGTAAGTATTGTTATAGGCCTACCCTTCATTTCAGCCGTTTGGGTAGACAAAATATGTTCTCCTGTCTGTGATTTTATACAAACCTAATTGCAACTGTTAGTTTTCACTAAAGAATAAACTAAACAATTATTTATCAGAAATGGTGTGGAAGATAGATTCTTATATGAATCGAAACCGCGTAAGTCTGCGATAGCTGTGTTTTGTACATGCCCCCTCCCATCTCATTCTTCTCGATTTGATCACCCGAACAATATTTGATGAGGAGTACAGATCACTAAGCTCATCATTATGTACTTTTCTCCACTCCCCTGTCACCTAGTCTCTCTTAGGCCCAAATATTCTCCTGAACACCATGTTCTCAAACACCTCAGCCTACTTTTTTTTTCATTTTATTACCGTGCAATGTGATAACAATATTTATTAAAACCAACTAATTGCACATACTTGTCAAACCATTAAAACCACATTATTTGATTAAAATGGATTTAAAATATCTCCTATATATTTCAATCCCACTATGGGATCATCCTCATGTGCAGTCTGTCTTAGTAACTTCATTCCTACACTAATTTACGCTCCCTAAGGATGATCCCATAGAGGGATTGAAACATGTAGGAGATATTTTAAATCCATTTTAATCAAATAATGTGGTTTTAATGGTTTGACAAATATGTGCAATTAGTTGGTTTTAATAAATATTGACCTCAGCCTACGTTCCTCCCTCAATGTTGGCGACCATGTTTCACACCCATACAAAACGACAGACAAAATTATATTTCTGTAAATCCTAATGTTTAAATTTTTGGATCGCAAAGTGTAAGACAATAGATTTTGAACTGAATGATAGCAAGCATTCCCTGACTTCAATCTGCTGTTATAAAAAGAGAAAATAAGTTATTATAGTTCAAATTATGAAGAGTGAAACTAAGGAAGTAACGAACATCAACTGAGGGCGCGAAAATGAGGTATATTCCTTTTTTGAAGCTGTTTTTTGAGCGCATTCACAAAATTGCGGAAAGCGACTATTAGCTTCGTCATGTCTGTCCGTCTGTCCACGTAGAAAGACTCGGCTCCGCTGGACGGATTTGCATGAAACTGATGAGTATTTTTCGAAAATTGTCGAGAAAATTCAAGTTTCATTAAAATCGGACAAGAATAACGGGTACCTTACATGAAGACCGATATACATTTTTAATCATATCTCTCTCGCTCATTACTTAGAATGAGAAATGTTTCAGACAAAAGTTGTAGAGAAAATCAACACACATTCCTTCCAATAACATTTTTTCTCCGCAAATCGTGCCGTTTATAAGATAATGTGGAAAATACCGTAGAGCAGGGCAGGCCACGGATGACACTACGGCGCATGCGCTTTGCACCCTGACTACAAACAAACCCCCAGACTATGCAATATTTCTTGTTTTTCCGCGCAACATTGGTTGCACAAACCACCTTAATTTTACGCTATAGAACATTGCCTTTCTTGTTTATTTTTAAATATCGCGGATTATTAACGTTTACTGCGTAAATAGTTGAGAAGTTAGTGATAGGAAGTGCTAATTTCTTAGTTTGCCTGGCATGACCGAAAGAGACAGCGAAGAACTCTATTAGGACAGCTGGACTCATTTCCCGATGTCTGGCACCAGAACTGTGTACCTGTGTACGTAGCTACAAGCCAGGTGTGCTGCCCTGGGCACACTGGCCGCTACGGGAGCTGTTATTCCAATCTTGTACTGTACGTAGGAACACAAGCTGGCTCCGTGTACTTTCCTTTTCGAGATGCATTTCTGGACAACTGACGTAGAGGAACGACGCCTACGTTTTCAGCGCCAGCAGGTTATACAGGATGTCCCAAAACCTATGTCTCAAACCTCTCCTGGTTATTCCCCACCCCTAATTAAGCAAAAACGTTCCTATCAACATGGGTCCAAAAGTGAACAGGTTCCGAGATATCCACCGCTGTGTAGAAATCCGAGAAATGCTGTGATCAACAAGAAACACGCTACTATGAGTAATGCTTAGCGTACGGAAGGGTATGCAATAACTTGTATCCAGTGAGTAGTGCGTAATAAGTGTCACGTGAACAGACAACGGCACCATAAAGGCCGTCGCTAGATTTGCCTCGCCGTGTAAGATTTTGCCGATGGTGTTTCGAACAATGCGTCCGGCACCCACAGTTTCTGTGGAAGCTATTGTTCACCGATGAGGCAATGTTTACACGGGATGGAATTTGTAATTTCCATAACGTGCATATCGGGGCACATGCAAACCCACACGCCATTC
>Ga0123354_10014316_pt1 | contig 12351 bp, 6 predicted proteins | sample TergutLab28metaG_2_FD_97872 | JGI IMG/M metagenome (GOLD analysis project Ga0123354, IMG submission 97872) | Labiotermes labralis P4 segment gut microbial communities from Petit-Saut dam, French Guiana - Lab288 P4 | ecosystem: Host-associated > Arthropoda: Insects > Digestive system > Gut ... | reverse complement strand
GCATTTCACTGCCCTCTGGCGGCGGGCGGGAAAATTAAAAATTTCTTGAGTTAATGTATCTGCAGTCCCATATTTATAAAAATATTCCAGTAAGTTTTGATTTTATAACTACTTGAAATCAAGAAGTGCTTTTGTGTTCAACCTGTATTTGAAATGTGTGTATTTTTCCTCTTAGTTACAAGCGTAGGATTATATCGTTCGATTTGTTTGCACAATAACCGTGGTCGTTATGGAATTCTCTTGACTTTCAGTGCGGAATGTCGTTTTGTGAAACATTCCGGAGTACACAGTTATTTTTGGCCCTCGTTATGTTTTCGTGTTCAAGACTCGAACTACCGCCAGTGTGGATTGAATATTACCTACATGCAGTCACTAGGCCTCTGTATACAGGATGATTCAGATGGAAAGATAAATATTTTGTAAGGTCATTCTGAGAAAAAGGTTTATTTGAACATTATCTAATTCTGAATGGTGATGAGATAAGAGCTGTTTGAATCTACAAACGCAAAAGCATTACGAATGGTAACAAAGAAAGAGAAATTACTTACTGTTAACTTTATTGTAATTTTAATGTAATGTTTACATGAAAATCTGTTACACACAAATGAAAGATTTTGTTACAGTTCATAGTAAATGTTTGGAAGTCCGACAGCAACCTTATTGCACTTTGCAACTCGTGTGCGGAGGTAGCGGGTTGTGCGTGAGTAGATCCTGATGTTTCTTCATGTCGGCAGGGGCACAAAATAATATTCGAGCGAGCAAGTCACCTTTCTTTTGTAAACTTCGCCCGTTATCCAACCATACAAACAAAAGTCTAACGAAGTTAGGTCTGGAGTTTCAAATAGCTCCATCTCGGTAACCATTCAGAATTAGGCAGTGTTCATATGCACTTTTTTTCTCATAATTAACGATACTGTCACTTCCCGTAATATTGACGCTTCCTCCTGAATCACCCTGAACAGACTACGGAAGAGATTAAAGGTCACTGATTTCCGGCAAATGTGTGCAAATCCGGAAGTTGCCGCGATATGTATTGATGGCTAATCTGAGTCCGGGATAATGTAGGCGGTATAGTCACAGGGCTACTGGCTGGGCGGCCGAGGGATCGTGGTTTGATGCCCAGAAACGGAAAAAGATGTCTGTTCTACAAAAACTCCAGACCGCCTGTAAGGTCCACATATCATTCTCTTTAATTGCTATGGGCTCTCTCTTTCCGGGAATGAAGTGGACGGGGAATGAATCTGACCACTCACCCCATCTAGCGCCCAGTTTAAGAGCTAGTGGAGCTGTACCTCCGCTCGCTACCCCCATGTTCCTTCGTGGCTTGCACAGAGACAGCTTTAAATTTCAACTTTATATAAGGAGATTAAAAAAAACCCTTTGAGACATAAAAAGTTCTTGGAATGAATTTTGAAATATTTAATCCCTCCCTCACAGGAACCATCTTTGCCCATTACCAAGGCCAGTAGGTTAATTCTGATCAGAGAAACAGTAGCTGTTTTTGTAAGAATCACACAGATGCATAAATGAACTCCATGGGATAATGCGGAGTTTTTTTATTGTTAAGCAGGTAGTGCGTATAGTGACCACTGTGCAGTAAAAGGTTAAAATAAGCGCAGAAAAATAAGCCAGCATATCTCAACCAGGGGTATTTATTCCTTCTGTTTAAAAATCAAGGGTAATAAGGGGATGTTTATTCGTAGTCATGAAAAGAAGAACCTAATACACGGAGATTCTCTTAATATAGTTTTTCTTAAAGAGTCACGTAACAAATCCTTACCCATAATATTGCGCTGATACATTACTGTGAGTGATTAATTAATAAGCAGTAGTTCAATTAATTTTAGAGAATTTTCTATATACCGCTCTGTATTCTGTGTACGTACACCGTAGGACAGTAGGAAATAAAACTGAACGCTGAAAGGCAGCATTACGTACGATGAGCTAATGTAAGCGTGTTCTGGTCGGCAGACTTTCCTTCCACTCGGTTCAGTGTTGTGATTTCACTCACAAACAGAGCGTTTTACACATTGGGATTCACTAACGTCAGTGAAAGGGGACCTCTACCACCATCTGTAGAAATTACAAGGTATCCGTGGGCGTTAATCCGACAACGGAAATATTTCTGTTACTGTAGCTCTCCAGGTAATTGCCTTTTGTCCACTGTGTGCTTAAAATTCAACAATTCTAAGAACACGGCGTATCGAAACCTAGCTCTTGTCTCCCTCCTCAGGGTAGAAAGAGGAAAGGGGGCCCCTGAGTTCGGCTGATTAGATATAGAAGAAGTGAAGGGATATTTAAATGTACATACAAACTGCCAGTAATTGAAACCCGGTCCCATCTCGTCGACTTCAATTTTACTGGTTACGAACGATCACACTGGGGCTTGTTAGTCACCATGTGCGCGTATGTATCTGTAAGTTGCGCATGTATCACAACAATTATCTTTCGTTCACCGCAGGAAATTGTAAATTGATTATTGCACTCCTTTTCCCATTTTCAACAGAAACAGCGTAACAGATGGTACATATATTTGTTCGGAAATAATCAACATTCTGTATGTAATTTCAGAAATATGGTGGTTTCTCGAATATGTAATACTGTCATTTTGCAATTGCTGAAGAACGTGCAATTTCAAAGGCGCCAGACCGCCCCATAGTGTCAGGTTCCATCTAACGCTTGTCTGTGAGATGCAAGCAAACACAACGAATGTCTCTTTTGTCAGAGTAAATCTAGGCGCCACTGCAGCTAAAATCGGAACACTCGATCTACTTCCAGTTATTCTTAGGCTACTGTTATGTGGACAACGCCCTCTTTCTTCATTATCCAGAAGTCACTGTTCCAAATTGGCAATTTCGCGGAATAAATTTTGAGAAGGGGTGGCGAATTGTCTTCGTACTGTCATCAACGTCGCCATATTTGACCTTGCGACTGTCGTCCGTCCACATTTGCGGACTCGCTGCTCACGTTCGAGCTCCCAGAAATGAAATGCAATGTCACGGATATCCTCAGATGTTCTCCGTGGTGCATATTCGTAAATCTTCTTTATCACCTGATCCGTGCACGTTGTGTCACGATCCGACTCATACACGCCACCAGATTCCACGGAAGTTCATTATCAGTCTGTTTCCACTCGCTGACTCGTGGGAAATGAACCAGAGAGGTAGCCGTGTAAGCAGTGATTCACTGAAAGGGCGCACGCATATTTGCTAGAGTAGACAGAAATTGGCCCTAAGCCCATTGAGCCTTCTTGTGATTATGCCTCGTAGGCCTGAGGGTGGCTCCAGTCTTGTGCCACAAGATTGAGGAGACCAGTTGGTATCACCCTTGGACAAATGCTTTCCGGTATCCATCGGATATGACGCTTAAGTGGACCTCCGAGCTGGTTTGCACGCGGTGGTGAAAAGAGAAATATTAGTGCCTTCCACCTAACCTCGATTCTCTGATAAAGCCCATAGTACTTAAAGAACGTTTGTATCATTTTCGAATACTGTATTTGTTAGTGAGGGTTTTTTTTCTCCTTACTAAAATTAGAAGGTTCGTCTTTTCCCTCTGCAGTTGACCTCGGTTGTTGGATAACAGGCCGATCTCGATGGCCGTGCGGTCAAAGGCGTAGGAATGTGGCCGTTGGCATACTGGGATTGCGAGTTTGAAGTCCGCCTGGGTCATGGATTTTCTTTTGTGAAGGTTGCTTATGTGTGAGTATGATCAGGTACAACAATAACACTTTACACCTAAAATGAGCAAGTAGAAGGCGTCATACTAAACAAGAAAGACTGGTTATCGGTGTTAAACATTACGCAAATGTCGACAGACCATGCGTAAGCAGCCTTCGGCCTGCCATGTGACTTCCGCTATTTCAGCTATGTTCAAGTCTAGAGCGAACCGAGTCTCTCGAGTACATCGTCCGCTATGTCTTCATATCTTGCTTTAAAACGCGTGATAACTGTGAATTTCTAAATGAACGGTGATTAACAAGAGATAATATTGAAGTGTTATTGTCTTTGTGTAGTGTTAGTAGGCCAATTGGAGTTAGGACTCATTACTTACTCGAAAAGTATGGCATCACAGATACAAACCGGCGCTGCCTCTTCAGTTTTACGTCGAAAAGCAAAGATTTATGGCGATTATAAGTATTTTTTATCTGTTGTCAGTTTTCCCTTTGTTGACACGGAAAATACCCAGGCTGATAAGTATTCAAATTGCTGTTTTCGTAGGATTTCGCTGGAATGTTGTCGTTTGTGTGCGTCCCTTTTTTTTAAGTTAAGTTTTCGAATCTTGACCTGGATATTGGCTCTCCTCCTCAGGGTTTGTTCGGCTTTCTGTTTAGATCCTGCAGGCAGTTGTTGGTATCAAACATGCTTTGCTTTAATATGCCACGGCTGCTCTTTGTCCTCCGGAATTAATTTCATAATTACCGCATCGTGCCATTCATGTAACCTGTACTGATGGAAGAGTCGCATTAATGAAAGAATATTCGCCTTTCTCAGTTCTGCTAAAATTCGTAGATTACAGGAGTGGAATGTTTGTCTTTGAAAGGACGCAGAACAAAAAGTGATAAACTGACTTCATTGATCTGTGCGACATGGTTACAATGCTAGTGATTCCCAGCTGCTGTGTGCTGTTAGTAAGTGTTTACCGTTTTTACTTATCCTTAAAACATTTCTTCTGAACTTTTGCACCTTTTGTTTTGTACGTGTGTAACACTTGGTCTCGTGCCTCCGTCACCCTTCAAGAATCGGTAGGTCTGCAAGTTAATGCGGTGTTTCCTAATCAGGGTTCTGTAGAACTTCTTTAGGGTTTCCGCGATAAATTGCGGAAGAAATAAATATATTTAAGTGCCGCGAAAGATTCCAAATCCGCCTCGAAATATAGCGGAAAGTTTTGTCCTGCAATTAGCAATAGTGGAATAATCTCTGTGCGCTGCCAACTGCTTCTTTGTTTTGTTTTAGTTTTCATATGTTGGGCATTCCTCTGGACATGAAAAATTATTTTCGGGGCTCCTCCATGGAGAGAAGGCCGGGAAACACTAAAGTAACACTTTAGGGCATGATCCCGCCTCCAAGTAAATAGTTTCAGCCTACGCAGTTTTGTGACGTAGGGTATGTCGTGATAGGACGCCCAAAATTCGCCACGGGACTAGATCTGTGTTACGTAACTAGTGTATGTTCTCACGGAATAAATTATGTAACGAAACTGCGTAGGTTTATCACCTGTCATAGGTTGAAATGTCGCAGGAGAATCGGCCATTATGAGGCCCGCAGTGATTTTGCCAAGTCCTCTCAAGCGAATTCTAAGGTAGTGCCTTAAAATAGGCCCTATCTTTTCCCCCTCCCAAATTATTCCCGGCTCACACTGCTATTGTGAATTGGGTGCTGTATGGTTTCTACTTAATGTAGCGTCGTCCAGAGAACTGAGAACTAGAACGCAGAATAAATGTGATATGGCAAACTAAAGGTAAATGTAAACTTCACCCTATAACCTTCCATGCAGGCCCAGAGGGGTTAGTAGAGGTATAGCTCTACTATTTCTTTAACCTCGGCGTTAGATGGGGTGGATGTTTGACGCTATGCCTCGGCCGCCTTATTGCCAGGAAAGAGACGCGGTATCCATTGTATAGGAGGTTGGGGGAGGGGGGAGGCCAGAGCCCGTCTGGACGGGTGCAGAAAATCTCGCCCTCGCTGGGATTCGATCGCTGGACCGTCCAGCCCGTCGCTACACCGACTCAGCTATCCTGACCCACAGATGTGAAATGGGGTCGCAGATATTTATAGTTCTTGCAGTGAAGTCGGCGGGGCCCTGTCATTTTTTCCCGTCAGGTATGTGGTGATGGTGGACGATTTTGGGAAGACATCGAATTTTTTTTCATACCAGATTCAATCGTGATGTATTACACTGTTCCTCTCAGCTCTTGAGCTCTGACTATGTTTGTATGCGTACAGACGCTTCGAGTTACGTATTTTTATTCTGCACCTAGTGTGGCGGATGGAATACTGTTTAACGCTATGACTGCCGAGTGTCTATACGGAATTTAGAAAGTACACCTGTTATGATTTATATAGCAATGCAATATAATTAACTCTTTAAGCCTAAAATAGCTAAAATGATTGAATGCGTAACGTAGGGGTTAAATTTTTCATAATGTTCCGTCTCTTAAAATACTAGGTTGATTTCGGTCCAGCTTGGTGTTGGGTGGGTCCGCACCGAACCTTGTCTGATGAATTACAAATCCTTGCAGTACCAACAAATGCACAGTTCTACTATAATGTATTTCACTCCTAATTAGCGCGTGTATGATTCGGCTGAACCGCCATCATCACCTATACTACCAAAACCCTAGGGCTATAAAATAGTCTTACAATGCTGACGCGTTGCAGGAGCTAATTAGGATTGAAGTAGATAATAGTAAAAATTGTGCATTTGTTGGTACTGTAAGAATTTGTAAATCATTTAACATGCACAGAATTAATAATATGAAATTGTCCGATGAAGTTAGTCCCAATGAATTACAATTTTCATGCGGCCTGAATGTAAGTTTGATTCATTCTTAAAATATACAAAAGAGGCTCATTGTCAGAAGAAAACATGAGTACTGGGTTTGCATTGCTTATGTTACTTTTTATATACGGTGTTCAAGAAGGTTTGCGCCTTCAAATAAAAGTACGTCGCTGCAGTGTGATAATGAGATTAGTTCTGTAGCTCTTCATTTTCGTTTGCAATACATGGATATCAGACCCAGTGAGGAAGTATGCAAAGTAGGAAGCAATGCTGCCACAACACCAGCTCAGCGTAATGATGTAAATCACTGAGTGTTTTTAAACTATAACTATAGCAAGGAACAATGTATGCTCCCTGAAGATGATCGTATGAGTGAAACATGTGGAGCGTTTCAAGTGTTTTAATGTGAATTTTAGATCATTAAATGAATATATGTGCACTTGTTGGTGTGTTAATTAAACGTTAAAACCTTGCTGCACAAATTCGAATTTGTTTAAGTTCTCGTTATTCTTGTCAGATTTCAATGAAACTTGAACATTCTCGACAGATTTTTCGAAAAATGATCGAATATCAAATTTCATGAAAATCCATTGAGTGGGAGCCGAGTTGTTCCATGCGGATGGACGGACGGACAGACGGACACGATTAAATTAATAGTCACTTTTCGCAATTTTGCGAACGCGCCTAAAAACTGTAACGTAAGCTGACGAAGAAAGAAATTGTGTTTCTGACATTGTAAACCACGTGGTGGCGAGTAACCGTTTTGTCTTTTTGCTGTGAACCAGATATTGAAATAGGAGAAGAGAGGAATTCGTAATGACAGCGCTGCAGGGGCGGTGGGGACCAGATGGTGATACAGCATCGTAAGTCGATAGTACAAATTCAGTATTACGCAGTATGTAAGGCAATCTGCAAGTAGCATTTCGGTGTTTGTGAGGGAAGTATGCCTTGGGCATACTTCCGTTTATAAGGGAATTACTCCAGTGGGCATACTTTCGCCAGTACGCCAATTTTACGACATATTGTCAACTGTATTTGGTTGTATGTATAAATAAATTAGTAGGTTATTTGCCCTTATATCCTCCTATACATGTGTGTGTACGTACAGAGGATGCAAGATTTCAGGCTTCCACCGCGAAGTAAATGAGAACTGCGCTCTTCTGGGTCATTACGCAGCGAGTAATGGTAATTTCTTACCGACGTTTCGCGACAACCTACCCCTGAAAATGGGACCGACTCGCGACGTAATAACCCAGAAGAGCGCAGTTCTCATATATAGGGTGTTTCATGCATTGTGGACATAACTTAAGGAGATGATCTTCTATTTCTCTATGTTCAATATTTCATATAAAGAGACGTCCGATTTTGAATGGTTACGGAGTTATGACTGCTTGAAACTCAGAATAGAAGGTAGGTGTTAATGAAAAAATATATGACAGGAAATAATGAACACATCGGATAGATTTGATGTCTAAATTTAATGTCGTGAAAGAAACTTCCTTTAGTTTACACTGACCTATGCCGAAAGCAGTTTTTTTTTTCGAAAATACCACCCTCTTGCGCAACGCACCTTGCCTCTCGGTTGTGACGAGAGCGCTTGAAATTGCAGAGATAAGCGTCGAATATTTTACGTCACTCGCCAGTTCAAGGTCTTGTAGCCTGTAATAACACTTCATTATGAGAATTAAAATCACCCATAGCACAGTAACCGTTGAGAATAGGGCTCGTGTTGATACAAACGTTGTATTACAAAGACATAGAATATCATATCCTCCAGGAATGTCCACCCCTCTTTAAACACACTGTATGTAATAGCCTAGGAGCTGAAATTCTGCCCCCATGCGGCAGATCATTCTTTCAATTGCGGATACGCAGGCCATGTAGCAGTGACTGGCGAAAACAATCAGTCTGACATTAAGAAGCACTTGAGGTGCTCAATGCTTCAGTCCGTAGTAACACCCCTTATCTCTGTCAAACTGCCTTTCAAGACCTTCCAAATTTCACGGCGTGCGTATACAGTGAAATTGTGATTTGATAATACCCCTCAAGGGATGTAGGGTACAAGAATGGATCATCAGAAGTGTTGTCTGTTGAAATCGTAGCTGGAGATGGTAATTGTCAGTTGTCCCGTTGAAATATACGCGTCCATCTTAGTAGTTGTATAATTAAGAATGGAAGGAGAAGCTGATGTCTGCTGTACCTGTGGGACTTACCCTGCTTAAATTCGATTCCTTATCCCCAACCTCAAGTTTCCACGCGTGCCTGCATTCCCAGAAAGTTAAAATTTACCTTGTTAAAGTTCGTATGAGGAAGTGATTAGTAACCTGTTCTTATTGATTTAAATGGCATCAGTATTCCGCTTTAAAGCCGCGGTAGCTCAGTTGGTATAGTGATTAAGCTAGGGCTGGACAAACGACGGATCTTGGTTCGATTTCCTTAGGAAATCCGATTCTAGAATGAACATATTGCTAATTACAGATAACAGTAGGACTTCATGAAGATATTTGATCATGAGAAACATTACTTATTCACATCAGCATGGAATAAACAATTGTGTGAGAAAGAAAGGGCGGGACAATCAAACGGCCTACTCCCCTCCTACTTGAATTAGCATGCACCCTTAGGCGGGGTGTGCTCCACGTGTGGAGAGAGACGCGTGGGGGAAATTGGAAGACATCAACACAGCCGATACCCTTCAGGCCACAATCCTATACTTCCTCACTGTGAGAGCAGGATACTGATTGAAATGTTATGGGGCAGGTAATTGCTTCTTGTGCTCTAGTCGTGTATTAACCGATATCGTATGCTGCCACACGGAGTAGATGGTAACGCGAAGATCAATACCTGTGACTCAAGCCGTCATAATGCGATTGTTGTTAGCAACGGGTGTAGTGTTAGGTCAGTGCCCCCCGTTGCTATGACATGTCGGCCTGTTTCTTCAGCCCCACAAGGAAATGTTCTGTGTACTGACTGAATACAAAAGATACCGTCTGAAGTATGTATTCATCTAAGATTCATTGTTTCCCGGTGACAGTGCGGTCTAAAGCGTATGTCTGCAGCCGCATGGTTGCTGGTAATGCACGTTCGAATCCCGCTGAGGTCATGGATGTACGTCTTTTGTGTTTGTTGTTTAGACAGCGGCTTCTGCGACGAGGTGGACACTCGTTCGGAGGAGTTCTGCCGGTAGGGCTGTGTGTCTTAATTGTAATTTAGAAACTTTAACAATGAGGCTGCCTACGCCGACTTTGGACTGTTGCGCCAAAGAAGAAAAGAGCCTAATTTTTTGTATGCTTAGCCATATACGTATTATGAAAGATGATGTTGTTGGCTGGGGATGTGGCGCACGTGGTAAATAAGGGAATTTCACATAACGTAATGGTCGGAAAACATGAAGGAATGAGACCACGTGTGAGAATCGCAGATTGCTGACGAGTCTTGAAGAAATGGGGTGGGAGAGTATGGACTGGGTTTGCTAGGATCAGAATGGAGATTATCGGCGGGCTGTTGTGTACACGACAATGAAACGTCGGTTTCCGTAACAATATGGGGAATTGACCTACCGACATAAGCATGTGGACGAACAGCGAATATCAGTATGACTCGATGTCCCAACATGAATAAATCTAAATAAGGGTATTTAAAGCTTGAGAATTTGGTTTTTTTTTTTGAGAGAGAGAGAGGCCATCCCGTTGTGTATTATCAAATCTGTATAATATATTATGCGCCGTCAATACACAACATACATCAAACAAGATTCAATAATTACATTTAGGTGATATTTAGGTGATACAAAAACAACTTTTGGTCTGCACAACTGTGTGATCCCACATATACATACGAGACGCAATATGCAAAAAAGTACCTATCTACTGTAATACGACGCACGAATTCCACTTTGTTGTTGACATATACACAATACTATTAGTGTATGAACCATTGTGAGGCCTGAATGCAGTGCATGAAGGTTTCATTTTACCATTTTACTATACTATTCCACTGTTTTAATCTTAAGTAAGAATTTTCATATTTTATCAAGGTTTAATGTGAACGAAATGGGATCCCATTGAGTAATATTTTCACTGTACCTTAATTGTTGTTCATAGTTGGCCTGAGGATGGCCGGTCACGGCCGAAACGTGTGCCAAATATCACCTAATTGTAATTATTGCATCTTGTTCGATGTATGCTGTGTATTGACGGTGCATGATATGTTATACAGATTTGAGGATTTAGGTTGTCTGGGTAGAAATTTACAGGCACTTCGAAGGACCGTGCCTCTTCGTTTTCAGGTGTGATCGAGGCAGCCCGTTCCTAAGAAAGGTCGGTACATATCACGAACTAGACGTCACATTCCAGAAGAAACTGTTCTTATTTGAAACGTTCCATTTACGTGCTTCTCGTTATGAACCTGCCAGGCCTTTACCGTTTCAGAAATAATCTGTAAGGTTGTCATTTAAATGTTTGGTATGGCTGTGAAGATTGGACTGGCCCCATCAAACACCGACAAAAAGGATGTGTTTATTATACACGCCTCCAGCCTTGACTTAAATGTACTGTGCTTTTTCTCACAGAGTATATTCATAGCTTTCGTACAATTCTCAGAACAAACAGCGATTATTCCTTTGAAATGGAAATGTATAGAGTTTTCTTTGTGGCATAAACTGATTTCTTTTAAATATTGTTCGTATTCAGATGAACTCCGTGCTACAAAGTGTCTAGTTTTGAGAGCGTTACAATATTTGTAAAACATAAACGTAGGTGCATTGCGTTCTATTTGACTTCAGTGCAGCGCAGTGGCCTAAGTACATAGCGTCTTTATTTTTCGGTATATCTACACACATTGTCAGTATGAGATAACCAGTTCTGTACTGCCAACTTATTACGCCAATTCGTATTTCATAAGTATTTATTGTCTTCTTATCATACCCGTATTTTGAATGAAGTGAATGAACGTTCTGTAGATTGACGACGAATATTTCAGACGTGTTCGTGTGTGATTCATCACTGACTGTTCACAGTGCTTATCGTTTAAGAAAACCAGTTTATGACGTTGTGGTTTTAAATAAAGGTTGTTTATGATTTCGTTGACCTCTGAACTGTGACGTCTGGAATATAGTTAGACAGCTTTGCAAATGACCATGTGTAGTGGCGACCCTCAAGGATGTGGATCGCGGAATCTCCATTGGTTAGTGCTTCTGTAATTTTACTTGCTAGCCAGATGAAATAGCAGCTTCGAGGCCAGAGCATTTGTTCGTTGCTCGTGAGGCGGTAAGAAGAAGATAAAATGTTAGCCTTTAAAGACGAAAATTAACCTGAATTACATTTAAAGATACCGTTCGTACCGCTTAGTGAAAACACACACTGTCGATGGTAGAAACCAACCAGACAGTGTTGTGTGGGGAAATAATAACTCATTATTGTGAGAACTACAAGAACCACGGAAATTCACTGTGTGGTTAGAATGTAGAATGTTTGAATGTTAAAACCTTCTTTATCTTTATCGTGAATTCTGTAGTTTATTTAATTAATACACCAACAAATGCACATATGGTCATTTAATGATCTAATATTCTTATTAAAACACTTAAAACGTTCCACATGTTTCACTCATACGATCATCTTCAGGGAGCATACATTGTTCCTTGCTATAGTTATAGCTTAAAACACTCAACGTAACGATGTAAAATCACTGAGTGTTTTTAAACTATGACTTTAGCAAGGAACAATGTATGCGCCCTAACGATGAGCGTATGAGCGAAACATGTGGAGCTTGTCAAGTGTTTTAATGTGAATTGTAGATCATTAAATGACTATATGTGCATTTGTTGGTGTATTAATTAAATGTTAAAGCCTT
>Ga0123354_10014312_pt1 | contig 12353 bp, 11 predicted proteins | sample TergutLab28metaG_2_FD_97872 | JGI IMG/M metagenome (GOLD analysis project Ga0123354, IMG submission 97872) | Labiotermes labralis P4 segment gut microbial communities from Petit-Saut dam, French Guiana - Lab288 P4 | ecosystem: Host-associated > Arthropoda: Insects > Digestive system > Gut ... | reverse complement strand
GTTTAAATGCTTGGCGATCAGGTGGACGAAGATCTCGGAATCCATGGTGGTCTGGAAGATGGAGCCCGCGGCCTCGAGTTCGGCGCGCAGCTGCATGGTGTTCACCAGGTTGCCGTTGTGGGCGATGGCCAGCTGCCACTCGCCGAAGCGCACCAGAAACGGCTGGGCGTTGCGGATGAGCGAAGCGCCGGTGGTGGAATAGCGGGTGTGGCCCACGGCGATGGAGCCCTTTAATTCCGTGCCCAGGTGGCGCTCGTTGAAAACGTCGGGCACCAGGCCCATGCCCTTTTGTTCGCGGATGCCCTGGCCGTCCCAGGTGACGATCCCGGCGGACTCCTGGCCCCGGTGCTGCAGGGCGTAGAGACCGAAATAGGTCATGCGGGCGGCCTCGGGATGGCCGTAAATGCCGAACAAGCCGCAATATTCTTTCTTGCTCATGCTCTCCCCGATTGATCCGCGTAGTGTTCCTGCAAGCTCATGACGCCAAGCCCCGACCCGCCATCCTTTATGGCCTGAGCCATGGCCCTAGCCCCGGCCACGGTGGTCGCGTAGGGCACGCCGTAGAGGAGCGTTGTCTGGCGCAGCTGCGAGGAGTCCTGCACGGTCTTTTTGCCGGACACGGTATTCACCATGAGCTGGATATCGCCGTTGATCACCATGTCCACGGCATTGGGCCTGCCTTCGTACACCTTCAATACCTTCTGTGCTGCGACGCCGTTCTCATTAAGCGCTACGGCTGTGCCGCCCGTGGCCACGATTGTGAAGCCCAGGTCCGCGAACATCCGGGCCACGGGCACGATGTTTTTTTTGTCGGAATCATTGGCCGAGATGAACACCGTGCCCGAGAGCGGAAGCCTCTGCCCGGCGGCCAGCTGGCTCTTCATAAACGCCAGGCCGAAATTGGAGTCCACGCCCATCACCTCGCCGGTGGAGCGCATTTCCGGCCCCAAAAGCACGTCCACGCCCGGAAAACGGTTGAAGGGAAACACCGACTCCTTGACCGCGATATAGCCGCCCTTGCGCATGGCCCACGGGTTCAAATCTTTCAGCTTTCGTCCCATCATAATCATGGTGGCCAGTTTGGCCAGGGGCACGCCCGTGGCCTTGGACACAAACGGCGAGGTGCGCGAGGCGCGGGGATTGACCTCAAGAATGTAGACCACGCCGTCTTTCAATGCGAATTGAATATTCATGAGGCCGACGACGTTCAGTTCCAGGGCCAGGGCCGTGGTCTGGCGCTCGATTTCGGCGATGACGCCTAATGCTAGCGTGTGCGGAGGGAGCACGCAGGCCGAGTCGCCGGAGTGGATGCCGGCTTCCTCGATGTGTTCCATGATGCCCGCCACATAGGTGTCCGCGCCGTCGCAGAGCGCGTCCACGTCGATTTCCGTGGCGTTTTCCAGGAATTTGTCGATGAGGATCGGGTGCTCGGGCGAGACCACCACTTCCTTTTTGAAATAGGCGACAAGTCCTTCCTCGTCGTACACCACCTCCATGGCCCGGCCGCCCAGCACGTACGAGGGCCGCACCACCACCGGGTACTTGATCGCGTCGGCGACCTTTTTCGCTTCCTCCACGCTGAAGGCCGTGCCGTTTTCAGGCTGTTTGAGGCCCAGCTTTTTAAGGAGGGCCTGGAAGCGTTCGCGGTCCTCGGCGCGGTCGATGGAATCGGGCGAGGTGCCAAGTATCGGCACGCCGGCGCGCATGAGCGGCACCGCGAGGTTGAGCGGCGTCTGGCCGCCGAACTGCACGATCACGCCCTCGGGTTTCTCGTGTTCGATCACGTTCAGCACGTCTTCCAGGGTCAAGGGCTCGAAATAGAGCTTGTCCGAGGTGTCGTAGTCGGTGGAGACGGTCTCGGGGTTGGAATTCACCATGATGGACAGGATGCCCATCTCGCGTAGCGCGTAGGAGGCGTGTACGCAGCAGTAGTCGAACTCGATGCCCTGGCCGATGCGGTTTGGCCCGCCGCCCAGGATCATGACCTTGCGGCCGTCGCCTGGGGCGATTTCGCTCGCGGTCTCGTAGGTGGAATAGAAATAGGGGGTGTAGGCCTCGAACTCGGCCGCGCAGGTGTCCACCAGGTAATAGGCGGGCTTCACCTCAAGCTGCTTGCGGATGTTGCGGATATCGTGTTCGGGCTTTTTCCAGAGCGCGGCCAGTTGGCGGTCGGAAAAGCCGAATTGCTTGGCGCGAAGCATCACCGGCCCAAGTTTTGGGTTGGCGGCGCTAATAGTTTCTTCCAGGGCGAAGGTGTATAATTGGGCTTCCATGTCCACGATCTCGCGCATCTGGCGCAAGAACCAGGGATCAATTTTGGAGGCGTCAAATATTTCCTGGTCGGTCATGCCGCACAGCATGGCGGACCGGACGTCAAAGATGCGCCGCGAATTGGGCTTGCGAAGCGAGGCCAGGATGGCGTCATGGTCGAAGGCGCACCGGTCGTACTCCTTGGAGAGGCCGGGCATGCCCACCTCGAGCGACCGAAGTCCCTTTTGCAGGGCTTCCTTGAAGGTGCGCCCTATGCTCATGGCCTCGCCCACGCTCTTCATGGCCGTGGTCAAAAAGTCCTCGGCGCCGGGGAATTTCTCAAAGGTGAAGCGCGGAATCTTGACCACCACGTAGTCGATGGTCGGCTCGAACGAGGCCATGGTCTCGCGGGTGATGTCGTTGGGTATCTCGTCCAGGGTGTAGCCCACGGCCAGCTTGGCCGCGATCTTGGCAATGGGGAAACCCGTGGCCTTGGAAGCGAGCGCCGAGGAGCGCGACACGCGGGGGTTCATCTCAATGACGATCAGCTCGCCGTTTTCGGGATTCACCGCGAATTGCACATTGGAGCCGCCGGTTTCCACGCCGATCTCGCGCATGATGGCCAAAGCGGCGTCTCGCATGCGCTGGTATTCGTCGTCGGTCAAGGTTTGCGCCGGGGCCACGGTGATGGAATCGCCCGTGTGCACGCCCATGGGGTCGATATTTTCGATGGAACAGATGATGACACAATTATCATTCTTGTCCCTCATGACCTCGAGTTCGAACTCTTTCCAGCCGAGCACCGAGCGTTCAAGCATCACTTCCGACTTCATGGAGAGGGCCAGGCCGCGCGAGGCGATCTTTTCCAGGTCCTCCATGTTGTAGGCCACGCCGCCGCCCGAGCCGCCAAGCGTGAAGGCCGGGCGGATGATGATGGGGAACGGTATCTTCTTGCCCCAGTGGCGCACGTCTTCCAGCGTGTGGCAGATGCCGGACTCGGGGACGTTGAGTCCGATCTTTTTCATGGCCGTCTTAAATTCGTCTCGACTTTCGGCCTTCTTAATGACGGCCAAATTCGCGCCGATAAGCTCGACGCCAAAATGGTCCAGCACGCCTGATTCGGCCAGGGCCACGGCGGTGTTGAGCCCCGTCTGGCCGCCAAGCGTGGGCAGGAGCGCGTCCGGGCGCTCGCGCTCGATAATTTTGGCCACGATGTCCGGGTCGATGGGCTCCACGTAGGTGCGGTCGGCCAGTTCCGGATCGGTCATGATGGTGGCCGGGTTGGAATTGACCAGCACCACCTGGTAGCCCTCTTCTTTGAGGGCCTTGGCCGCCTGCGAGCCGGAGTAGTCGAATTCGCAGGCCTGACCGATGACGATGGGGCCGGAGCCGATGATGAGAATCTTTTTAAGATCAGTGCGTTTGGGCATGACTGGCGGGGTTGTTGGTTGAGGGTGGAAACGTCTCGTGTTCGCTTGACGCGCGCGCCAATTTGGGGAGCGCCCCGGCCGTGATTTACGCAACTTGAGGTCAGGCGGCAAGCCCTGTTTATCGTCAGCGGCGGCCCGTCTCCAGAAACCGGTCCTGGCGAGGTAGTGGGGCCGCCCTCGCCTGTCCTGGGGTTATTTGCTATCGAGGCGGCAACGCAAGCCGTTCAAGGAGACTCCCAATGAAGCTGTCCGTCATTACTCCGGACAATTCACGCCGGGTTTTCGTCCGTTCCTCCACCCTGCCCCGCCTTGCGGCGCTGGCTGTGCTGCTCTTGTTTTGCGCCACCGCGCACACCGGATACGCCAAAGAAGCCGGCGAACAGGAACGGCTGTTGCAACAGCTCATGGGCGCGGCGGCGGACGGTTCCGATCCGAACATGCTGACAGCCCTCATTAAGGCGGGCGCGGACGTCAACGCGCGAGACAACGAGGGACGCACGCCGCTTATGAGGGCGGCGAACAGGAACCCCAACCCGGAAGTGATAACCGCGCTGGTCAAAGCGGGAGCGGATGTCAACGCAAAAGACAACAATGGAATGACACCGCTCATGTGGACGAGGGGCGAACGCGCTTCGGAGGTGATACCAATTCTCAAAGAAGCCGGCGCGGATATCAACGCGAAGGACAAGAAAGGATGGACGCCGCTTATGTGGGCCGCCGGGGGAGAGTTCTTTGCCGATTCGCAGGCGATTACGGCTCTTCTCAAATCAGGCGCGGATGTGAACGCGCGAGACAATGAAGGACGTACGCCGCTCATGCGGACAGCCGAAAGCTACGACCCGGAAGCGGTGACGCTCTTCATCAAAGCCGGAGCGGACATCAATGCGAAGGACAAGAGAAAATGGACGCCGCTCATGTATGCGGCTATCGAACGCGATTACCCGACAATAGTGACCAGCCTGGAACAGGAGACGATAATCGCCCTTTTGCGCCTCGGAGCTGACCCGAAGCCGAAAGATGTCTTTGGCAAGCGGGCAATCGACTACGCCAGGAAAAATTGGCGGCTCAAAAGCGAAATAAACTATGCCAGGAAACATGGGCGGTTAAAGGGCGTCGATGCGCTCAAGCAGTTGGAAGAAGCGAGCCGGTAAAGGAGACTTTCTCAATGAAACCGCCCATCGTTACTCCGGAAAACTCACGCCGGGCTTTCGTACGCCCCTCTACCCTGCCCTGTCTTGCGGCGCTGGCGGTGCTGTTCCTGTTGTGCGTCGCCGCGCATGCCGTATACGCCGGTCCAACAGACGCGGACAGCGGGAAAAATGACGCGGCCGCGTCCAGTCAGGAAGACGCCGGCAATTGGAAAGATGAGACGCCAGACGCCAAGGCGCTACGGGAGCTTAAACTCCGGGCCGGGCAGGGAGACGCCAAGGCGCAATGCGAGTTGGGATGCAAGTACCTGGACGGATGGGCCGGCGTTGCCAAGAATGACCGCAAGGCCCTGGGATGGTGGCGGAAGGCGGCGGATCAGGGGTATATGGACGCGCAGAACAATGTGGGATTCATGTACTCGACAGGGCGAGGGGTGCCTCAAAACTCTCGCAAGGCCGTGGAGTGGTTTAGAAAGGCCGCGGAACAGGGGCTCGCCGACGCGCAGGAGAATCTGGGACACATGTACGCGAAGGGGCGCGGCGTCGCCAAAGACGAACGCACGGCCGCCCAGTGGTTCCAAAAAGCGGCGGATCAAGGGGATTGCGTGGCTCAGTATGAGTTGGGAAACAGGTACGCGGCCGGGCGCGGCATTGCCAAGGATGAGCGAAAGGCCGCGCAGTGGTATCTGAAGGCGGCCAAACACGGCGTCGGACCGGCCAGAGAAGCCTTGGAGAAACGCTTTACAGGGCCAGAGCTTGCCGCAATGGCCGATTGGTATTTTTTCAGGTTTTGCGAAACGGCTTCAGGGCGACAAATCACTGACGCCGTCCGGCGCGGCGCAAACGTGGCCGTGCGAAATAGCGATGGAGAGACGCCGCTCATGCGGGCGGCGGGGGGCAATCCCCATCCGGATGCGATAACGGCGCTGGTCAAAGCGGGCGCGGATGTCAACGCCAAAGACGACGAGGGGAACACGCCGCTCATGCTGGCGGCGAAGGGGTTGGGCAATCCCAACCCGAAGGTGATAGCGGTGCTCGTCAAAGCGGGCGCGGACGTCAATGCGAAAGACAACGAAGGAGTGACGCCGCTCATGCGGACGGCGAAGCTCGGGCATCGCCCGGAAGTGACAACAGCCCTCCTGAAAGCGGGCGCGGATATCAATGTGACGGACAACTGGGGAGAAACCGCGCTCATGTGGGCGGTGAGGAGCGAGACGTTCCAGGGTTTCAGCCCGAGAGTGTTCATGATCCTTTTGGACTTTGGGGCGGACACGAAAGTGAAAGACAGCGATGGCCGGACGGCCCTGGACTATGCGAAGGCAAACCAAGACCTCAGAATGCCGGGGAGTCCCCGGAGCGCAGTGCTTAAGAAACTGGAAGCGATGAGCCGTTCAAGGAGACTTCAATGAGACTGCCCAACGCTACTCCGGAAAACTCACGCCGGGCTTTCGTTCGCGCCTTTGTCCTGCCGTGCCTTGCGGCGCTGGCGGTGCTGCGTGTGTTGTGCGGTGCCGCTACAACGCGCGCCGCGGATGATGAGGCTTTTTTTACGCTTTGCGAGAAAGGTTCGCCGCGGGAAATTGCCGAGGCCATCCGTAGTGGCGCCGATTTGAACGCGCGGAATGTTTGGGGGCGGACGCCGCTTATGGAGGCGGCGGAAACGGGCAATCTTGCGGTGATGACAACGCTTCTGGAAGCGGGCTCGGATGTCCATGCGCGGGACAAATACGGAATGACGCCGCTTATGCTGGCGGCGCAGGATCGATTTCCAGAACTGACAGCGGGGCTCGTTTACGCCGGCGCCAACGTCACTGCCGAAGATGTCGAGAAATATGCGTTGCGCATGAAAGATGACACGAAATACTGGGTACGCAAGTCGGCCGTCCGGTGGAACCGCCTCCCGGAGACGATAAACGCGCTTGTCAAGGCGGGCGCGGATGTCAATGCCCGAGACAAAAACGGAATGACGTCGCTTTTGCTGGCGGTGCAAGGCTGCCCCGAGCCAAAAGTGATAACGGCTCTCGTGAGAGCGGGCGCCAAGGTCAATGCGGCCGATTGGAAGGGAAACACGGCGCTCATGTTCGCGGCGCAGGCAATGGAGTTCCCGGGCGAGGCCACGAATATCCTTTTGGACGCCGGGGCAAACCCGAAAGCGAAAAACCGCGCCGGGAAACGGGCCATCGACTACGCAAGGAAAAATAAACCCTTCACGGGCACAGAGGCGTTCAAAAAACTGGAAGCGGCAAGCCATTAACGCGGCCAAGCTAAAAATACTACAATACTGTCACTGTTCGATGATTGACTTCCTTTCCCGCTTCCATCAGGTAAGGCGCAGCCGGACAACCCGGAAGGAAAACACCCCGTGAAACAACGCTTTGCCCTGGCCGGAACCATTGCCGCCGTCATCGTCATCTTAGACCAGATCACCAAGTTCGAAATCCGGCGGACCCTCGCGCTCTACACCACCAGAGAGGTGATTCCCGGCTTTTTCAATCTGGTCCACACCATGAACAAAGGCGCGGCGTTCGGCTTCCAGAACAACCCGGACGGAACATGGCAGCCCTACTTTTTTATCGTGGTCTCGGCGCTGGCCGTTGTCATTATCCTTAATCTTCTCGCCCGCGCCTACAACGGCTCGCGGCTTTTTGTGGTGGCCTTGGGGCTTATTCTCGGGGGCGCGGTCGGCAATATGATCGACCGCGTACGCTTTGGCCAAGTCGTCGACTTTCTTGAATTTTACGTCAAATCGTTTGTCTGGCCGGCCTTCAACGTGGCCGATATCGGCATTACGCTTGGGACGCTTGCGCTCATTGTTTCGTTCTACACGCGCCGGAAGGTTCAGTAGTTTCGTCTAGCTGTGATGTTGCGGCGAAGCTGTACGGGAGCCAATCCGATTACGGGATCAATTTGAAGATGATCCCTTATCGGATTGGCTCCCGTACAGCTTCGCCGCCCGCTTACTCCGACGGAACTCGGGGAAAAAACGCGCTGCTCCGTCTTAAGCGAAAACACATTAGATAAAACCGACGGTCGTGCCAGAGGCCGGGGCTGGGACCCAGGCCTCTAACGTCAATCGTTCTCTAACCCCGCGTAGCTAATAAGGGATTCCAAAGGGCGGAGCCCTTTGGTGGGGTCCAGGGGCGGAGCCCCTGGGGTCAGCCCTCCGCCCTTGCCAAAAGGCCAGACGCGAGATAGCTATCCATCCATGGATTTTACAGCCATCCTTGCGAGAGTGCCGAGTTGGTTCTATTGGGCCTTGGGTGCGTGCATCCTGTTTAACTTTTGGGCCATCGCCCATGTATTTTATCGCAAGTTTCCAACGGACCAGGAAAAAATGATCTGGATGTGCGTGGTCACCTTTGTGCCGGCCCTGGGGCCGCTCATCTACCTGCTGGTTGGCGCGAAAAAAGGAATAAAATTGCAATGAACGTTCGCATTTCCATAGTGGCCCTTGCGTTGTGTCTTGCCGGCTGCGGCGCGTTTGACCAGCCATCAGGCCCGGTCAGGGGCAGGCCCATTGATCCCCAGATGCAGGCCCAGGCGGACCGGATGGCCGCGATGGACGGCCTGCAATCCCAGGTGCAGCAGCTTTCGGCGCAGGTTGAGGATCTCAATCAGCGCATGCGCGCCCTTGGCGGCGAAGGCGGCTCCAACCTGCCGGAGCTCTCCAAGCGCGTGCAACGACTGGAAGGCATGGTGCGGCAGATGGGCTCGCAGCTTGGCGTCGAGGTGGACGGGCCGCAAGGCGCGCCGCAAGCCCAGGCGGGAGCTCCGCAAGGTCCCGCTCTCCAGCCCCCCCAGGCGGGGCCGGCGGCCCCAGGCCCGCAGCCCCAAAAGCCCGCGAACATTGACCCGGCCCAGGCGCTCTACGACAAGGCACAGCAAGCCTTCCAGGCCAGAGACTTTGCGGCGGCCGCCTCTCTGTGGAACGACGTGGCCCAAAGCTACCCCAAGCACGCTCTGGCCCCCAACGCCGCCTTCCTGGCCGGCGAGGCCTATTTCCAGAAGGGCGAATGGGGACAGGCGGCCTTAAGCTATGACACGGTCATCAAAAAATTCCCCAAGAGCCCCAAGGTTGCGGCCTCGATGCTCAAGATGGGCATGGCCTTCCAGAAGATGAACAAGAAGGACGCCGCCCGCTACGAGTTCCAGGCGCTTATCAAGCAATTCCCGGCCTCCGCCGAGGCGCGGCAGGCGCAAAAATTTCTCAAGTAGGGACGCATCATGAACGAAGTACGCAAGATCATCCATCTGAGCTTCGGCCCGGAGACTTCGGGCAAGCCGGTGGTCTGCAATATTACGAGACTCTTTGACGTGTGTTTCAATATTGTCACGGCCCGCATCAATCCCAGGGCAATGGGCGAGATGATCCTTGAGATCACCGGCTCTGACGAGGACGTGCAAAGCGGCATCGAATATTTGCAGGAGCACGGGATCACTGTCGAGCCCGTGGCCCAGAAGGTGCGCAAGGACGAGGACCGGTGCATGAACTGCGGCGTGTGCACGGCCTTGTGCCGCCCCAAGGCGCTCAAAATCGACCTGGAAACCCGCAAGGTGCTTTTTGATTCCGAGAAGTGCGTGGCGTGCGAAATATGCGTCAGGGTTTGTCCGGTGCAGGCCATGGAGACGCTTTTGGACGATAACGCGATCTAAAACGGGCTCTTCATGCGATATTACCCGCTTTTTACCGATCTGACCGGCAAACGCTGCCTGGTGGTCGGCGCAGGAATCGTCGGCCGCCGCAAAATCCAGACGCTCGCCGCCTGCGGCGCGGCCGAAGTGCTCGTTTTGGACATGCGCGCCCCGGACGCCAAACTTGAGGAAGTCCTTGGCCATCCGGCCGTGACCTTTGAACAGCGCCCCTACCGGGAATCCGACCTGGACGACCGCTTTTTGGCGATCGCCTCCACCAGCGACGAGGACTTGAACTGGCGCATAAGCCGCGCCTGCAAGGATCGCGGCATCCTCTGCAACATTGTGGACCAGCCGGAAAAGTGCAGCTTCATCGTGCCCGCGCTCTTCACCCAAGGGGAACTGACCGTGGCCAGCTCCACGGGCGGGGGCTTGCCCGCCCTGGCTCGCAAAATCCGCGAGGGACTCGGGGAATTTTTGGGCGCGGAATACGGCGCGGCGCTGACGCTCATGAGCAGGCTTCGCCCCATGGTCCTGGAACTCGGCCTTACCCAGCCGGAGAACGCCGCCATCTTCCGGGGGCTTATCGAATCCGGCATTTTGGACGCCCTGAAACGCAAGGACTTGCCCCTGGCTTCAAAACTTCTGGCCAGGCACGTGCCCCCGCGGATCTTGCCGCGCATACCGGAGCTGCTAGATGGCCTGGACTGAACATCTCCTCTACGTCGTATTATTGCTCTATCTGATCGGCAGCGGCGGCCATATCTGCGGCATCCTGACCCGCAAGGAGCGCCCCAAACTCGCGGGCGGCGTCATCTCCGGCATTGGATTCATCCTCCACGGCGTGACCCTGGCCCTGCAGCTTCTCCACGACCCCCATCTGGCCGTGGCCCAGGGCGAGTTCTACCTGAGCCTCTTTTCCTTCTGCGTGCTTCTTATTCTCTTCATCCTCTGGATAAAGCTCAAACTCTCCTTCCTGGGGCTCATCGCCACGCCCTTGGCCCTCATCATTCTGCTGGGTTCCCAGGCCGTGACCGCCTCGCGGCTGCCCCTGCCCACCTCCATGGCCGGGCTCTTCTTCGGGCTGCATATCGGCGCTCTTTTTTGTTCGATTGGCCTTATGGCCATGGCCGCCACGGCCGGAGCGGCCTATATCCGGCTGGAAAAACGCATCAAGTCCAAGGAAAAGCTGACCGGCGTCTGGGGCTCCCTCCCCTCCCTGGACAAGCTCGACGCGGCCAACCGCCTGGCCGTGACCGTGGGTTTTCCGCTCTACACAGTCGGGCTCGCCGTGGGATTTCTCTGGGCCGGGCTCACCTGGGGGCGGTTTTTCTCCTTTGATCCCAAGGAAATAGCCGCTGTTTGCATCTGGCTCCTCTTTGCCTATCTTTTCCACCAGCGCATGGCCCTGGGCTGGCGCGGACGCAAGGCGGCCCGGCTGGCCCTCTGGGTGTTCGGCCTGAGCCTGGCCTCCATGTCGCTCAACTTTTTGGCCAAAACACACCACAGTTTTTCCTGATGCAGCACGATATCCATCTTTTCGGCCTGAATCACCGCACGGCCGACGTCGAAGTGCGGGAATGCTTCTCCCTCAAGGATCAGGAGATCGTTGCCTCATTCGCCCAAAGTCTTGACCGCATTGCCGACGAAATGCTGCTTCTCTCCACGTGCAACCGGGTGGAGCTGCTCGTGGTGGCCAAACGCGGCTCGGCCATCTCCTCCAAAGTCCTCGCGGCCTGGGCCTCCGCCAGCTCCCGCGACGCCCGAGACCTCATCCCGCACATCTACGAACACCGCGACCTGGACGCCGTCAATCACCTCTTTCGCGTGGCCTCCGGGCTCGACTCCATGGTGCTTGGCGAGCCCCAGATCCTTGGTCAGCTGAAACAGGCCTACAAATCCGCCGTGGAAAACGGCCAGGCCCGCGTCGTGGTCAACCGGCTTCTGCACAAGGCCTTTTCCGTGGCCAAGCGCGTGCGCACGCAGACCGGCATCGGCGCGAGCGCCGTGTCCATCAGTTATGCCGCCGTGGAGCTGGCCAAGCGCATTTTCGGCGACATGAACGGCAAAAAGGCCATGCTCGTGGGCGCCGGCGAAATGGCGGAACTGGCCGCCACCCACCTGACCCATGCCGGAATCGCCTCGCTTTGCGTGGTCAACCGAACATTATCGCGCGCCGAAGAACTCGCCGCCCGCTTCAAGGGCACCGCCCACTCCTTCATCGACCTCACCAAGCGCCTGCCCGAGGCGGACATCGTCATCACCTCCACCGGCTCGTCCGAGCCCATCATCCGCGCCAAAGACGTCAAAGAGGTCATGAAAAAACGCAGGCACCGGCCCATGTTTTTCATCGACATCGCTGTGCCGCGCGATATCGACCCCGACGTCAACGGCTTGGACGACGTCTATCTCTACGACATCGACGATCTCAAGGAAGTGGTGGAGGAAAACAAGGCCCAGCGCCAGACCGAGGCCGAAAAAGCCCAGGAGATCATCCAGAGCGAAACCGCCACCTTCGGCCGCTGGCTCGACTCCCTGGACCTCCAGCCCACAATTGTGGATCTGCTCTCGCACGGCGAATCCCTTGCCCGCAAAGAACTCAAGCGGACCCTCAAGCGCCTGGGGCCCTGCACGGACGAGGTCCGCCAGGCCGTCGAAGTCCTGGCGCTTACGCTCTCCCACAAACTCTACCACGATCCGCTCGTGTTCCTGAAACGGCGCTCCGGCGAAGAAGCCAGCGAACGATTCCTGGACCTGGCCCGGCGCATGTTCAATCTGGATGGCGACATAGCGCCCCCGGACGCCCATTTGGACCGTAAAGGCGGCGACGACGAGGACGACGAATGAAGAAAAGACCAAAGAGGAAACTTTTAGAAAAAAGTTTCCTCTCTGG
>Ga0123354_10014310_pt1 | contig 12354 bp, 5 predicted proteins | sample TergutLab28metaG_2_FD_97872 | JGI IMG/M metagenome (GOLD analysis project Ga0123354, IMG submission 97872) | Labiotermes labralis P4 segment gut microbial communities from Petit-Saut dam, French Guiana - Lab288 P4 | ecosystem: Host-associated > Arthropoda: Insects > Digestive system > Gut ... | reverse complement strand
TTAGACCATGTAATTTTTATGCTTTATTTGAAATGGCTATTGACGTGATGGTGGAATATAAGGCTTATTCGTCGTAGATATAACTTGCGAAAAAGCAATTTACATTATATATATATATATATATATAAGTTATTATATACAACTGTTAAGTCAGGAAACTCTTACAACAAGATTAGTAAGGCAGGAGTTCAAGACTGTACATACAGCAAGAGGCATAGCCTAAGTCAAACAGATACTGCTGTATGTACGGCCGTGAACTCCTGATGATGGAAGGAAGGACCGTCCGAAACATGTAGAGTGTCATCCCAAAATAAAATAAATTTGACACATTGATGCATATAGTTGGTTTTACTATAGAAATTTTATATTCATGTATTTCTGATACATGTGTACATTTCAAATACAAATATATCATCACAGCTGCACGAACACTCTTCCTCCTCCATTATTGAATCGTCAAATAAATTAAATGGAGAATAGTATACTTAAAAACTGGGAGAGCGTAACTGTATGGATTTATGGTGGAGCTGATTTGGTGTATTGACATTGGCTACCATGTGTAACTTGTCTGAACTCTGTCCCCAATATATAGTCATAAACCTAATTTACTTGTAATTATACAGTCTGTATGTAGAAAAACATTCACGCAAGCTTCGTATATCGAAGGGAGTCCTATGTTGACGTGTTCAGCTTTCTAATATGTGGTGTCGCGTAGCTGGGTGATTGGTGGCTGACTTTGCGACAGATCATAGCGGCTCATTATCAGTGGCCAAATGTTATTCAGTGGACGTTCGATCCTGGAATTTGAGACCACCACATTGCCTCGAAACGTCGGACGCTATATCTCAGACGCACAGAGACTTCAACTGCACCGCTTTGAAAGCCTAGAAACTCACACCTACTCTTTACAAAAGCTCGATTTTTGTATATGAAGAAGATGCATTTGATGAGATGTGTTCGTTGCGTGCTTTGTCACTTGAAATGCAGGAAATGAATACAACAAAACTTTTATCGTGTCATCCCATCGTGAACGGCCTCAGAACTTTGCAGGGAAGACCTTCCGACAGAAATATTCCCAGGCAATAAAAGGGAAATAATGAACACTGAAATGTCTCATAAATAATTGTTTCTGAAGCTGGAAGTCCCCACGCGTAATGAGCACTGTTTATTGTACTGTGCTTGTTTATCGTTTTATCAATCAGTGTCTGCCATATTAATTAGGCCTATTTTTGGATCGAGTCTCACGAAACCTTGTATGATTATTGTGCCACAATAGTCATGGTTTTTAATTTCTTTTCTTTAACAATACCAATAAGGCAGCTGAGTGAACGTGTGATGCAAAAGCAATAATAATATGCACTGATGCAGTAGCAGTTGTGAATGTACTAGTAGTAGTAGTAGTTGGTAGCATCAGCAGTAGTAGTATTAGCAGTTCACCCTAGAAAAAAGCTGTTAAGGCACAAAAGGGGAGAAGACGTGTAACTCTACTGTTTCTTTAACCTCGGCATTAGTTGGGGGTGGGTGGTCCACGCAACGGCCAATTTACCTCAGGAGAAGACGTGGTTGTATTGTATAGAAGGCTATGATAACTGTGCTGTGCCAACCTGCAAGTCTAAACAGACGTTGCACTTCAGCTGGGGGTGATCATTATTTGTGAGCCGATTTTCCACATTATCTAAAAATATACGCAGACGTCTTTGGATGCAAGATCAGACCGTGAAAAAATCCTCTGGCGGTACAAAAATAAAAAGAAGTCTTCATTCTCTACCCATATAGGCTTATAGGGCCAGTAGAGGTATAGCTCCACTTATTCTTAATCTCGGAATTAGATTGGCTAAATGATACTTTACGCCGCTTTACCGCCGGGAAAGAACCAGGGTACTAAATGAATATGAAGCTGGGTGGACTCCAGAGCCGGTCTGGAAGGTTCGGAGACATTAAAAATTTCTTACCCCGGCCGAAATTCGAACCTCAGATCCTCCAGCCCGTAGCGTAATCGGATTACCATCTACACTTCTCCGGTTTCTAACGGTGCGGAACAAAACCGACGGAATGTCTGATATCCATAACATATATTGCTGTGAAGTACCAGCGCTGAGCCCGCGTGCCTCTTTTCAGCGCCCATTCAGCTTGTGTAACGCTCCACGGGAGTCTTCCTGCTCCTGCAGAATTCGAACCAGCGATTCCAGTGCACGTAGCTCAAAAACGTGCGCGTGTTCGACCACGTGACGTTTGCTATTGATATCCTACCGTTTCAGTGAAGCAAATTGGAGCTCATAAGCCGGCCCTCTTGAACATCTGTCTGTACGTTTCCTTTGCGCGGTTTTGGAGACCCGACGAAGTAAGTGGAGATGCTGATTACGAAACGCTCACGCCTGCTTTGTGTCACCCGTCGCACATACGTATCAGCGGTGCATGTGTGCTGTGCAGTGTGTATTCTAGTTTGTATATCTCGAAGTCATGCATCCTGAATGAATATTCATTTGTTTGATGTCATAAATTTATTTTTTGGTTCTGGAAGTTCTGAAAGTTAGGAATTGCTTGTCGATAAAAACAGAAGATTTATGAAATGATGACGGTTTAATAATTTCTACATCAGTAGGTTTTTAAAATTGCGTATCGATATTTTGTTTGCTGTCGTATTCCTTTTTTTATTGTGAACTGGAGTGTGAGATTCAGAATCGTCGTTTCCTTGTATATCAGCCCTCTTTGTTGCTGTTACAAATAACTGAGGTAGCTAAATAAGCTGTCCGAGCTAACCACATTACAACTTTGAGACAATTATTGAAAAATTCTTCTGGAATATTTAAGACATAAAATTCTACACTATTTTGTGTTAGTTGTGAGTCGCAGTAATCTCAGTCATTACAGTGAATGACATCCAGTTAGACGGGCGGGGTTTAGTTCTTTTTAAGTCCACAGAAGTTACTATATGTATATTACAGTCTAAAACACAACGTATTTACATCAACACAGTGATGAAATGTCAATTACATCAGGGCTACATGTTCCGGCTGTGAAACAGCCATCATCAGGCAAATGCAGAACATATACAAGGTACAATATAAGTGTGCACTCTATGGGATACCATATCGTTCACAGAAGTTTCCTTTTGCCACTGTGTCCGGACCAGCTCTAGAGCTCTATCACTCTTCTGTCCAATGAATCCGGGGACTCTTGCTCCTTGGAAGCTGGTCAGTCGCCTCTAATGTCCAGGTTAACAATACGTGAAAAGCGAAACCTATCTCCGCTTACCCATACATCTTTAGGGTGTGGTCCTTAAGCACAGATATAATTTAAACTTTGCCGCTGTCCTACGTCATATTGAAATATTCGAGGGCAGAATGAAGTGGTGTATGGCAGGCGTGTACAAATTCCAGGCGCCAGGTCGCCGTGGGGACTTTTTTTTTTTGTTTGGTGCCAAATATTTTTGGGTCTTCTGCTATGGAACTGCCTTCATGCTACCATTTCGGCGCCTATAATCTAAGAGTTGCTCCCAGATTTTTGTACAAATTGTGCAGCATTAATGTATGGAATTTAAGTAGGGTTAAAAAGGAGTTATCTGGCCACAAAAAAACTGCCGGTTTTACAGACACAATTAAAAGGCACTGAGACCGTCTCAACTGAAAATTTCGATTGGAAATGACTATGATGTCACAAAGGTTTAAAGTTTTGGAAAAACGTTTTTTCTTGTAATTGAATTATCTGAGTTACACAGATGTTATATTAGGGAAATTTCGGAGTAAGAAATGTTATATAAACGTGTTACGTAAGGCTTGTGAGGGGTAGTTGCGCATCGGTGTGTGCGTGTGTGTGCGTGCGTGCGTGCGTGTGTGTGCGTGCGTGCGTGTGTGTGCGTGTGTGTGCGTGCGTGCGTGTTTGTGTGATGAAGACTAGAAGTTTTAACAACCATTTTTCGTGCTGCATGTTTTAATTTATTCCAGTTATTTATGCATAAAAATAGCCTTTTTGTGTTTCGTTTATGGGCTACTTTTATTTATGCAAATCGAACGACAGAAAGATAAATTCCACCCGTATAACAAAAGCAAAGGATGTTTGAAAAAAAATTCACTTTACAAAACAAGACGAAGAAAGCATCTTAAACTGCAGACCGTCAACTGCTGACGTGACTGCATTCCGCCGGCATCGCGGGCGGCAAGGAAGTCAGCACTCAATCCGTCTGTCTGTCGTCTTGATGGATCACTTCATTGTTTGTTCAGCTACATGTATATCATAGGAAATTATGTGAACAGCTAAGTAATCTCTAAGTCATATGCACCTTTCTCGTGGAATATGCATATCTTGTATGACTTGCCAAGGAGTACGGTGACTTATTGGTTATTCCGGACAGCTGTTTGGACAAGGGAGACGGATGACGTATTGAGATACGGAGGCACACACAGGCATCATTTCGGCGCGTTACGATATTCATTGCATATCCTCTACAGACGCATCTGAGGATGAGATATGAAAGGTAATAATCAAACCCGTGCATAGAAAAATTGCCAAATGCCATCATAAAAAATACTTATCTTACACGTATTATCTGTTAGCCCTTCGCTTTATCCTTTCTTTGTTTCTGCATGGTACCACATATGTGCATGTAGAGGCGTTCCTTGCTTTATGAGGTTATCTTTATTAATTGTATGCATACGAACGTTTATAATGAAGGTCATAGCCTCCGCTTGGCTCGTCATACGAATGACAATTTGCCCATCCGAAATCTACAGAACAAACCGAGTGCCCTGGAATTATTTGAACTAAGAAAACAAAAAGATGAGGACAAGAGATAGTTTACTTCCCATATATATTTATGTTAAAAGTTATTTTTCTTGTTTGCTTACTCCATGGAGCAGAGTCCTTCTTGAGAATCTAACAGGTTTCCAGCTAGTCAAGAAATTCCCCGTATTTTATGGAACCCGAAGGTTCATTACCGCATTCACAAATGCCCGCCACCTGTCCCTATTCTGAGCCAGCTCGATTCAGTCTAAACCCGCACACCCCACTTCCTGAAGATCCATCTTAATATTATCCTCCCATCTATGACTATTTTGTTTACTGTTTGTCATCGTTGTCATAACATGAGAACTGCCCTCTTCTGGGTTATTAAATAGCCAGTAGTGGTAATTACTTACCGACATTTCGGGACAACCTGTCGGTCCCATTAACCCAGACGAGCCCAGTTCTCGTCTCCTTCGTACCGGAAGCCTGATATCACGCTTTTGTCATAATGTGTTTCCGCAGCTTGCGTGTTTTATTGCAGCCAATGAAATCTTGATTTTAATTCTCGTGTCTCTTTTTGGGGGTTTTTGGGGAAGTAACCTCCAGTTACCGAGCTTGTGAGAAATGTCGACTGGCCTATTGAACTGTGTCCAGAAGTATCAATTTTCCTAAGACCGAGGGCTGCCTGTATATTCAGCCGTTTTTAAGGGAACTCTGGGACGCGGCAGGAAGCTTTGGGCACAAGAGCTACAGACGGCCGGTTTGAGTTTTTTTTTTGTCACTGAAATTAAATTGCAAATTCAATGCAAATTGTGACCTTCGATAAATCATGATGTTTCTATGTGTCTCAGTGCAAGCTAAGGAGGAAATAGCTTTAAGTATGCCGTGTAGCCAAATGCTTTAGTATGAATATCGCTTTAGCTTACAGGAATACTGTCAGCTTGGATCTTGTTGCCGGTTAGTCACATTCTTCTAAGCATTCTAAGAATTTACAGAGAATAAACCTGTTGCTGTCATATTCGATTTAGTGACGGTTTGATTCCGGGATAGCTCATTCGATATAGCGACTACGCTACGGGCTGGACGCTCCGGGGGTCGAGTCCCGTTGGGGGCGAGATTTTCCGCACCCGTCCAGACCGGCCCTGGGGCCCACCCAGCCTCATACAGTGGGTGCTGGGTCTTTCCTGGGGGTAAAGCGGCCGGGGTGTGGCGTTGGCCACCCACCCCATCTAGCGCCAAGGTTAAAGAAAGAGTAGAGTTATACATCTGCTCCCCCTCTGGGCCTTCGTGGCCTGTTTTAGGGTGACCTTTACCTTTTTACGTGACGGTTTGTTTAAACAGTGAGTGTGCAATTTTCTGTGCGCTGAAAGATGTTTAGTTTATGCTAGGCCCTAAAATCCAGTACGTATGTGTGTTTGTCACTGTTCAGTGACTGCTGTTTAGTTCTGTCGACTGGGGCGTGCAAACATGGATCGAGCTGTCTCGTTTTTGTTAAGAACCGAGAAATTTAAACAAACGGAAAAGAATAATCAATTTAGGTAACATCATCCCGTTCTATTTGTTCACTTCTACGTTTCCTATAGTTATCCGATCAGTACTACACCACAAGTTAATTTAGTCATCATATCCATGACATGTTTCGACATAAAATTGCGGTCATCATCAGTATGAAAGGTAAGCTGAGGAAGAGGCTTTTCCTTCACAGTACTGTTCAACATAATTATGTTATTATGCCACAGAAGGAATAATACAATGCAGACCATTAAGACGTTGCAGTTTATCTTTAAGGTAAAATGTGAGTAATGGAAGAATGCTACCTAATTGTCTATCAAACGGTGGGTATACACGTGCAGTGGATCCGTAAATAATTATCTCAAGCTGATTTTATGATGCGATTAAATTTATTTGGTATGTTAAAATTAAATATTAAAAATTCAACATACTGTTGGATAAAACGCAATTTCCAAACATATAGAAGTTCCTTCATTCAGTATGATCTGTTTTATTTCCTTTTAACCACCACGTGTATGCCCAACGCTTGATAGACAGTTACTTAAGCAGTCTTCCACTACTCGCAGTTTACCTTAATGATAAACTGCAACGTCTTAATATTTTAATATTGTATTTGGCCTGCATTTTATTATTCCGTGTGTGTTATAATAACATAATTAGTCAGTCTTAGTAGACGACATCTCGTTGTGTTGAATTATAATATTAAAACGAAATAAAATGTATACTGCATAAAACACTTATATTATACTTTATTATTACATTATACTTTATTAATTTAAATAATGGCGTCTAATTTCGGCCTATGCAGGCCATTATCAGGCCAAAATATTTATAAAAACTTAAATGCCTCAGTATGCAATGTAATATTCTTCAGTGTCATGGGATCCCATTTACAGTCATATAGTTCTTTGTAATTATTGCCTGCTGTAGGTGTGTTGTCTGTGGCAAGTTTTAACACAAATATTGTACATGTATTTTGTTAAAATATTAAAATTATGATTGGTGAGACTAATTGTAAAAGTAAATATCGAGTACACAGTTTAAGATGTTACAATATATATATATATATATATATATATACATGTACAATATTTGTGTTAAACTTGCCACAGACAACACAACTACAGCAGGCAATAATTATAAAGAACTATTCGACTGTAAATGGGATCCCATGACACTGACGAATATCACATTTTATACAGCGACATTTAAGTTCTTAAAAATATTTTGACCTGATGATAGTCTGCGTAGGCCGAAACAAGTCACCATTATTTAAATTAATGAAGCACATGATAGTTGCGTTTGATGCAGTATGCATTTTATTTAATTTTAATATAAATATTCAGGTTGAATGGAAATGAAAAGGAGAGGCCTCGTCCTCAGTTTACGTTTTGTAGTGTTGTATCGCCTGATCACGGCCGCAGTTGTCTGCCGAAACTTGTCGTGTATGTGCGAATAAATGAATGCTAGAGCATTTATCGTGTTGTACTGATCGGATAACCATAGAAAACTTTGGTTAAAAGAGTAATAAGGAGGCACCTTGAAGTGAATGTGTTTTAGTCGGAAAATATCTGTAATACTTACTCTGTCCATGGTACTAGAACCTTCGGAGGTCTTCCGTCATCGCTGCCACGTAACATTGGTTTATCCGTGGCAGGGGTCTTGGTCCTGTGCACGCAACCAATATTAATGGAGGACAGAATTTGACACCAGTCAGCGGGTCCTTTGGACGCTGTCGGTAGTACTGGATTAGCAGACGCCCCTATCATTCCCCTTCCCGACAAAAATGTGGATGCCCCCCACGCCGCGATCCACCAGCCCGAGGTACGTGCATAGGATAATCGGCGGTTGACGTACTTCCAACATTGACAGCGATTTTGACGTAGAACAGGCCTGTTTCAAAGTTCCTGCATTTTACGGCGTAAACAGACAATTGAATCAAACTGAGGTATGAAACTTTCATCAAGACTTCTTGTTGTAGAAAATCCTGATACGTCCTGTACGTGCAGGATACATTGAATTTTATGTTGTCCTCTGTCCGTCTCTTACCGGTCGCGCATAAGAACTGGGCACCGACACCAGGAATGCTTGCACTTCAAAGAGGGAGCCGCCATGCTCTTGTATGCATCACAGCCGCGAGAGACTGGCAAGAACATCTCATACAAGAATCTCGCCTGCTTTGGCATTCCCGTCCGTGATTCCGCTGCACAGAATCTTTTATGAGCTGTCACTCTTTTGAACAGCAAGTGGTAGCTTGCCTATTGTCAGTAGGACACCAGCATTCTGTATAATCATTGTTGTCAAACAGCAGTACACTAAGCATTTCAGATATGCTGCTTGTGGATCCCCCTGTCACCACATGTCGCGTCCTCAGTTTGGGGTAAAGGAGACTGCAGATGTGTTCAACAGCGGCAAGTGGACTGACAATGAGCGAGCAGCCGTGGACAGCCGGCAGTAGGTGGTTCTGAAGTTTTGGGTTTGGGCGTGATGCTAACATCTCCTTACAGTAAAAGGTTCACTAGGAGTCTTTACAGTAGAGCAGAAGGTTCATGCGTTCTGCGCGGCAGACGTTGTTCAAAAAGGGAAGTATATAGACTGTATTTAATTAGCACAACAACTAATGTACATATATAACATTTTTTACATTAAAAACATTTAAAATCGCTCCAACATGTTTCGATCCTAAGATAATCTTCAGGGAGCTAAACTGTTCCTTGCTAAAGTCATATTTTTTAAAACACTCACTGATTAATTTCATTATATTAACTTGGTGCACCAAGTTAATATAAGGAAATTAATCAGTGAGTGTTTTTAAAAATGTGACTTTAGCAAGGAACAGTGTAGCTAACTGAAGATGATCTTAGCCTCGAAACATGTTGAAGCGATATTAAATGTTTTTAATGTAAAAAAATTTATATATGTACATTAGTTGTTGTGTTAATTAAATGACTCTACGAAATGCACAGTGCAACGATAAATATATATATAGACTGTACTCTGTTTTAATTATTTGCACCTCAACTCTGTTAGCCAAAGCACACGATATTCTCTCCTATCAACTCTATTTAGTGTAGGAAGAATGTTTTGGAATTAAAAATACTAAAAACCAGTAACCAGCAGTAAAATATATTCAGTCTAAGCACAACAATTTAACATGCAAAATCAGCTACGTGTTTCGGCTAATATATAGCCATCATCAGGCTGACACCAAAAACAAAGAGGAAATATTCACATTTACATGGGTTTGAAACCTTGACATTGACAGGTGTATTGTTATTTAAAAATACATAACATAGATTCACAGCCTTAGGAAAACAATTTAAAATTTTTTTTAAAAAAATTGTCGTATGAGTTTTTTTTAAACTGAAGTATATAATAATAATAATAATAATAATAATAATAATAATAATTTATAATATTATAAATAGGGGAGGTGTAGGTGCCTTTTTTGAGACGGCCAATATGTAACTATTTCTTGATTTCGGTAGTCTCACGTTGGAGAGCAAATGTTTACTCGAAGAGACTGATGTTTGAATTAGGTTGTTCTGATTTGTATATCCGGATGCAGGCTTCAGCCTGCTTCCGGATACCACACCACCCCAGCCAAACCTCAACGTAACACCAACACACATCGAACCAGAGTAATACAACCCATGAAATAACCCATCAAATAAGTAGCAAGCTCCTGAGGATGGATGTATTAACATCCGAAACATGTTGAGCAGTAAACAATGAAATAATAAAGCAAATGACATCAAGTTGGTCTCTCTTTATTCAGCTTCTCTAGAATTTTTAAGTGCAGCCCAGATCCCTGATCATTATTTGTGTCTGACGTGCATATTGGGTCCCTTTTGTTTAAATGCCTTCGGGAATAATTTCTTTGTTGATTTTTAGACCATTGCGCTTCTTTTAAAGTTTAAGTACGGCCTATTGAAGAAATAATTTCCCATCAGTCTTCTTGTACTTCTCCCGATCTCAGATAATGGCTTGGCAACGAGTAGTAGCTTGATCTGTACTCTTAAGTGTTAGTACAGTGCTACAGTTAAGACATCAGCGTTTACAAACCTGTTGTTATTAAGGCACGCTCCAATTCACACAAACGAGTACTAAGCCGTTTTTGGAACTTTGTGTCTGGTCTCTGAATGATTACAGTGTGTGCGACTGAACGTTGCACGCACTGTAATCATTTCAGAGAAGACAGGCACGCCACTTTTAGTGGCGTGCCTGTCTTCTTTTTTTTGTAAAGAAGGTGGTAAAATTTTAATATTATCCTGTTCTTTTTTCGTTTAATAAGTTTAAAATACATAAACGTAAAGAAACGCGAATTAAATAACACAGAGAAAACTCTGGTACAGTCCTGTTCAACTTATATACATATATATATATATATATTACTGATATCATTTAATTCGTTTAAGTGACACTTAACTCCCCATTTGACTTCTTCAGTAACTGATATTTCGTGGTAACCGCGTGCGAATGACGTAATTAAGGCACTCAGTCATAAACCTACTACTATTATCCTATGTACAGAATGGCGCAAAGTCGCTTGACCGTAGATGAAATATGTTAGTTGAGCTTTGCTGACACAGTGCTTACATTTGTTGCATATGTCGAATGGTCCAATTGTCTTCTGTCTAAACTGACAGACTGTTTAATTCTTTCATCCCTGTGACTTTGGCAAACGAGTAGCAGGCGACGAAATTTAATAATGTGGGTCCCTTCTGTTGTTAAATTTCAATTTTTTGAGAGATTTGCTCCTCTTTCTGTAATTATTAACACATATCGCTTAAATATTTTATGTTACTTATAGATTACAGGGCAGTTATAATTCTTTTTCACAAAATCCATGAATTTTTTCGTCTCGGAAATACAGAATTATGCCCGTATTTTCTCTATGTTCTTTATGAAAACCTGGTGCGAATGTTATGCGATCACCGACTGAATACGAAACTGGGCGGATCTTAGAAGCGGATGGAACCGTTTGGAGAAAAGAGAAATCGACTGCCCTGTCAGGAATCGAGCCCCGGATCGTCCAGGCTGTAGTCCCTATGTTGGCAGTGAGATCTAAGTGGTTCGTGATAAGTATCTTAAGTGGGTTTGAACCCCGATGATACTACAAGCAGACTTCTACACACAGGCCTCAAACTGCCACAGATTTACGACGCCCTCCTTCTTGTCCAGCGCATTTCACTGTAATCCAGTCGACTCATCTAAAAGTCTGCACAAAGAAATCGTGGTGGTGACCATGCGATGACCGTCGTTATCAATAGACACTGTCTGGACCAGTTAATACAATGTAGAAGGAAAGAGAGTCTTTATATATTGGTCTCATTATAGCTGCTCTGGCCTCCTTTACTTGCTTCACGACCTGTTTGCATTCGGAGATCTGTTTACGGCTTAACAGGACATTCTTTATTACGACTCCTAATTACAGTTTAGACGGAAACACTAAAAGGAGCATCATTAAATTCGGCACAGTTAACAGTAAAATTTGAGTATGGCTTCAAAGCCGAGGTTATTTTCTTTAAACGATAACACGAAATTAATGTGGTGTGACACGCAGCCTGACCCAGGGCTATCGCAAATGGGCATACGTCCTCTTTACGTCCGGTTCCGTCAAGTTACAGACGCTAATCTCTGATTGTGCTAGTCTAATTACAGAAGATTAATGGCCTACAAACAAGAATGAAAAAGGTCAGGCTTTCTCGATAAGGTCAGGGCTTCTGATTTTTGTGGCAGACCCGTGATAATATAGGAGTCATCTGGAAAGGCCGTTAGCGTGATCCGTGGCTTGTAGTAGCTCCTACTGATGTGATGAGAAATTACTGTTATTTATCAAAAACTTGGAACACAAGTCTTGTTTTTGGTAATAAACAATTCATCAGTCTTCTTAGGGTTATAGTGTCGGACAGTTCATTTTATAAATAGATATAGGCAATGCTTGCAGATAATAATATATGTATAGCAGTGGCGTAACCAGGAAGTTTGTTCGGTGGGTGGGGGGGGGGGGTGTTCAACAAATTCAGTTGGGGACAGAGAGAAAGGGGGTCTGGCGGCGGTAGCCCCCCAGTCAGGGGTTCTGGAGGCAGCTGTAATTTGGTACAAGAAATTTCATTT
>Ga0123354_10014307_pt1 | contig 12354 bp, 10 predicted proteins | sample TergutLab28metaG_2_FD_97872 | JGI IMG/M metagenome (GOLD analysis project Ga0123354, IMG submission 97872) | Labiotermes labralis P4 segment gut microbial communities from Petit-Saut dam, French Guiana - Lab288 P4 | ecosystem: Host-associated > Arthropoda: Insects > Digestive system > Gut ... | reverse complement strand
ATGATGATGATGATGATGATATGGTACAGTGGAGATGCTAAACATCTTATTGCAAGTCCTACCTATGTACATTACATGCAAGGGTCTTGAAAAACAGATATCAAATGATATGACATGGATTCTTTTGACCCTGAACTGTTTCAGAATTTAGTCAATTACAAAACCCCTTCCAATGGTCCCTATCCAACCATCCAACCACAATCCATTAATTAGAACCTGCCAAGCATTCTTCCCTCTTCTGTTGACAAATTCTTACTTGATTTAATTACTGACTCCTGTGCCTTGAACCTTCCTCTAGGTTAAAATATCATACATGTATGAAATGCAATTTCAAAATTAAAGCTTCAAACTCTGGTATAAACAAGGGAAGCAATCAGCAGCCTAATAATGCAATGTGACTATTCAAGTACTTGGCTTTCATTTCAATACTGGCCATCTTCTGTAACATACCTTGCTGTACTCCAGCTGTTTATCAACCCACGCATTATTACACAGTCCAGCCACAGAACACACAACTTGGGGGTTCATCTCTGATGCCAAAGTTTCCACCAACTCCGGAATAAATTCATCAGCCACCTTGCAACATTCTTTGGCAACAATCTTGACAGGGATGAGATTACATGACCCCTCAAACACTTCCTTCAGTTCTTCCTGAAAGCAACATATTGCAGCTATACATTACAGATAAAATGAACAGAAAATACATGAACGTGACAGGGATCACTCAAGTTATATCTCAAAATAACTGCACACAAGAGAAAGGGGATGAAAACTGGCTGTGTCTGGACATGAATGATAAGTTGCATAGTCTCCACTTTACCATTGGAAAAGCTGCAACCAAGTGCCCAAGTGACTGGGTGAGACACAAGGACAGTACAGATGTGGTGACGAAAGGAAAAAATCCCTTTCCTTTCAGAAATCAAATTAGTGTTGTACACCCCACAGCCAGTAACCCAGATAACCATGGTATGTAGAACCACAATCTCTGTAACTTTGCATGATTTTTGTAATGATGTGGTTTATAAACTACAGGAAGTGAAAGAGGAATTAATTCAGGTGCTAAAATATCCAATTATGCTGACCCCCATGGATACAGAGGAGGAACAGTAAAAGTCAGTCAATTTCGAAGAAAGAAAAGGGAATGTAGATCATGTGAACTGCAGGTAATTCACCACTGACAATGTCAGTGTATAAGCTATCTGCTGAAGACATACTAGAGAAATCAGACACAGTAGAATTAATTCAGCTTCCCATGGTCACACTTCCTCCAACCAGACTGTAACTTGTAATAAATCAATGTGCTGCAATCTAGAACACAAAAAAAGACCAGTCTCCACTTTTCCACAACCACAGGTGCTAGTCAGTCTATTCTTGAACACACTACCGTTAACATTACCAGGCATCACCTCAAGAGTTCTTCTTAGTTTGCACCAATGTGGTGGCACTGCTCTGAAAAAATGTGTGTACCATTCACTGACAACAATGCCACTGTCAACTGTGTTCATCACACAAAGTCATCCGTATGGAGATTAGGTCTAAAACATGTGCCACACATGGTGGCTATGTCTCACTCTGTTTGAAAACAGCAAAGCACCCTGCTCAAACCCAGATTTTTATACAAACTTTCATTGTCAGTAATATTCTTCTACATGTCCATTATGAAGAATGCTTTTACAAATAGTAATTGCTTCACTAATCCTTCCTGTCTTCCAATTCAGTTTTCTATCATGCACGTTTGAAGAAAAGTACTCTGACTTGTGCTACATTATATTTTACCCTGGGATCACCACTATTTTAAATCAATACTTAAGTCTAATATTACCTGTGTTTCATTACTCAACAGTTGGTCTCGAGCCTGTTTCACCATTTCTAAACAGATCTTGCAAACATCATCACTATCTGGGGGCAGTTGTTGATGCTCCCACACTGTCTGAATACAATGCTTCACAGCTCCACATGATTTAGCAGTCCTAAGCAAGCAAATTATCTTCAATCAATAAAGACACAAAGCAATACAAAAGGAATTCTTGTTCATTATGTGAATCAAACTGTCAGAAATAGAACACATTTGTTTTGGAAAAACATATTAACACCTTCCTCTTCAAACACTTTTCAAGGCACATAAAAAAATTCTGCTCAATCATATGACCATTATACTAAATGTAATTAATGTCATGTGTACTAATAATGAGTCTACTTAATGGCCCAAATCATTAAGAACAGCTACCTATGAAGTCCTGGACTTTCCCAAGTATTTTTACCCTTTCAGAGCTAGAAAATGTATTTTGTTAAAAGAAACAAAGGGTTTAAAGTTATCTATTTTTTTTTTAATCTGAGGAGGAACAATGAACTTCAACGCGTAGCTCAGCCATTCATCCATTAATACCAGCAGCAAATTCAGATCCAGAGGTCAGGTATAGCTTGCATGCACAATGTAGCATTATGCCATTCAGCTAGACTCCCCTTATCTGCCCTCATGACATGGACAGGGAAATATTCACCTTCTTACCATTCTGCTACACCTGACCCTCAAATCAGGAGTCACCACTAATTAATAGAGTTTTCTCTTTATAATAAAAATAAATGTACACCATAAATTAACAATGTTATTTCCACACTGAAAGGGATGAAGGTAATTCTAGTATATTTTGTGAAACATTAAAGTCACAAGACAGCATAAGCTCATTTGTGTAGATAAGATTCAATTTCAGGTTATTTTAGGCTGTTTTACTTACAACCCGGCTTCTTTGCCACATTTATACATACACAAAACTGACACCCTAAGTGAAGTTCTCAGGTGATATGATAAATTCAATACATTATCAAATTTCAGCAATATCTTCCATCATGATCAATGTACTTGATAAATAGTGTTAATTTCTGTCTGACAGTTTTCAGATAAGTCAGTGAACTGCACATAAACTTATCTGACAAAGCTGAGACAGATATTTATGACAATCACTTTGGCCAGCATGTCTGAGCAACCTACAAAAGCAGTACAGAATGATGTAATCACTGTAACTGGAGCCACTGACAAATTTCACAAACAGCACAGGTTAGCTGTGTTTGTTTTGAATGAAATGATATTGCTGCATGTGTCACTTTGCCCTAACTTAAACAGTGTTTACCACTTTGCATTTATAATGTGTTAAGAACATAGATCAATAATCAAGATATTCCAAAATATATTAAGCAGAATTTGTTTAATGTGGCACACGGGGGCCCGGATTATTTATCTATCAAATATTCCAGATTATCAAACACAACCTGTAATAGCCTATGCTCTTTAAGGTAATTTGTTGTTACTGCTCCTATAACTTGGCTTGTACAACAGAGGAATATTCCACTTGGAAATCTCCTTCAAAATTTAACAGCCAACCCTCAGAGAATGGGCACTTGTAAGTTATCTTCATTTCATCATAAAAAGACTTAGCTTTTACAATTACCGTATGTCCAAGCATGGGTTTTTCCTTCAGAATTCACAGACTTTTCTTTTTTCAGGTGATGCATCCTCACATACACATCATACACCAAAGGAGCCCCATGAAAAAGCCACCCATCATAATAAAGTATATTTCTACATGTTTCTTTTAATTTATTTTATCTTATAATTGTATTTTACATTTTTTATATCTCATTTCCTACTGTAAACAAATTTTAAAGACAATGCCAACTGTATATCAAAAAATGCCTTTGGAGTTGCAGCCTGAAGATGGCTTTATAAAGCAGCTGAAACACGTCACGAATATGATCTTGTAGTTATTTTTTAATTATATTGTATACTGTATAACAAAGGTTGTGTCAGAATGAAAACTTGTACACATTTTATTAAGAAGTCATTGCTGTAAACCACTTATATTACATCTTGTCCAACTGCACCAGTTCAGGCTCTTTCAATGCCCATCATTTGAAAAGCCCTTCACTCTTCATGCCACAAAAATTGTAACTGGCTCCTCTGTTTCATTATATCATATCCAGTGTTGTATGCAGCCATAACCTCTCTTCAGCTTCCACCATATTCAACCCTCCAAATTATCTCAAGTTTCTGTGGAATTGTTAAAGTCTGGTGTTTCTGCTTGCCCACAGTCCTATGTTTACTCATCCTTGGACATTTGTAGCCATTGTAATAGCCTGATGTTCTCAGTATGGTCCAGATAATCCATGATACAATCAAGGAATCAGTACGTGCACTAGAAGCTATGATGGTGGAACTTTTGGTCTTCAAAATACCTTCCTCAAGTGCTCAACTAACAGGATTGCCAATAAAAAGGCACTGCATTATAGGAATTCTACAGCATGTGATATAAACATGAGGTGTTAATAAGATTAGCTCTCTGTTTGGTAAATTCTCTCTTTACAAAAACCACTTTTCTTGAAAAATGTCCCACTTCAGAGGCACTCAAGAATATGTACAAATAAAAATCTGTTCTGGATATTTTGTACACTTTCCCAACTTTGTTCTACAACTTACGTAATATTCTGACACCAGTATGATGGTCCCCATGTACATTCTTTGGCACCCAGCAGATGTGAACTAACTCCAAATGACACTGAAAAAAAAAAATGTAAAGTTCCTTTCACAGCTTCATATGCCAGCTCCACAGAATGCAGACTGGCTCTGGGGCCAACAGCCTCCTATACAATGGGACGCAGAGGTAAACTCACTGAGGTGTGAAGATGACCACTCAACTGCGGCCAGTGCAGAGGTTACAAGTGGTATGGCTATACCTCCACTCCCCATACATCCATAACAAATTGCTTAATAAAGCACAGAGAAACCTTAAACTACATTAAACCACCAGGAGAGGTACAGAATCCCTTCGCTTTTTGTTCTGGCAAACTGTAACGGTAAGTAAAGTACACCACAGTCTAATGGGTGTCTTCATGTTATGCACAACATTCCACAAGAACACTATTATACAAATTCTGCACACTATTTTAATTCATACTCCTAAGAGCATTTTAGGACCAGGAAGAATGAAATCACTTTCCATTAGCATGAAATTCTGCTAAATTTTGCACAGTGAAATTGATTTCCTTTATTTGCAAATACACTAGGAGTGTAATTGCAAAAATTCAACATACTGATACTATTGTATTATACAAATCCACTAAAATATGTGCATAATAAGTAAATAAATATGTGCACATACACATCATACACTCCATGGATCCAACACTTTGTCAAAGTGACAAGATGTACAATAGGTCATAAACATACACGATACATTACCAAAATATTATAATTATTTCACACACAATATTAAAATGTTCCACCAAATTCATTATATACAGCTGATAGCAAAGATTATGGGTCTTTTTAAATACCATACACTGATCAACAGAATAAATGGTAACACAGCGCACTGAAATAAGAGTGATTAATTCTCAAGTCACCATACCATATAAAGTACTTCTGAAAATTGCCCTTACATATTCTGAGACACAAGACGATACAATTCAGGAAAAGTAGGATGTGTGGAGAAATTTTAAGGAAAGAGATCATTTGGAAGACCTAAACATAAATATGGAGATACTATAATGGATCTTACAGAAATAGGATGGAATGGTGTAAACTAGATTCATCTGCCTGCAACTGCTTTATCCCCAAGGAAACAGCACCCAGTACCCATGGAATGAGTGGCTGGGTCAGCCTCAGAGCTAGTCTGCATGTTTTGGAGAAGAGACTATATCTTGCAACTTTCATGACTAGAACCCCAGATCATCCAGCTAGCATCCCAGTCACTATATCATTACCATTCCCAAGATTATGTTTAAATTACCTACTTTTCAATCTGTATCTCTACCTTTCATACAGAACATAAGTATGTAATTTAAAAATCTATAATCTGATGAAAATAAAATTGCTCTCTCTCTACATACCAAATTCAGTTGAAACACATACAGTATGTGTCAATATATTTGTGTTGGGACTGCAGAAAGTATCTGCCTGCAATTTTGTGTGTAATACCCATGAACCTATTTAACAATAAATCTTACAACTGCTGGTATAACTCTAAAATTACAAGTTACTGATCACATAAGTACTGAGCACCTCATTATAATTTTTCTGATACTAACTGAGTGAGTTCACTCAAGTGATAATGCTTCTGACTTGTACCTGAGAGGTTTCTGGTTCCAGTCTTGGGCAGGATACCAATTATCGTAAGTTTTCATGGTACTTGGCTAGTCACTTGAATCTGGCCACAACCACTTCTATCCCTGTCCTTACCAATTCATTACTCATGAATCATCGTAAAAAACATTACATATTACGAGACAATAACAATATCATTAAATAAACCACCAAAAGTACAAACTACCTGTAATATATGTACAACTAGAAATTGTATGTATCACTTACTGAATTACGTATAATTTGGAATTTATACAGAATACTTGAAACAAAGAGCCAATACACACCATGCTTTAACACTTTCATTAAAATTCTTACTGCTATAAGGCTTTCCGCAACGCAATATCCACTGTGAAGGTTGGCAACAGGGAAAATAAATGAAAAGGAAAGTGCTACACAAATACATGGTTATCATACTATTCGCGATTCCAGGTATTAAAAATATTAATAATAGCGTTTCCCGATACATATACCATACTTATCACTGGCTTTTCTGTATATTAATGAATTCCAAACCAGCAGGAACGCTGGTTTTTTGTACTTTGTGATAACCAATCGGGGCGGAGTACTACCTGCACAGCTTACGTAAAATGTGTGATAATGGTTTTATGTTTACACTTGCATACTTTAACAAATTAGAAAACTAACACACGGGCACGCACAATGGACTGTAAATACACGGAATATTTTCGGTTACCACAATTTCATATTTAACAATAACTGTAATGTACAGTGGGATATTCGAATTATGGTTTGTTTCGGAACTAAATTTCTCACTAAGAATAAAATAGTATGCTAAAACTGAGGGCAAGGCGAGTAATCTGCACAGCTAAACTGCAGACTTACGACGCAAATTCAATAACGTACTAAGCGCACGAAAAATTCCACACTGCACTGAATGCTTACCACATATTAGCCCACAGACAGTTAAATACAACACCTTCATTGTCGCTGCCAAAGATTTACTTTGACACCGAAATTACAAAAAAAAATTTTTATACGCTTTTAAGTATCACAAGTACACCTATCACACTTCTCTCATCTGCGATCTAGTGTGCAATCACCACCGTAACGTACAACGCAACCAACGAAAGTCCCTGCTCACAACGAACAGTACTGCCACAACACACTTTTCGAGCTGACAACTAATGCTGCCAATACACACGCGAGTATACAGAGGTGGACAGTAACATGTACCGCTTACAATCCCATCGCGAGAAGTGCATGGCACGTAATTTGTGCAGCCATTCATACGTTTAAATTCTGCAAATGCTTCAGGGTTTCCTACTGTTTTTGTATTTGGATTAAAACAAACCACAAAAGCCCCCAAAATATTATTTGGTTTAGAGTGTGACTCCATAAAGTTCTCAACAGGAAAATCGTCGTGGTACTATAGACTAGTAGGTATATGATATTAAATATGCCCCATACTATTTATAAAGTTCTAACACATTAATTGTAGTATTACTTTCGAAGCAGTGTTTTCATTCAACACAGATTAAAACAACGTGACATCGCTAGTTTTTTTTTTGTTGCGAATTTGAATTATGTGAACTGGAAATGGCTAGACGCAAAAAAGTTAATAAGTCCAGCTTTAAGCACAAAAATTTAAATAATGCGATTCCCAAAAAATTGGAATGAATGGTGCAAAAATGTCACGATACGTGCCTGCATACCAATCCTCGGAAAAAGAGACAGACCGACAGAGAGCAGAAGAAATAAAAAAAAAGCATCCATATTAGACTCTTTCTTCATAAAATTGCTTTCAGTGATAACAGACCATCCTCCAACATCAAGTGGGGTGATATCGCTTACTAAATAGGCGCCTGTTGCATCCATTCTCCCTTCAGTGCAGTCAGCATATGATAATTTTTTCGATTTCTTTTCAATTAGTTTACTGTATTAATCCATACATTTCTTTTTAAAGTTACTATAAATGTCCCAACACTGCAAGATTTGCGGCAGTCTTCAGCGGTACACCAGATGTGAGCAAAAAGCTAAATGTGCTGAATTCTTTGACATCCTAATTTTGAAGACTTCAGGAAAAGGAGCCAATTTAACCAACCTTTGCAGCACAATCTAAATACGCTATCGAAGATACCTCTGTCATATCTCATGTAATAAATTACAAATTAAATTCTTAGCATCTGTGTAAGTCTCACGTGCTCTATTGTAATTCGTATTTACTATCTGAACTGCATACTTCATAGGTTAGACGGACTTTGTTCTTGGGGTTATCTTCTATTTGTATTGCTATATATATTATTTATCAAACGAAAATTTGTTTACATTTAAAAACACTCGTAATACGAAAGGGCATTTGGGACAAAACGTGTATATTAGTCGAGGACCAAACTCTGTAATTCTTACCCTACAGCTGTATGTATGTATGTATATATCAAACCACAGAAAGGGTATACGTCTCTCATACATGAGAGGCATTATGGGCCCAAGGGCCGTTCTGTAACAGTGGGAAGAGAAATAATCCAAAGTCCATCCCCAGAGTTATAATTCCGGGCCTTCAGTCCTACCCAAAACATGAACCCTCGGTACTAGAATAAAGGTAGACCAACTTGATGTGACTTATTTTATTATGTCAATTTACTGCTCAACATGTTTCGGATGTTAATACACCCATCTTCAGGAGCTGCGACTACTTGGTGTGTTATTGCACAGGTTGTATTGTGCTGTAATGATAGAAGTTTATGCTTTAATTTATTTATCTAGTGGTAAGTGTTATACCTATATTATGTGTAGTGTGTGGCTCTGAGTGAGCGTGTTCCTGCAAGCGTGTGGTGTGTTTTGGTGGTGTTTTATGCATACGTACTGATGTTTATATGTATGAGCTTGTACATACCTGGCTTGAGGCGTGTTGGTGTTATGTAGCGGATTGGCTGTTGGTGCTGTGGTATCCGAATGCAAGTTTAACCACTACTGACTGACCTGTTCATCGTGGACCGTGAGGGTTTAGGGATTTATGACCTCTTGGAACAAGTGGTTTGTATCGCCTGCGCTCTGTTCGGGAATGAGTTTTCTATTGTGGTGGAGCGCTTGGATATGGTATTGTTCATATGGCAAGAGTAAGCTTTGGTTATTTATGTGTTTGAGTAGCTTCATAGTATTATTCATTGGACCGTATTCGTGTCGGTTTTGAAGAATGTGTAGGGCGTATGCTGATTGGTGATTGTTGCTTCTGATGTAACGTATATGCTCTTTGTAACATATGCTCAGGTTGCGGCTAGTCTGGCCTACATACGCCAAGTTACACGTGTTACATGTCAGTTGGTAGATTCCCATTTATTGTGGGATGGTGTGTGGTCTCTGGGTGGTTTTATCCAGTTAGCTATGGTGTCGCGGCATTTATATGTTACCCTTATGTTTTTGTTTCTGAACAAGTTCATGATCTTGCGTATTTGTGGGGAAATGTATGTGAAAGTCGCCCATTTCTTGTTTTTTCTGTCTTGTGGAGGAATGTGTTTTATGTTCTATCTGATGCCTTAGTTTGTGTATCATTGGGGGTGGGAAGCCGTTTTGTTGGGCGAAATGAAGGATAGTTTCCCACTCTCTTTTTTGTTGTGTTGTTTTGAGCGGTAGGCTGAGCATCCTAGTTATGTGATATCTATAGGCCGCCAATTTGTGCTCAACGGGGTGGGTGGATGTGTAGAGTATGGTGGTGTCTGTGGTGGTCGGCTTTCTGTATATTTCTATTTCTATGTTTGTGTTTCTTCTCGTGATTCTGAGGTCGAGAAAATTGATGTGGCCTTCTGACTCCTGCTGCAGCCGGTGATTTTGGTAATGGAGAAGCCGGATGCTTCCTTTGAGAAAGGAACTGAGTTCTTTGTAGGGTATACATATTATTTGACATGCTTCAGAGGTTTAAGTGTGGATAATTAATAAGAAATTATTTCTTGGTCTTTGAAGAGGTAAAATGGTAAAGATGGGAGGCTGGGTGTGTCCCAGAGGCGGTTTGGACGATTTGGAGAAGAGGAAGATTCCTTGCCGCTACCGGGATTTCAACCCCGCATCTTTAAGCCGCGATAACACAGTCACTGTAATAACTACGCAAACTTAACGTCTGCGCTGACTGTAATAACTACGTCATACCGGTTCGTGTACTTCGTTGTAAGAAATTCAATGTGCGTATCACTGCCTACAGTATAAAAGTTTATTATGATTGAACACTTAAAAAGGGTTTTCAGTCTTTGAGTTTCGACTAATCAAACTAATAGTTATTAAAAAATCAATGGCTGATTATGTATCTCGCAACTAAAACGGGTTGTAGAAGACTATCACATAGAAAAGAAAATAGAGTAAATCACGACGTTCTTGGGAAGATCTTGATTCTCAGCCCGTGTTTTGGTCTGAGGATGAGTTCTCCCATCAGTGTGAGATCTTCTCGTCTATCCACAGCTTCTACTCTGTACTTCCTCAGTATGGAGGATATCACTACCTTTTCTTCCAGCAAGGCGAATTTCTGACCTGCGAACAAAATATATGTTACAACATGAATCAGGATAGACCTGGGCGAAGGAAATGCGTTGCAAGAAGTGTCGAAGTTAACAGCAGACTGCAAAATGTCGAATCGTATGGTGATTCATGAAGCGGGGAAAAAGCTTACAGGCAGAACTTGCGGCCTAATCGAGGTAATATCACGACGTTTGCCTGGAAGATCTTGAGAAAATCACTAAAAGCGTGTAGGGAATGTTGACGTCCCGGTCACAGTCGAAACGGTCGCCTTCGGAATACGAGTCAGCAACATTAGTGTTCTGCAGCGAGAGACTTAAGGCCTCTCTATGACTAACAAAGTGGTTAACTATCTACAGAAATAAACAAGCAAGAGCGCGACGCTCAATACTGACCTAAATTTAAGAAAGCCTGGAGTTCTATCTCCACTTACTTCATGGTTTAGTCTTTACACATAGATATAGAATTACCATATTACTTACGAACATGAACTTAAATCTATTAACTAGCTTAAAATTAAGAGCAATTTCGAATAAAGTCTAGACATAAATTTGACTAACAGGCAAAATCTACATATGCCTACGCGAATACAGAAGAAAAACTATACAAAAACCATCGCCACCTTCTGGTTCAATAAAACTTGTAGGTTAAATAAACTAACCCCAAAATACATGAACAACACTGTCGATTTTAAAACCGTGAATGAAACAAAAAATTATATGACTTTTTGACATTGTATTTTTTTCCGACACGTGATCGCATTTGCATTCTTGTTCTCACCATCCTGAAGATGGCCACATGAGTGGCCGAAACATGTCGGCGGTTCCTAAGATTCATACATTCAAGCGCATTTGATGGTCTTTTCTTCTTTAAAAAAAATTATAAGAAGTTTGTCATTTAACAGGTAAGAACTTCCAATGACTAATGTTTTCTTTTCACTCATTTATAGGCAACAGAAGGCCGATCAACAGTCGTCGCGTATGGCGTGACTTCTAAAAGCGGATAGGAATTTGACCGTCGCGAGGCGTGCATGCGTCGGAACAGGTACTGGCGACCTTCCAGAGAGAATCAGTTGGAAGTGCAAGACTGAGTTGCAGAAAAATGCAAGGTCAAGGCAGTACGACATGCACAGGCATAATGGTCACGTGATCGGTTGGTTTTCGAAGCATGTTTTGGACTGACTGGTGGATTTTTGTTTTTTTTTTTGTGTTGCGGCGCCTAATTATAATGTCAGTAAGCTGCAGATGTGCGTCGTTAATTGACAATATTTGATGTGACAGCAGGGCCCATCTTATTTATTTATGGCTAATTTAAAGACGCTGTCAATATTTCAGATTGTATATTCAAATGGTAAGATGTTCAGTAAATAACGAATAAAAGGGAGGGATGTGCAAAGAAGTAGCCGATGACCAACCAGAGGTTTGCCTCAGCCCAGAAGAAGTTAAGAAACCACAGAAAATTCCAGACACTGTGCCAACCTGCGGACCGATAATTAAACTCAGGATACTTTACCTCCAAACCAGACATACTGACCACTCCTCAGTGACGTTAAATGGGAGGATAATATTAAAAAGAGTTATAGAAATCTATCTCGTAATTTTTGAAGATAGTAACTGACATGTGGCGCGTATGGGTGAAGAAAGAGGAGGGGGGGGGGTGTATAGGGTCTTGGTGGGGAAACCGGAGGGAAGGAGACCACTGGGGAGACCTAGGCGTAGATGGGTGGATAATATTAGGTTGGATCTCCAGGAGGT
>Ga0123354_10014306_pt1 | contig 12354 bp, 15 predicted proteins | sample TergutLab28metaG_2_FD_97872 | JGI IMG/M metagenome (GOLD analysis project Ga0123354, IMG submission 97872) | Labiotermes labralis P4 segment gut microbial communities from Petit-Saut dam, French Guiana - Lab288 P4 | ecosystem: Host-associated > Arthropoda: Insects > Digestive system > Gut ... | reverse complement strand
TTTTCAGCGTGTTATAATGTATTGGCGAATGGGCGAGCGCATTGTTGTAGAAGAACAACAAGGTAAGGCGCGAGCTGAATATGGCAGTTATTTGCTGCAAAATCTTGCTAATCAGTTAGAACCTGAATATGGTAGCGGATTTTCGGTGCGTCAATTGGAACGCGCACGCCAATTTTATCGTACTTTCCCAATTGCGTCCGCAGTGCGGACGCAATTCAACTGGTATCAGTATAAGCTTCTAATTCAGATAGATAACCCCGATAAACGCGAATATTACGAGCAAGAAGCACTACACAACGCTTGGACAGGCAGGCAATTGGAACGGCAAATCAATTCGAGTTTATACGAGCGTTTATTATTGAGTAATGATAAAGAATCGGTGTTAGCAGTGGCTCGTCGCGAACGAATTCCCGAAAATCCGTCAGAAATTATTAAAGACCCGATGGTGTTGGAATTTTTGGGTTTGGAACGCAAAACGTCTTATTACGAAAAAGATTTGGAGCGCACGTTGATTGATAATTTGCAACATTTTCTGCTCGAACTTGGCAATGGATTTTCGTTTGTTGCGCGTCAGCGGCGACTTCTGCTCGAAGACGATGAGTTTTCCATTGACTTGGTTTTTTACAATCGCCTGTTACGTTGTTTCGTATTGTTTGATATAAAAACGAAAAAAATTACCCACAAAGACATCGGGCAATTACAAATGTACGTAAACTATTACGACAGAGAAGAAAAACTTCCCGACGAAAATCCGACAATCGGCATTTTACTTTGTGCTGCAAAAAATAATACTTTGGTGAAATATTCGCTTCCCGAAGATAATAAAACGATTTTAGCAAGCCAATATAAACTATATTTGCCAACTGAAAATCAGTTGCTTACTGAATTGAGGCGAGAGTTGGAAAATTTTGAAGAAACGAAGGAAAATATAGAAACTTATAATATTTAATCGCATGAATCTATTCCCTGCATTAAAAGAAAAATATACGAAAGAACGTCAATCCGCTTTGGAAGCGCAACGTTTGGCACACGAAATTTCGTTTGGACCAATCGTTTTTCAGGTGTCGCGCCTGATGATAAAATTCGGCATTTTGCAAATGCTCATTGATTCTGAAAAAGGATTGACGCTGGATGAAATCGCCGAAAGAGCAAAATTGTCGAAATACGCTGTACAATGCCTGTTGGAATCATCTCTGACCACCGGCACGGTGTTGTATCAAGAAGGCAAGTTCACCTGTTCCAAGGCAGGATGGTTTTTGCTCAACGACCCACTTGTGAAGGTGGACATAGATTTTAACCACGATGTGAATTACCTTGGTTGGTTTCACTTGGAAGAGGCGTTGTTGAACGGCAAACCCGAAGGATTGAAAGTCTTTGGAAATTGGAGTACGATTTATGAAGGGCTATCGCAACTTCCTGAAAAAGTGCAAGATAGCTGGTTCGGTTTCGACCATTATTACAGCGACCAGTCGTTTGACGAAGCCTTGCAAATTGTATTTGCCAACAAACCCAAAACACTGCTCGATGTAGGCGGAAACACCGGACGGTGGGCGCTGCGTTGTGTAGATTATGATGCCGATGTGCAAGTTACAATCATGGACTTGCCGCAGCAAATTGAAATGATGAAACTGCATACCGCAGGTAAAAACGGCGCCAACCGCATCTTCGGACACGGTTGCAACCTGCTCGACCCGCAAACGCCATTCCCAACAGGTTTTGAAGTAATTTGGCTCAGCCAATTTCTCGACTGTTTTTCGGAAGACGAAGTTACAAGCATCCTCACAAGAGCCGCAAAATCAATGAGTAACGACTCGAAAATCTACATCATGGAAACCTTCTGGGACAGACAACGTTTTGAAACAGCCGCCTACGCCCTCACACAAATAAGCCTCTATTTCACCGCATTAGCCAACGGAAACAGCAAAATGTACCACTCCGAAGACATGATCCGTTGCATCGAAGCAGCAGGATTGACAGTCGAGCGGGTTAATGATGGCATTGGGAAGGGGCATACGATACTTGAATTAAGAATTAAAAATTAAGAATTAAAAGAAATACGATGGCTAAATATAATATATTACAGGAGAAATCATTTGCATTTGCTATAAGGGTAGTGAATCTGTATAAGTTTTTATGTGAAGAAAAAAAAGAATTTGTACTATCAAAACAGATTTTAAGAAGCGGAACGTCTATTGGTGCAAACGTAGAAGAGGGTATTGGCGGGCAATCCGATAAAGATTTTCTTTCAAAAATCAGTATTTCTTATAAAGAAACAAGAGAAACAATATATTGGCTAAAATTACTTTTTGCAACAGGTTATATCAGTGATGAACAATCTAATAGCATGTTACGAGATGCCGAAGAACTCCATAAAATTCTTTCAAAAATCATCCTTACAATGAAACAAAAATTGAATATATGACTCTCTTAATTTTTAATTCTTAATTTTTAATTAAAAAGAAATGGACTTCGCAAAAATAAATATCTTAGAACTTCTACCTCAAAAACCACCCTTCATCATGGTGGACACGCTGGTGCATTTTGACAAAGTCATCACGCGCACACGTCTGAAAATTGCGGAAGACAATATTTTTGTGGAAGAGGGAACGTTTACCGAAAGTGGTATCATAGAAAATATCGCCCAAACTTGCGCCGCACGAATGGGATATATCAACAAGTATATCTATTCCGACAAGGTGAAAATTGGTTTCATCGGTTCCATCAAAAATCTGGTCATCAACGAATTACCGATAGTAGGCGATGAATTGACAACCACTATTGAAGTAGTGAGCGAAGTCTTTGCTATAACTCTTGTCAATGCGAAAGTAGAAATTGGCGACAAGTTAATAGCATCTTGTGAAATGAAAATATCAATAACAGATATGGATAGTTACTAAATTCATAAATTAAAAACATAAAATCATGAAACGTTACATCATCATCCTTTTAGCGATACCGATTGTATTACAATCTTGTTCGTCAATGTACATTCCTGCGACCAGAAGCATCCCTTTGTTCGAAAAAAAAGGCGAATTTCAGGCAGAAGCGGGCATCAGTACCAACAGCATTTATGCTAACAGCAGCTATGCGTTTACCGATAACTTTGCCGCTTCTATAAACGGAAACCTGTCGTATGGAAATTTTTCAAATAGGTACGATTTATTTACCCATAAAAAAGACGAACCCCCTTCTGATCTTTGGTGGCCGGATACAAGAGGTGATTTTTCACATCGTTATGCGGAAGTAAGCGTGGGCAAAATTAATATGTTGCCCACTTTTCCGATGAGATTGGAAGTATTTGGCGGAATAGGAATGGGAAGAGCAACAGATATTGACCATTTTAATAATGATAATCGTTATAAAACAGATTATTACGCTTTTTTCGGACAAGGAAATTTTGGGTTTAAAAAACAACTTTTTGAGGCGGGAATTTCAATACGACTTGCATACTCTTATTTTAATTATACTGCAAACATCTATTCCCGTGATTTATATCAACGTGAGTTTGGCGTTATTCATGCAGAACCCATGTTGTTTGCTCGTGTAGGGACAGAAAGATTGAAATTTGTTTACCGACTTGGCGTTAATCTCGCATTGACAATGGATCCGACCGAAGAATATACCGGATATAATGAATATCGCGGTCTTCATGATCAGGGCAAATTAAGTCATACAATATTTCATATTTCTATCGGAATGAGCTACAGAATAGGAGGTAAATAAACATAAAAAAAATATGGATACATTAAAAGCATCAAAAGAAATTGAAGTCCGTTTCAGCGAAGTAGATTCGATGAACATTGTGTGGCACGGCTCGTATGCGCTCTATTTTGAAGACGCCCGTGAAGCGTTTGGTAAAAAATACGGATTGGGCTATCTCGACATTTTCGGTAACGGCTATTATGCGCCGTTGGTGGACTTGCAGTTCAGCTACAAAAAGCCGTTGGTTTACGGACGGAAAGCCCGTATTGACATCACCTTCCGCAATACAGAAGCTGCCAAAATCATCTTCGATTACGAAATTTACGACTTAGAAGATGGCTCACTGATTGCTACCGGCAACTCCGTTCAGGTCTTCTTAGACAAACAGTATCAATTGGTTTGGAATAATCCCGATTTTTATTTGGAGTGGAAACAGAAAAATGGATTAATATGATTTACAACATTGGCGACAATATCATCTCCTCATTAGGCTTTACGACAGAAGAAAATTACAACGCCGTAAAACAAGGCATATCAGGCGTAAAACATTACGAAGCAGGCACTTTCGACCTGCCCGAATCCTTTATGGCATCCCTGATTGACAAGGAAAAATTGAACACCGAATTTGCAAAAATATCATCAAAAACCCACTACACCGACCTCGAAAAAGCCGCCATCCTCTCCGTCGCTACCGCAAACCACAAAGCACAAATTGATTTGTCGAACGAAAAAACCATATTTATTCTATCAACCACCAAGGGGAATGTAGATCTTTTAGATATGCGATTTGAGATATGCGATTATCCGACATCCGACATCGGAAATCGGACATCGGACATCGGAAATCGGAAATCGGAAATCGGAAATCGGACATCAGAAATCGGAAATCGGACATCGGAAATCGGACATCGGAAATCGGAAATCAGAAATCGGAAATCGGAAATCGGACATCAGAAATCGGAAATCGGAAATCGGAAATCGGACAATCTCACATCTCACATCCACCTCTGGCACACCGCCCATCTTCTCTCCGATTTTTTCAAAAATCCAAATACCCCGATTGTTGTCTCCAACGCCTGTATTTCGGGTGCAGCGGCGCAGATTGTGGCGATGCGTGAGTTGGAGATGGGAAATTATGACTATGCGGTGGTGGTAGGTGTGGATTTTTTGTCGAAGTTCATTATTTCGGGTTTTCAGTCGTTCAAAGCCTTGTCGCCCGAACTATGCCGCCCGTTTGATAAAGACCGTTGTGGATTGAATTTGGGGGAGGCGGCGGGGACGGTTATTTTTGAAGGAGTTAGAGGAGTTAAGGAGTTAGGGGGAGTTAAGGAGTTGGAAGGAGTTAAAGGAGTTAGAGGAGTTAGAGGAGTTAGTTTGGTGGCGGGGGCGATTCGGAATGATGCCAATCATATTTCTGCGCCTTCACGTACGGGGGAAGGTAGTTTTAGAGCGCTAAAATCTGTTCTCTCACATCTCACATCGGACAATCTCACATCTCACATCTCACATCCCACATCTCAAATCTCAAAAATCTCCTTCATCAACGCACACGGAACATCAACTCCTTACAACGACGCGGCAGAGGTAGCCGCCATCGTTCGAGCAGGATTGGAACAGATTCCCGTCAACTCTTTGAAAGCGTTTTTTGGGCATACATTAGGAGCGGCAGGCGTAGTGGAAAGCATTATCTCAATGCGGGCGTTGGAAGAAAACATGGTGTTAAAATCGCTGAATTTTGCAGAGCAAGATTTTGAAAATCAAATAAATGTGTCGAAAGAGAACCATTTTTCAGATAAACCATATTTTATCAAAATGTTGTCGGGCTTTGGGGGGGGCAATGCGGCGTTGCTTTTTAAAGGTACATAGCCACGAATTACACGAATTTACACGAATGTTTTTTCGTGATAATTCGTGTAATTCGTGGCTCAAAAATAAGTGGCTCAAAAATAAGTGGCTCAAAAATAAATAGACATGAATAATGAATTAATTTACAAAGAAGAAGCATTTAAAATTATCGGCAAATGTATGGAAGTGCATCGTGAGTTGGGACACGGGTTTCTTGAAATTGTTTACAAGGATGCGTTGGAATTGCTTTTCTGCCAGAATAAAATTCCATACGAACGCGAAAAGGAGTACAATATAATGTTTAAAAATGTACTTTTGCCACACAAGTTTTATGCCGACTTTGTCGTTTATGATAAAATAATATTGGAAGCTAAATCTACGGCAAGTTTGGTAGATGAACATGTATCCCGAACCTTGAATTATTTAAAGGCTTCGGGCAACAAGTTAGGACTTTTGGTTAATTTTGGACGTATGCAATTAGAATTTAAACGGCTTGTTTTATAGGTATATAGCCACGAATTACACGAATTATCACGAATAATAATTAGTGTAAATTCGTGTAATTCGTGGCTCAAAAAAAATCAAAAATGAAAATCAAAAAACAAATTCGATTATCCTTTAAAAATTCGGCAGAAATCACCGAATTATATCGCTCATTGCATCTCGATTATCCTAAATTTTTCAAGATGGACGGCTTGTCGAAGTTAGGATTTTTGGCGTCGGAAATGATTTTTAAAGATGCCGAAAACCGCTTTGACCCCAGCGAAAATACCGCTGTGATATGCTTCAACCGCTCATCTTCGCTCGACATAGACACGCAATATCAGGCAACCATCAGCGACAACGACAACTATTTTCCCTCGCCCTCGTTATTTGTTTACACGCTACCAAATATCGTTACAGGAGAAATTGCAATAAGAAATAAATTTTTCGGTGAAACTTTTTTCTATATTTGCAAAGAATTTGACGCGAGGCAAATTGTCGGAACAGTTCGGAATACTTTTTGTGATAAAACCACTACCGCCGCTCTCGTAGCATGGATTGAGCATTTTGAAGAAAGGCGCGAAGTGTTGATGCTCTTGGTAGAAAACGAAGGCGACATGGACTTTACGGAAGATCAATTAAACATATTGTACTATAATTAAGAATTAAGAATTAAAAATTAAAAATTAAGAAGTTATGAGTAAAAATCTTATTATCACATGCTTTTTTCTACTGTTTGTTGTTCACGCACAAGCGCAAAATGAAAAAACCATAACCACACCCCGATTTCGATTGGGTGTAGAATTTGGGGCGGATGCTCTTTTCGGGGAAAAGAATAAGTTGCCTATGATTCGAGAAAATCAATCCTCCTATTACTACGACTATGATTATGATTATTATGGCGGTTTCATTCTCGACGAAAGAGAAATTGATTTCTTTTATGTTGGCTTAAAACCCGAATATTTAATTCATAAAAAATTGTCTATTTCCGTAGGGGCGCGTTTTTCTTTCAATAAAACCGTATATGATTCCGATAGAGACTATTTTCTTTGGAAAGTAAGTGAAAGTGAAGATGGAATGACCACCAATTATCTCAAAATCAAAGACATATCTCAAAAGAATTACTATATTGGAATACCGATAGAAGTGCGATTTTTCCCGAATGAAAGGGATTACCCGGTACGACAATATTTCATTTTAGGAACGTCGTTGAACTTTTTGGCAACTTCAACCGAAGATGTGTCGTTCAAAAATTCCGCCATGAACAAGTACACCCCCGACGTATTAAACCAAATAGGACGAGCGAATAGTTTTACTCAATGTATATATGTGGGCGCCGGATTGAAAATAGGCAGGACAAATCATCCTTTTGGAACAGTTGAGTTCCATTTTCCTGTATTTATGATGGCAAACGACAAACCCAATGCCTTGGTAAAGACAGACGGAGCGGTTGGATTTGGGCTTCAAACCTCGTTGCAAATACCGCTTTTTAAAAAACATCAATTAACATATATTATTAACGATTAAAATTTACAGTTATGAAGAAATATTATTTAATATTATTGATTATCACGCTGTTATTTGCGTGTTCGAAAGACGAAATGGATAGAACCATTTTTGTTTGGGATGAAGACGATGGAAACTTGCCCGCATATACCGAATGGGGATACAACTCTTTCGGGGCAGAATATGAAAGAGAATATTTTTTGGCGACACACAATATTGTGCCTTGTAAAATAGTGTATAAGGATGACCAATTGCAGTTTTCACTAAGTGGAAGAGTCAGTGGCTATTACGGAAGAGAAATGACGCTAATTTTCACTTTTCCGGCAACACAAATGTATCGTGAATACCCGGATTTGGTACAACTTAACAACGTGAAAATAGACCTTGCTGCCGAAAATTGTACAGTAAAAATGTTGCAAGGCGACCAAGAAACAATCCTCGATGTAATGGGAGGAGAACTCTATTTTAAACGCGCTCAACTACTTACAATTGATGATGCGGTAAACCGCGTTATTCTCTCAGGCACTTTCGATCTCCGTTTCCTGAAAAATGATTTCCCTACATACATGTCCAACGGACGTTTTGACTTGGGAATAACCCAAAAAGTTTTTTACGCATATCAATAAGTACAATTAATTAAAAATCAAACTTTTATACAATGGAAGATGTAATTTTAAAACTAAAAGAAGAAATCATCGAAGTATTAAACTTGGAAGATGTAACACCCGAAGACATTGATGAAAACGCCCCTTTATTTGGAGAAGGTTTAGGCTTGGATTCGATTGATGCACTGGAACTTATCGTTCTCATGGAGAAAAACTACGGCATCAAACTCAAAGACCCCGCACAAGGCAAAGAGATTTTCAAATCCATAAAAATATTGGCAGACTACATCGTTGCAAATAGAACGAAATAAATGAAAAGAATCGTTATCACAGGCATGGGTATCGTGTCGGCGTTGGGCAACAATGTTGAGGAAAATTTGCAGGCGTTGCGTGCCAATCGCAGTGGCATTGCCACTTTGCGTTATTTGAAAACTTCGCACACAGAATTTCCCGTCGGCGAAGTAAAAATGACCAACGAAGAGATGATGAACATCCTTAAAATCCATGAAAATGAACCAACTACACGCACAGCACTGATGGGAATGTTGGCAGTGAAAGAGGCATTGCGCTGTGCGGACTTGTTAGATTTCCGGCAGTCCGATCTCCCCCCTTTGGGGGGACAAAGAGGGGCTTTTATCTCCGGCACCACCGTCGGCGGCATGGACAAGAGTGAACAGTTTTATCTCGACTTTCTCGAAAACGACACAAAAAACGCCTACATCTCAACCCACGACTGTGGGGCTTGTACGGAAATGATTGCTGACCATTTCGGTATTTTTTCGCAGGTGAGTACGATCTCTACCGCTTGCAGTTCGGCAGCCAACGCCATCGTTTTAGGCGCTGAATTGCTGAAAAGCGGTCGCGCCGACATCGTGATAGCGGGTGGAAGCGAATGTCTTACGAAGTTTCATTTGAACGGTTTTAATACTTTGATGATACTCGACCGCCAGCCGTGCCGACCGTTTGACGCCACACGAGCAGGCATCAATCTGGGCGAAGGAGCGGCATACATCGTGATGGAAACGGAAGAACATTTTAATGCTCGCCGTCGTTGCGGGCTTGACCAGCAATTCCCTTTGGCGGAACTAAAAGGGAGCGCCAACACCTGCGATGCCTACCATCAAACCGCCTCTTCGCCCGATGGAGAAGGCGCTTACTTGGCAATGAAAATAGCGCTCGAAAATGCTCAACTCACCCCCGAACAGATTGACTATATCAACGCCCACGGCACCGGTACAGACAACAACGATTTGAGCGAAGGAACAGCGATTGTACGGCTTTTCGGTGAAAAGATACCACCCATTTCCTCTACAAAATCTTTTACGGGACACACCACAAGTGCGGCGGGCTGTGTAGAAACAGTGATTTCTATTTTGGCGTTGCAGCACAATTTTATCCCCGTAAACCTGAATTTTTCGGAAAAAATGCCCGAATTATCCTTTGCTCCGGCGCTAAATCAGCAGCCAATAAAGCCGTTACAGCATGTTTTGTGCAACTCTTTTGGATTTGGAGGAAATGATACAAGTTTGATATTCAGTAAATTATAGTAAAACTTACAAGATTGTAACTTACAATTTTGTAACTTACAATTTTGTAACTTACAAAGTTGTAAGTTTAAAAAAAATGTTTACCTTTGCCGAAAAATAATTTGAGATGGAACTGTTACCATTTGTTTACGGAAAAATCGCTGAAATACAGAACTTTACAGACAGGGAGAAAGAGAGCAGACGCTTGGCGCAGAACTTTTTTTCTCTAATAAATACGATTGTTATTTCGCCGCGTCGCTGGGGAAAATCATCGCTAGTCAAAAAAGTTGCACAGCAGGCAATGGCTGATAATAAAGATATTAGAGTGTGTTTGCTTGATATTTTCAGCGTGCGCAATGAAAGCGAATTTTATGCATATTTTGCGCAATCGCTCATTAAAGCAACCTCAACCCGATGGGAAGAATGGGTTGAAAATTCCAAAACATTTCTTTCCCGTTTGTTGCCGAAAATATCATTTTCGCCTGATGATCAGGCAGAAATATCATTTGGTGTTGAATGGGATGAGTTGAAGAAAAATCCTGCTGAAATCATTGACCTTGCCGAAACCATTGCCAAAGCAAAAAAAATAAAAATTGTGGTTTGTATTGACGAGTTTCAAAGCATTGGCAATTTCGACGATTCGCTTGCTTTTCAACGCAAACTTCGTTCTCATTGGCAACACCATCAGAACGTTACATATTGTCTCTACGGTAGTAAACGGCACATGCTACTTGATATTTTTTCAAATCCTGAAATGCCGTTTTATAAATTTGGAGACATCATGTTTTTGGAAAAAATAGACAACAAAGTATGGGGAAAATTCATCCAAAAACGTTTTAAAGATACCGGTAAAAGCATCACCAAAAAACAGGCGGAATATTTAGCCGAACAGGTTGAAAATCACTCATATTACGTGCAACAACTTGCACAACAGGCATGGTTGCGCACAAAAACGGAGTGTTCAATGGCTATCATTGACGATTCGTTGCAAAGCATTAAAAATCAATTAAGTCTGCTTTTTGTCGGGATGACGGAGATGCTTACTGCCACACAACTCTATTTCCTGCGGGCAATCATTGACGGCGAAACGGTGTTTGGTCAGGAAAACCTGAATAAATACCGACTTGGTACGTCTGCCAATGTTATCCGAATAAAGGACGCTCTTTTGTCGAAGGAAATCATTGATATTACTGCTAAAAACGTTGAAATTCAAGACCCTGTGTTTAAATTATGGTTAAAGGAAGAGTATTTTAAATATAAACTAATATGAATAGCATCTACATAAATTCCATAAAACAAATTTCCGCCCAACAACCTTTGGTTGATGATTGGTTTGAGAATCCCATTCTTTATAATGAACAGTATGTCAGAGCTTTAGAACCGGATTATAAGCAATTTTTCACGCCTAATGAATCGCGGCGTTTGGGAAAAATACTCAAACGCGCATTGCTTGTTTCGCGACAGGCGATGTCGGAAAGCGGCGTTGCGTTGCCCGATGCCATTATTACAGGAACAGGCTTGGGATGTATTGAGAATACTGAGATTTTTCTTGATAAACTTGTGCGCGAAGGCGAAGAACTGCTAAATCCGACACATTTTATGCAATCTACACATAACACCATCGGCTCGCTCATCGCCATTGACGCCAAGTGCAACGCCTACAACACGACCTACGCCCACAAAGGAATTTCGTTTGAATGTGCCTTGCAAGATGCGTTTATGCAGATGAAATCAGGCAAAATCAAAACGGCGTTAGTCGGTGCGCACGACGAAATGACGCCCGCGTATTTTACCCTTTTGAAAAAGGCAGACTACTTAGGCAATCCCAATCAAACTTTTGCCGGCGAAACCGCCGTTGCGATGATGTTGTCAACAGAAAAAACGGAGAAAACAATGTGTGAGATTGGGGCGGTGGAGAAGGTATATACGGGAGTTAGAGGAGTTAGAGGAGTTAAGGAGTTAGGGGGAGTTATGGAGTTAGAGGGGGGTATGGAGAGGGGTAACATTGATTACATCATGGTCGGCACAAACGGCAATCCCGAAAACGACAAAATCTATTTTAAGAATTGCGCAGAACTGTTTCCCAATGTTCCGCTTTTGCAATATAAAAATATTTTCGGTGAAGGTTATACCATGCCTGCGTTGGGTGTTTATGCGGCGGCGGTTTGTTTGCAGAAGGGAGAAATACCCGATTTTTTGATGTGCGACATGCAACAATCTCAAATCCCAAATCCCAAATCTCAAATCCCAAATCTCAAATCTCAAATCCCAAATCCCAAATCTCAAATCTCAAATCCCAAATCTCAAATCTCAAATCTCAAATCTAAAATATTGTGTTACAACCATTTTGAAGGGAAAAACCATACATTCGTTTTATTATCAAATTAGTTACATCAAATAAAATTCAGACAAATGTTAAGAATCATCGTTTTAACCGTAATTCAATGCCTTCTACTGACAGGCGGGCAAGTTTGTTTTAAGTTCGCGGTTGAGAAAATCGAGAAATTTCAATGGGCATGGGCATATTTTTCACAGATATTTACCAATTGGTGGTTGCTTGCCAGCGGTGTTTTAATGATTTTGGCGACGGTTTTGTGGGGGTATATTTTGAAAAATTACGAGTTTTCGGTTGCCTATCCCATAACGGCTTTTGCCTACGTTTTTGGGATGTTGGCGGCGATATTTAT
>Ga0123354_10014303_pt1 | contig 12354 bp, 5 predicted proteins | sample TergutLab28metaG_2_FD_97872 | JGI IMG/M metagenome (GOLD analysis project Ga0123354, IMG submission 97872) | Labiotermes labralis P4 segment gut microbial communities from Petit-Saut dam, French Guiana - Lab288 P4 | ecosystem: Host-associated > Arthropoda: Insects > Digestive system > Gut ... | reverse complement strand
GCGTAACGATGATGAGATCTCAACATCACCTAGCAATATAGGTATATATATATGATAGTCTTTGAGCAAAATTGTAATAACCTGAAGATGGCCGCTATTGGCCGAAACATGTAGTTATTTTTTGCTATTAAATGCCATCATAAATCCATAATACCATAGTTGTGGTTTCATGACTGATATTTACCTCACTATTAGTCTTTTCTACACACAACGGGGATGACACACCTCAGAATTACGTGTTGGTATACTGGAAGAAAATACGGAGAATAAAAGGAGCAAGGCAAAACAGAAATGAAAAATAAAATGTTCAATTCTTACCGCATCTGGACGACAGGGTGCTTGTCGACAAACAAGAACAAAAATGTACTCTTCGTGACAAAACTCAAACTAGGAGCAATATTAACATTTAGTGGAAAATGTCGCGTTGAATTAACTCATGCACCCGGCTAGCCTGCTAGCTTTTATACGAAACACCGCAAAATAACACAAATCTGAAAATATATCCGTGTCAATTTACTTTTCCACAAACTGGAAACAAATTCACTACGCAATTTCTGTGATTGGCCAACTCGGTACGTTTCACGCAAAACGTGTTGCTCTGGAGCACGCTCTGGAAACCACTACTTACATAGTAGTGAAATCTCGCGAACGTACACGCCCCTGAGCACGGCAGCTGTCACGGTAGCTCAGACGCATAGGAAGCCTGCATCCGCCGGGATTCCAGAGTTCGTTTTTCCCTTTCCCTTTCCCTTTCAGTTACGTTCTGCCATAGGAGAGTCGCGTGCTCCTCTAGTTCAGATGGATGCAGACTTGCTATGGGATAAAGCTTCTGTGTTCTCAAACAGGGTCCGCGGTAGCACAGTGGTTAAGGTGCTGTGTTACAAATCGGTAGGTCGTTGGTTCGATCCCAGCTGGTGTCATTGGAATTTTTCATTGACATAAAATCCTTCCGATCGTACTATGGCCCTGGGGTCGACACAGCCTCTAACAGAAATGAGTACCAGGAGCATTTCCTGGGGGTAAAGGCAGCCGGTGCGTAAGACTGACATTACCATCATCCTGTGCCGTTGCCATGAAATCTGGGAACCTTAACTTCCTGGAACCCTCTGGGCCACTGCAGGCCTGTAATGGGACTGCTTTATTGTGTGTGTGTGTGTGTGTGTATATATATATTAGTGAAAATTTTTCATTGCTCATAAAAATAAATTGTGAATAAACAAATAAATAAATTGATAATCTGGTCGAGTCACCCTCGTGTATAAAACTGCACGTCCCGGCCGCTTTACCGCCAGGGAAAGAACGCCGGTGTCAATTGGACAGGAAGCTGGGTGGGACCCATAGGCGGTCCGGACATTTTGGTGAATGAAAAAATCACTCGTAATAATGAAATATTTCTACGTACTTTATAACAACCAGTACTATGATGAACACATTGCTTCAGCACACCTGCGATACACAAGAACACTCCGTTACCTGCACACGCTGCGCATCACCACTCTGTTAACATCGTGCTTAAGTCACACCGTGCCTGTATTATCAGACAAACACGATAAGATCTAAGTACTGATAAGTGGATTGATTCACGTGGCAACTTACCGGCGTACAGCACAGATACGAAAAACTAACATTCATTTTTAAGTATAAAGAAACAATTTAGATCCTATATTTAGAAACTACGCTTGTAAGTAAATGTTGGCTCTGCTCCAAACTGGGTTTGAGCTGCCAAATGTTATTTGCGAGTTGCTTCGCATAACAGTGGACAGCCTGAAAACAGATGCGTTCATATCTCTTGACGCATGAAGTTCCGTTACAAAACATTTAAGAACTCGGTTATACTACAAACTGAGAACATGACAGAAGGAAAGATATGTCACTGACACTGGATAAAACATATCAATAGGATGCAGGATTAGCGCACTACCAAAATTAAAGTATTACGTAGACAGAGACGTAGAAAACGCAGAAATATGTGGCACGATCAGTTTGACAACTTACTAGCACTGGAATTGGCTTGTAGCATTCAGACCTTCAACCAACGTGACGAACAAGAAAACCATCTAAGGGCGGAAATTTGCGCCTGGCTGTTCCTTGTTAATTTAAACCATCACCGCGTACGAAACGCATAACCGGAACGTGGAACGTTCGTATTGTAAACTATAACATGAAGTGAGTTCTGGCTAACGGCTTTCATCGTCTTAGCCTCAGACCCTGACGCGTTCATGCTATGGACCCTTGCTGCTCGCGCAATGTGACTCCTGAAAATTACTCCTTTGGGAAGGAAAGCCTTTGGTTCGCTAGATTCTCTGGAGTTGAACTCAAAAATGTTGTAATTGTTTTGGCTCGAGACCTGAGCACTGAGGGGGGGATAGTTTTGGTCGAAGATAGCAGTGATTGGGAAAAGAGGGGCGCTCCCCTTTGAAGGCATTTGCCTTACAACTGAGGAATATTTACGGAAAAATTCAGTCAACGTTAACGAACAGTGTTGGACACTTATCACAGCGTCGACTGTGAAACCGTATACTGGCAGACTAGACAGGCCAACTGAACTACTGTCGCACGTTGGCAGCCTTTGGTCAGAATGAGTGCCTTCCAAGTAGCTGAACTAATTCCTTGAATCGGATTTGGGCCAAGACTCTCGGTTAGTACTATGCTGTGATCGCCGAAGAATGGAACTTCCAGATCCTCGTCAATCGGCCTGTTAGTGACGTAACAGCCCGCCTTTCTCTTAGTTAGAAGACACCTGCTTATGGACATGACTGGGAGCAACATGTCGTCATCGTCGTCTTCTTCATCACCATGATCATCGTCAGCATCATCATAACTCGAAAATACTGGACAGATTCTGCAGCTCTCTTCACGAACCTCTAGACCCAACTGAAACACAGATGTTTACCGCAACAAAAATGTTTCTTTACAAAACAACATAACCGCGCAGCGAACAGACCACAGCAGGTGCGCCGTGTGTTATTTCCTGACTTGTTACAATGTACAATGCATAATTCAATAAAACTAGTGAAGATAAAAACTGTGTCCCTCTTGGGATGAATTAAACGCTACCCAACACAACTCCCCCAAGGCACTTCAATTTTAAGCACTTCATGCAAATCTTACGCACGAATTGCTTTCACTTCCCCATTTCTACTTTCCTCCGTCTCCTATCTGGTCGCTAAGCAACCAAGGCTGTTGTAATGTCGCATTCACATCGCCTCCGTCAAAATGCTAATGCTGTTTGGGGAAATAATCTTTCTTTATTGTGGGTATAGTACGGAACACATAAATAGTCAGTGGGCAAAATGCGGGGTTTCTGTTGTTAAAGACGGTCGCCCTGCATTCACTCACGGCACGCACTGAATATCAACAACTTAATATTCGTTGACATATGATCAGGAGCGTCGATATTGTGGCGAGTGGTGCGGCCGCCCGGGTAGCAGAGTCGAAGGGACGGCAAAACGGCCGGCAAAGTCAATTTTTAATTCAAAAATATTTACTGCTGTCAACAAATTTTTAAGTCGCCGAGACAAATAAGAAAAATTGAGTATATAATTTTAATTCCCTTAAAGCTCGTAATTTCTGTCAGGGGTGGCCACGATAATTGTTCAGCCACTTCGTCAGAAAACTAGCTTCGCCTCTGTGTATCATCGTAAAGTGTTACGTTGTGACATGTTACAACTGAAACCCACACAGGGAGGTACAAGCTCACGACCAGTGTAGATTCACGGGACATCTCCATACCTACCTACACCATTTCGTAAAATCTGCACGAAATATGAAACCTGTTTATTTTAAACGATATTAAATACAACTATATTTATTTATGGAATACTTAACGAAGCTGTTGGCATTTCAGTCTCCATATCGTCGTATGATAGAATGACGAGAAAAAAGTACTTGAAAAGTACGTGCAAAAAAGCCATCGTAGCCTAATGAGGTACACCCTCGGAATTTGCACACGACGAGATACAGGAATACTACTAGAAGCTGTCAGGAGAGCTTTTCTGCAGGAAAAGATCTAAACCTGGAAGCTCACAAATACGACACAAGCTACCGACCGCAACGTTCACTGCCACTGGGCTGTGTCTCCTTCCTTGCTAAATGGTGACATTCGTCATTACTGTGCATTGACTTCACAGTGACATAATTGACGGAACATGCACACGACGCTAAGCATGAGCTGTGACAAACAGAGGAGAAGGAATTAATACATTCAAAAGCATATTCTGGTAGACAAAGTGTTCAGTGTACCGTTGTGTAGACAATGCAGATGAACCAGTAGGCTAATTACAAAACACCCGCGTTAACACAATATGTATCCAGACATGCAGTATATTTCCGACGCTAGGCCAATGATTCGCCTCAATTCATATTATTTTACTTAAACAGAGCAGGAATGGCGTCGTCCGTAACAGCGCTATGGGCTTGGCGTCCGAGAAATCGTGTTTCGATTCCCAGTTGGGGTATGAAACACGTATTTCTAGCTCAAAGCCTTCAGAAAGGCTCTGGGACTCACCTAGCCTCCTAGTCAATAGGTACAGAGGGTTGTTTCACGGAAGTCAAGTGGTCCAGTAGACCTGACCACTCACTGCCATCAAGTGCCGAGGTTATAAATGAATAGAAGTAACGAGACTTTACTACACCCATATGCCTTAGTGGCTATCACAGGGACAACTTTACATCTACCTGTTTTATAGCAGATCAAGCATGATAAGTTAGCCCACTTTCAGAGCTAATATAATATAAGGTAATTAAATCTTTAAAAATTCTATGAACTTTACAGTACGAAAAGTTTAAATTCTTTCACAAGCGTAGAAGCTTTAGGATCGAGGATTCGAAATGCCTCCAAACACCGTCACAGTACAGAACAGAGCAGAACGTTGTTGTCAGCATGATTATTCATGGTATCAAGCCTTGGCAAAGGTAGGTGACAACATTTTCTTTCTAAACTGTACTTCTACAGGTTTATTAACCGGCGCAGGTCCTCGCTTCTGACGAGAAAGAGTTTGATCCTGTCTGGAAACTGTACCGCAATACCCGCACAGAACTTGTCTGCTGACACAGTATCCCAAACAGCAGATGATCTCAGGGCGCCTCAGGACTGCTGTTCCCAATCGTTTTAATTTCTTCTGCCTATCATAGAATACAGGAGCTCAGTGGCGAATGTGTAAGAAATCTCCAGCCCCCACCTCCTCCCACAAAAACTGGGTCATAAGGTTATTTTAATATCGTACGTACTGTGCACCATGTTCTACACAATCCTCCTACTCCGTCTGCCATAGTGGGACATAAGATGTTCACAGCCTTGAATAAACCGTACCTGCTAACGAAAGACCTAATGCCCTTGGGTGTTATCAATTATTTCCGCTGTAGGAAAGGAGATTAAAGGCTCGGATTCAATCCTGGGCCACAGTCCTTTCAAGGTTTGTGGTAGACAATGTGGCACAGAGACGGTTTGTCTCCGAATACTTTGATTTTCCCCTGTCAGTATCATTCTGCCAAGACTCCATACTCATTTTCATCTTAATACGTTGTTATCAGAAGGACAAGCGGGCGAAGCCTGGAAATCTTCAACAAATCAATGCGCCTTTGGACACCAGCAAGCACTGGACACAAAAATACTGTCCATGGATGGATGGATGGATGGATGGATGGACGAAGTGATAGTGGGCTCGCTTTCGAGGATCTAAAGAAGCCACCCAAGTTTTGCGACAAAACGTAAACAATGCTGTACACAGACCTTTGCTCTTGTATGCATCTGCAGACTAACTAAATAACAAACTAACTACCAAACTGGCTAACTATGTGGAACAGATTCTTTATTCAAAGGTCGATATTCTCTCAGCTAGTCAAGGAATTCTCCAACTTTTATGGCCGCCAAAGATTCATTGCCGCTTTCAAAAAAGCCCGCTACATGTTCCTATCCTGAGCCAGATCATACCAGTCTCCCATCGTCTTCTCCCCAACAGACTTCAGATCCATCTTGACATTACACTCCGAGGTCTCAGAGGTCTTCCAAGCGGCCTCTACCTCTCCAGACTGTAGACGAATTCCCAATCCGTATTCAGTTTTGAAGCAACTACGCCTTATATTAACCCCTGAGTAGCCGCTCGCTCTTGTCTAGTTCCGACGCGTAGGTTGTAAAATTGAGTGACACGGGTCACGAGGTTATAACATGTTAAAATGGGTTGGTGGCACTTGGTCTTGCGGGATACAAATTAGCTGTTAAGTGCCATTTGGTGTGAGGGGACGTCCACATTTTCAACATAATCAACAACTCTTACAGTACTGTTCGGTACAGTCGGTTTCAGCTGCACATTCGTTCACTCGCAAAAGTGTCAACCAACTGTCCGTACCCGATAATGCTCGTGCCGACAGAGTTAACTTGAAGTCGAGCTTCGCTGGAGCATTCAAAGCGTGTCGTTCTTTGCATAAAATACGGCAAAAGTGACGCTGGTAATCGGAAATACATGATAATTCCTTAAAGTCAGACATTTAAAGAAGCACATAAAGAATCAACTTAACTCCACGTGAAGCAATGCAGTTCCATTCTGCCTAAAATGGAGGTCATTTCCAGTAACATCAACATTAGCAATGGTCATACAAATCACAGGCGCAAACATTCAAAGCAGTTAGAATTTACATTTGAACGGCGTTTTTTCTCTCAAGGGCATCTACAATATGCTGCCATGTTACGTGTCTGACGGAGTAACAATATTAAAATATTCATCCAACAAATCAAGGGCCAATTTGAAGCTATGGCAGAGTTTTAGCTCCAAATATTGCTTATTCTGAAAATTTTCATGATTAATAAATATAATTTTCTCTTAAATAAAAATATCAAGTTCTCTCTCTCTCTCTCTCTCTCTCTCTCTCTCTCTCTGTTTGTGTTCGTTAGTCGACGACTGGTCGATACTTTCGATAGTATCACTTTTTATTTGCCTATCAGTTATTTTTGACGTGCAAACATATCTGCTGGGAATAAACGCCTTGCATCCTATTTGTGAAAAATTCGAGATAAGTGGTAAACGAAGATCTGGTCGACCTAAAGTAGAGTAAGTGCAGTAATGCAACTAGTGATGAGAAGCGAGACTTTCTATTAACTTTCAGTCAAGATTCGTACTTTTCAGCCGGTTGTCGCAACATGAATGTCGAGCCCATTCATACAACGATTAACGTTCTGGAGACAGGACGAACATCGCGAAAAGAAGCAGGGAGTATCGGCGTAACTTACAGCGGGTGCAACGGTAGAGCAAATTCCACCCCCCCCCCCTCCATTTTTTGGAAAACCTATGTTTCACGGAAAGCAGAATAGCGGAGAGTTCATAATACCCGTGGTAGTTTCCTCCTATTCCCAATGTTATTAGCCAAATTACGCCTGTGGCCAGGAGGATGCCTTTCTTTGAACTTCCTCTTACGAATGACGTCATCACTTAGCGCAGCTTCACTCTTGGCGAAGTTTCATGTAATCTGGCCACATATTGCGGCAGCACAAATGTCACTGCGTCCCACATCAGCGCTAGGAGTCTGAAATACAGACGTCTTCTTTTAACGCATGAAATGTGACTGTCGATGGCTACATGAAGGTGCGGAATCCATAGGAAATGGAGTGACGACTGTCACACTGTAACTGGTCACGAACCAGAGTTTCATTCTCGGGCAGTATCCCTCGGATGGGGAAATAAAATAGAAAATTTGGCAGTAAAACTAGTTCGAGTAGTATAACAAAGGAGGTGCATTTGTTGCTTCGAGATAAAGGTCAGATCATCTGGCGGGTGTGCGGTCTGTCGATTGTCCCGCAGCCTGCGTGGCTCCAGGAATGAAACAAAAAAGGGCGATTTCGAAATAAATATTTGCACGTGTTAGAAACACTGTCGGATAGATTGGGTCAAATATTTAAATGTAAGCCACTCAGGTTTTAAATCGGATCTTTCGCAAAATCACGGTGTTTACAAACTGACGGGCTTCTAGCCAATCAGAGGAAGAATTCAAAGTTTGCCTCTCGGGAAGATCCCGAATCATATCTTCAAATCTGGTGTGGGTGAGCAGCCTATATAGCCGATTCCGGTGGCTGCTCGGTCTAAGGCGTGGGTCTGTGGCCAATCGGTTGAGGGGATCGCGCTTTCGAATCCCGCCGGGGGCATGGATGTCTGTCTCTTGTGAGTGCTGTTTGTTTTCTGATAGAGGTCTCTGAGGCGGGCCGATCACTCGTTCACAGGAGTCACACCCAGTGTAATGTGTCTGCGTGTGATATCGAAACCTCGGCAATAAGGAGTCCTAAGGCGACTACGGCTGTCCAGCCATTAAAGAAAAAGAAAAAATCTGCATTGTATTACCGTTGACAGAACAAACGTTGCTTCAGCCTGGGTGCACTAGGTATAAACATGTAAGTAATTATGAGGTTTTCATCGTTGAACAGTGCATTTTGAATTCTACGCAGTTCACACGCCAACCAATGCACTATTTATTAACTTGGTTAAAAGTTTTAAATTTACATTAAAATACACAATAATATCGCTCCTACATGTTTCGGTCTTTAATGACATGCTGCCACATCACCACGCAATGTATAACGACGTAATTTTACCGAGTGTTTTAACATAAATACAACTTATTTAGGTACATATAAAGCTCCCTGATGATGGTCATTAGAGACCTACACACGCAGCAGCGATATTATTGTGTATTTTAATGTAAGTTAAAACTTTTAATCAAGTTAATAAATAGTGCATTGGTTGGTGTGAACTAAGTAACTATGAGTTCTTCCTTCTTCCGGGATGTCACACAGCGTTGCTTTTAGTTAGTCACCGAAGTCTCGGGACAGCCTATCGATCCCAACACCAAGAATCAAGCAGTCCAAAAAAGAATATGGGACTGATAGACTCTCGAAACATCAGAAACTAACAACACATGAACACTGCATAACATGCCAGAAGAACGAAGACCTCACTTAGACCGCGGCGGATGCCTGATATAAAGCAATAGCCTCGAGTTTTAATTTCTTGGCCATGACAACACCATTCGACTTGCAAATGCAATGATGCAAACGTGCCCGCGAAAGCATCGTGAACTCTCGTTCTTTCGACGTTCGATCAACTGACACCCACGTTAACTGACCTGCCCTTCCGACCCACAAAAGGAAAAGAAAATGACGGGCGATACTCGACATGAAATGGGGAACAAACCTTCAAGATGACAATTCTCAAGCACTTCCGGCATCAACATCCTTTCTAAAAATCCAGAGAAATTACTGGAGAGCGTTTCCGAACTACTTACGAAGAAAAATTTGGGAAAGTAGCATGTAGGTAGCATACCAAGCAGTAATTTTGTGGGAAATGTGAAGGGGAGGTCTCTTCTGCAACAAAATTTTCTTTATATACTTGTGTCTTCTACGTGATGATGGTTGAATGAATGACCGAAACATGTCTTGACAAAATAATAATAAACGAACGTATGGTGTTCGGGTGTTGTGTTTGTGTGTACTCGATTGCTAATGATTAACTAGCATAACGCATTGACGTTCCCCAAAAGCAAATGTGATAAGCTGTCGGCACACAAGCGCAGGTAATCTGGCCGCATTAAAAATAGTCTTGAGTCAGCGTATTTGTAGACATTGATAGCGCACCAAGACAACTGTTTTCAACCCAGCAACTGTCACCTACGGTGAAAAAACTAAAAATCAAAAAATTTAAACTTCGGCCTGATTACTGAACAATACAATCAACGACATGAGAGTCTCAGGTTTGCGCCCGAATATGAGTTTCGTGTTCACGGCTGGACGCTGCTAGTGCCGTAGCCAGCAGGGACGACGACAGCACCTTCGATCGCTTCGTTTATTCCGAAAACTATAAAATATGCCGTGTAAGTGTGTTGGCCATAAATGTGTTTTGCTTTTATTTACTAACACGTTTGTTCGAATCGTGTTTCGCTCTGATAAATTTAAGGATTTACGCTCGAGATGACCCAAACGCAAGCACGCCTTCCTGTAAAGCAACCACGACCGTTAGATTTTAATGAAAATTAATCAATCGATATACTCTAATTTCCACTATATCGAATTTAACGATAAGAGCTGAAAGCAATTTCCGAGTTCTTTCATCCACACAGACGTGCGGGGCATAACAATTTTAACCGGGGATTCGCAGGTATGCATATGTTCCCTAAGATGCAGCAATAAACACACACATTCTGATATTACGTGATTACGCACAGTCATGTAAGATAACCTAAGAGCATTAAACCCTTTATGGGTGGTCACCCACGCCAAAAACCTATGGTTTCGAGCCCTGCTCGAGTCCTCGAATATAAGAAAACTTCACAATTTTCTGTTCTTACAAGCCGCTTCATCTTTTGAATTCACAAGATGCTTACAGTATGTCTCAATCTTTGTTATTCGAATGTCTCTTTTGCTAGTCTCCTTTCATAAAAGTGAAAGAGCAAATTTCAGATTCACTCCAAACAGAAAAATATTAGAAAATTGTCACAGATTTTGTATTGCAGTGTGCTGTTAACCTCTCAGTTACTGGATTCTGAAGCCAGCAATACGCCTATTGCAGTTGCCATGTTTGTCCCCCTGTCTTTGTTCACCCGCCTGTCTATAAATGCCAATTCCAAACCCCTGAATTGATTTACACGGCACATGATATGGGGTTTTATGAAAATTAGTCAACATATTCCAAGTCTTTTTTAAGGTGCAACTCAACAGACAGTATACAGTCGAACACAGTTATAACTCTTATAAACGAGTGTTATTCTAACCGAGGAGTATAATGTTATGCTTAACAGTGAGAATTTAATTGATGCCACAGAATATACAACGCTATAGAAGAGGTGTCGCATAAACCGATGTCGTTATAACCGGGTTCGAATGTACGTATTTTCCTGCTCTTAATGGGGAGCAACCTTAATGGGAGTATTCATCGGACTGAAAGTATTTCGGAAAAGCCTAGATAAAAATGACACGTGCTCCATGCCCATTACACATTTTCAAAGTCTGTTAGCAGTTTAATTAGACAAGCAGTAACTAAGGCGCCAGAATTTTTACGTTATGAGCACCATGCCTGAAAGCTTTTAGGGACAACAACCCCCACATGAAAAGCACCAACACAGTAAAAACAACCTGCCACTTCGGCAAATATTAGACTCAAATCGAAAAAATACAAACAGGCCTTAAGTCTTCAAAAAGAAGTACAACTTTCTGAAACACGGACAAGCGACGGTCCGCAAGTTGGATGTGACCCTCGACAACTAAGTCTTGGCTCTGTTTATAACATTTAATTACCCATTTATTAAAAGCAGAAATTTATCGGGTAATATTTAAATCTGAATTTGTACCTTAATACATACTGGAGTGCGTAATCGGCCTATTCTTTGCATCCGAAAAACACGGCCTTAGTTCAAATGCACAAGCGGGATATTTTTATGCACGAATTACTGTGCCTTACTGCGCTCCGCTGCGTCTTGTTTCCTGTTCCTGCACTTTTGTGAAGTCCTCGAGAGAGTTCGAAATTTGTTTGTCTCCGGCATTAAACAAAAGCTATTTTCAATCTATATTCCTCTGACAATCGACAAAATTTGCTTTTCTTTAAAACTGCTACATCAGAAATTCTTCCACTTGTTCAAGTACGCACGCATATGAGTTCAGAGATGACAATAACAGCACAGAATACGATATTAACGTCTCCTTTACAACTGTATCAAAAGGAACCGCTGCTTGCAGGCTTCATATTTAGCACACGCTTAGCGCCGACATGAAGTTCCACGTCGATTAAAGCCTTCTGCTCTTCGGGCTTTGCACATGCCCATACTACAACTAAATGCAGGCAGAAAATTAAAGCACCGAGAGAAATCTCTGCCTTCTGAGATTTGCAAATTTAAGCCCATTAATGTATACATTTTGTTATACAGAACACCTATAACAGCTTTATCGCCACTGCTTCCCAGACTTAGGTACTTCACAAAAGATAAAATGTTCTGAACACAGGGTGCTGACAAAAGTGTGAAAGTAACAGGAGACTGGAGAAAATTTCATAATGAGGAACTTCATAATCGTACTTTTCGTCGAAATACGGCATGCTTTAATGAGGAGATGAGTGCGATAAACGGGGGTTATCGGTCGCTATGCAGCAACGCAGAAGTTATGAGTAGGTTTAGCCCTCAGCTAGACATCTCTATTAAAGGTAAAGTGATCCCGTTACAGGCCCGGTGTGGCCCAGAGGGTGGGTAGAGGTATAGCTGTACTCTTCCATGACTGCGGTACTAGAAGGGGGTGAGTGGTCAGCATCACGCCCCGGCCGCACTTTACCCCTGGGGAAGATTCGGTACCCATTTTACAGGAGGCTGGGTGGACCCCAGGGCCGGTCT
>Ga0123354_10014302_pt1 | contig 12355 bp, 5 predicted proteins | sample TergutLab28metaG_2_FD_97872 | JGI IMG/M metagenome (GOLD analysis project Ga0123354, IMG submission 97872) | Labiotermes labralis P4 segment gut microbial communities from Petit-Saut dam, French Guiana - Lab288 P4 | ecosystem: Host-associated > Arthropoda: Insects > Digestive system > Gut ... | reverse complement strand
TTAAGAGGGAAAAAATTTTTTTTGGTGGGATTCCGTTTGAGGGTCTCTTTCTTTTGCGTTTTTTTTTCTTTTTTGGAAACCCCCCCCCCCCCCTCCCCACGGACGCAGAAAGTTTACTGAAAGATGACGTAAGAGACGGTAGCCCGTGTGAGTACCTTTGAGTATAAAATATTGTACAAAACTTCCCCTGAAGTTCTGTGATTTTGAACTACACTTAAAGCGGACACTCTAGTGATAACCAGAGGATAGGCTAACCACGCGCGGTGAGATTTTTCGTATGGCAATTATATTCTAACTACTGAATGCTAAAAGTAAGTTCCGTAGAATAAGACCCGTCCTTGCTGCAAGCGTGTCTCATTCTACAGGCAAAATCAGCCTTCACAAACAGACTGGCCTTCTTGTGTATTTCTTTATCGGGGTTTAAAGCACGTATGCGGGTTTCTCAGGTGGATAGCGTAATAGATATAATGACTAGGCTATGGAATGGAAAATCGGAGAATCATGGTTCTATATTTGACAAAGACCGGAAATTTCTGACTTCACTCGTGTATTCTGGCCGACTGCGGGGCTCATCCAGACCTCTTTTCAGTGGGTGCTGGGGTTCGTTCCTCGGTTTAACGAAATATGAGTGTTGAAGCTATCTGCTCACCCTGGTATAGTGTCGAAGTTTGGAAGAATAGGGTAAACCTATACATTAATTTCCCTGTATGTGCTTAGCATGGTGTTTTATTAATTTAGGGCATGGTAAATTTATGTCTGCATTACTTCACTTTACTTATTTACTCCAGGTTCCTTTGATCTGTAAGACTTGGTTGACTTTTTTTTATGCATAATGCCTTTGAGAGCATGCGTACATCGAAAATCATAGGAAGTTAGTTTGAAGTCTGTTAAAACTGGTATTAACCCGTTCTCATTTAATTTACTCTTCAGTATACGTCTATGAAACGAAATCGTTCTAGAAAATTTAAGAGTTTTAGCTGTTATAAACATTAACCACCTTTTTTTTTGAGCACACAGAATCATACCGTGTCTACAGCACCCCAAAATAGGAGCTTATTTTCTCAACTTGAATGCATCCACGGTTTTACATAGGCCTACTGTAATATGAGGTCCATTACTGTTTTCCCCCCATCTACCCAAGACCGGTTTAACATTTTCTGGGACCAGTGCAAGAACGATCTGGTCGCCCTACCAACGCGTTGTCCTGAACTTAAATTCAGGTATAATAATGTAAGAATTTGCGTAAAAAACATTTTTGACAAAAAATCGGGAATGCATCTGACCTGCAACCCCCATAAAACAAACGGTGTGCCCTGCTGCAGCGTAACACATTGCGTTAATCTTAAAACGGCCCTGTATCTACTCTTAGGTCTCTCAAATGTTCCCTTCCATTCAGATTTTCAGATTATGGTTAAGTAAATCTTGTGGTCCGTCCGTGCGTCCTACATGCTCAGACCACCTTCTGTCTCTAGATCTGGTTAGTCTGCATATTTTTTAAGCAGCACAAAGTACGATTCTCCGCCTTCCATTCTTCTAATTTCATACTGCTCTTGTTTACCCTGTGACAGATTTCAGATTTTCACTAACCTGGATGACGTCACTTGCCCACACGCCTAGTAACCTCGGCACAATCTTTCAAGTTTTCATGAACATACCTACCGTGGGCGTAGGACCGTTACAGCAAAGTTCAGAGACTAAGCGACGTCATGTCACGTGACTCCAACAGCGTAAATATTAAAATTTTAAACAGAAGAGTGAGTGCATAGGTCACGTGGAGAAAGGAATTTTTGTTGACTTTAGAACACAAAAATTCTTAATCTTGACCTTTTAAAAAGCTAGAGAAGTAAGTAAGTAAGTAAGTAAGTAAGCCTGTCTTCGCAACTAAGCTACACATTAGAGGAGAAGAAAGACTTTTACATTAAGGTTTAATGTTGGTCGTTACTGTATAATCTGAAGCTTAGAATAGAGCCTTAATGACTCAAGTCGAGACCAGGGTCTTTTCCTTGGTAGGGAAACATTTGAACGCATCTTTCAAGCAGGCAATATGTGAATGTAAACTCTTAGTTGTTTCTTCTGAATTAGCATATTTAGTTAATGGTGTAGATATTTATTAAGTTGCTTTCTTTACGTCAAACTGGAACTCCTGACAGGCAAGAGAACTGAAGGGACCTTAACATTACAGTGTCGAGTGTGGATGGTGGTGTGTTTAGGTTACTTATTCTATCCGAATGTTGACACATGATATTAATGTTATTGCATTCCCTTGCCAGATACGCATGTAACTCTCAGTTAAAGGAAGTCTGTTAATAACATCTGATTTACTAACCACGGGGCGCTTAGACATCATCGTATTTTTTACAACCTACATGCTTTTCAGTGCCTTTAGTGTCAACCGTTCAAACAGACCAAGAGTTTCCTAGTTTCAATTGCAGTAAAATAAAATGTTTTGGATTCGGCTTTAATCCGTTATTGTACAGCTTCGTTTAATGACTGATGCTTGCTTCAGATGTATTTTCATCAGTGCTTATTCTTCAGTTGTCCCGGATACGAAGATCGATGTGCTTCCTGATCTCACCCTAAGCACTCAGTGAGTGGCCAGCACCCTCATTGCCAGGAATATACATGTTTTCCACTTTGGAAACTACTACCCACCCGTTAAATTCTCGGTTACTGAACTGTCACTCTGCCACAGATTTTAGTATTTTTCACATTCTGTGACCACAGAAAATGGACAGTAATTCGAAGCCCTTATTGGTGAATTCTTTCAGTAGATTGTGAAGAGAGAGAGAAAACCAACAAGATGCAACAATCAGATGTTTATTATCAACACTGTCTCAACATTTTTCGGGCATCATTGTAGTGTGCGAGCACTAGTGCCCACACACTACAACGCAGCGCCCCACATCCAGCAGAACCAGCGCAGCACACTATATGCAGTAACACACGGTCTTTGTTCTCCTGAAGATGGGCATAATGATGCCCTAAACATGTTGAGACTGTTGATAATTAACATCTGATTGTTGCATCTTGTTGGTTTTTTCTCTCTCTCTTCACAATTTGCTCACGATGCACGGTCACAGAAACCTAGAGTCTTTCAGTAGCTCAGCTCTGTTACACGTGTCACCTTATATTCACTGAGTGGAAGGTTGTTAAAACTAAGTAGGTACAAATGAGGAAACTTTAGATCGCTTATGTGCACGCATTTACTTTGTGTCAGGAGGTGTCCACGTCATGGTCCGCGATAAAGTTCTGTTGGTGAGGTTTTAAGGCCGTGTGAAAGAGAGCGAAAGTTTGACCACATTACCAAACAAAAATGAGGCCTAATATTGGTTATGTAAGGCTATAAAACTTTAGTTACACTAATACAGGGTATTCGAGTTTTGATTAGAAGACCTATTAAACTAACAAAGAGAATTTTGTTGTTTTCTTTGTTGATTATTGCAACCTGTTATAATGTCGACAGAGTAAGGCTCTGACTCTTTATTTGTAATTTAAACCCCGTTATGCTAAACAGAGTACGGCAATGTTTGTTATGTAAACCCTGTTATGCTGTAAAAAAGGGTGCAGCACTGTCTATTATATAAATTCCGTTATGCTGTTAACATAGCCGGGCAGTGAATCTATTTCTAACATTGGTGCAAGTACTACTGTATCAATTGAATTGTAGATATTATAAAAATTCTTTACAAAATATGTTTCGTTATACACCAAATTATACTGGCTGTCAATTATCCGTTGTCCAGAGGCGTTCTACCGAGTGTGTGTGTGCGTGTGCGTGTGCGTGTGTATGTGTGTGTCCTAGTGCAATCAGATGCAACAGTAATACTCTATACCTACAATGATCAGGTAAAAAGCCGTCACAGAAAGAAAGAAAGAGTTTTCAATATGGCATTTATCTTTATCTTGCATGATTTCTCGGGATCTAATTGTATTCCCATCTTTAGATAAATATTTGGTAGCAATTTATGTTTATGACGAAGTATATATGCTCTAAGATTATTAATCATTACGCGTATTGCAGGTCCATACATAGTCGATAAACCTTGATTAATTTTCTTATTAATGAGCTTGGATAAGCCTACTTTCGTAAGACACTTTTCGGACAGTCTCCGATGCTGCTGGACAGCATTAATTCACTAAGCATGGGTTGTGAAACATTTACTTGCAAACTTTCAGTATATATAGTAAATTGTAAATTCAATACCGTGGATTCTTACATGATGTATTGGCTGTTGAATGCAGCAGTACTTTTTCACACTTACAAATATTTCTTATCTCATTTCTGAAATGTACAACAGTGGACTTTTTAATTATAGTTTATTTCAAATTGGTATTTAACTGCGTTGAATTGTTTTCATCGGTTAAAACCCCTATGCTGTTATTTTGTGGAATAATTTCCTGTTCACAACTAGACAAGTGTCATTTGAGCCTTCAGCGTTTTTCTGTAAACTGTTGAATCATCATTTTTTCATTTGTGCAGCCACGTGCAGAGAAATATTCCGGTAAGATGTGCTTCTCTTGTGCATTATATTGCGCGCGCCATTAAGGAATCCGCTCTTACTTCTACTGGAAACTGTATGTATGGTCAGAATTTCTTTGGCGAAATTAAATTTCGCTTATATTTGTGCCGTATGTGTGTTACAAGTTATCTAAGGGGTAGAAGTAGAGACATAATTCAACAAAGAATGAAAGCCGAGAGTCGCAGACGATGGAAAGCACCTCACATCTTTTTGTTTGGAATGGGGGCGTGTTAACAACTACAATAACTCACTGCATGGCAGTGGTAACTGTGTTTTTAATTAAAACCTCGCAGCCATTTCACTCGCACAGTCTATTACGCTTGCGAGGGTGTTGAGATTTCTGCAAGTAGCTGCTCTGAAGTTTAGTGCGTATGAACATGCCATGCTCAGTGTTGGGAAAATCCTTGCTATGTGTTCGGGTGACTATGATTGTTGGGGAGAGGGAGAAAGAGAGAGAGAGAGAGAGGGGGCGTGCTTGAATAACTACACAGGTTACACGTACGTAGAAGAAGTAGAAAAGCGTACACAGTTTTGCTTCGGAAAATTTCAAAGTAAAAGACAACATTAGAAAAGTAAAGGTTGTAATTATTTGTAAAAATAGTTGGGTTTGCAGTATTGCAACGGATGTTAGGTAAATTGGGTTTGAGTGTGCGAACTGCTTTCACTTTTCTCGGAATAAGATACAGTGCTTGTCTCTAGCGAGAATGGGGATGAACGTTTGCACTGAGCAAAAGAGAGGGGCATATTTTCGCTGGCGCTGCTGATTCATTGTGTCAAAAAGACCTCTTCTTTCTCAAATTAGTTGGTCATCTATTTTTTCCATTGAAAAGTACATCGCAATGTTTCTAAAAATTGTGGAATTTTACGTTGTTTTAATATCAATTATTATCAACGTGAATTATAAAAAAAAAGACACAGATTATAACGTGTAGTCTGACGACAGTGGTTTAGTGATCTCTATTGCTATGTCATTTAGTGCCATTTTATTGCTATCTTATTTCAATTCGTTCGGTTTCCTACTGTTAAACTCTGAAGTTTCCGCTTTCAGTTCTCTTTTTATTTTCCTTACTGTCTCAGTCTTTGTGAGGTGCAGGAAAGAAAGCAAGATGGATAAATTTAATCCTTTCTACTACAGCGACCTCCACTTCAACATACCCACGTCATTACTAACAGAAACTCGAAAGGAAGAAGTGCATTCGTAAACAGAAATCTTTCAAAATATTATTCACATTTCCTATATCTTGACATAGAGTGGAAGCACACTAAACAGGTATAACAGTAATTTAAAAATATTTCTCTACGCTGTCATGAATATCTTGTCGTACATTCGTGGTTTAGACTTATAATCAAAAGGATATTAAAATGTTTGCACTTAGGTCACGTACAATCATCGCTTATCCTAATAAGCTGTCTTTAGAAAATCTGAAGTTGGCTATATTCAGTGTTTTAAACATCTGTTATGCATTTAGAAGCAAAATTAAAATGAGCTCAGTTCTTCCTGTAGTGAAAAGAAGAGCAGCTCTTCATTGCCGAATAAACGATGCCTGTAGAGTACTATTATCACCGTCATCTTTCCAGGTCCTTTGAACTACATGCGATCCATATTTAGTGGAATCATCACACTAAAGTGTACGTCAGTGACTATAACGTACAGGGTTAGAACAATGAAAGGCTTATCTGTGTAACCCGCAGCAAAAAATGTATTCTGTTACATTTTTCCGTTTAATTTTTAAGAGAATTTCCACGAAGTGTATTATAACAAGGAAACATATTCTTTTTTATTTTTTTATTTTTATCGCTGCACCGTGCATTCTGTAGTTTATTTAATTACACACACCAACACATACATATATATATATATATATATATATATATATATATTATTTAAGAAGTCTAAAATTTACACTAAAACATTTAAAACTCTCCTACATGTTTAGATCACACGATCATCCTCAGGGAGCATACACTGTTCCTTGCTAAAGTTATAATTTAAAACATTCAGTGAATTACTTCGTTATGTTAATTTTGGTGCTGTGGCAGCTTGTGCGTGTTTTTGTGTGTGAGTCGTACGCAGTTTAGAATGAGCCTGTTTATGGTTGTGCGTCGTATGCTGTGCAGCGTGAGACTGCTTAAATGTTTTAATGTAAATTTCAGACTTCTTAAATATATATATATATATGTGTGTGTGTGTGTGTGTGTATGTGTGTGCATGTGTTGATGTGTGTAATTAAATAAGCATATCCGTTGTTTACAAGGGCGTTTCTTAAGTTTGTACAGAAATAATGAAATTCCTCATTTATTTTAAACTCTTTTAAATAATATTCCCCTGGCCAGTTTTGCCGGCGCTTCGGCGTGTAGTCGTCGCTTTATCAGCTAAACGTTTGCCACGCAACAAAACAGAGCCGAATGTAGATCGATTTTACCCTCTGTGCGGTAATAACAGTTCAGACATCGGAAGGGAAAGGAAGAAAGAAGCTGAGAGCATTGTACGAAGTTATTTCCTGCAATGGTATAGCGGATTGCCTTACAGGCGAGAACATCCTTCCGTGTCCACCAAAGTTTGTAGGCACGTGTGATCCCTGTTAATAACTGGTAAGCAGTGAACCAGTGAGCAAAGTAAGGAGCAGCACAACAAAACTATTTTGGACATCCTTATGCCTGGTATGTTTGATACTTATGATATTTCAACGAATAAATTTAATTCCATATGCAGACGATATTAATAAAAATCCAACCAGATGCAACAGTTCGCAGATATTTATTCACTGCAAAGTCACTCTACATGTTGCGGGTGTCACAGCACCCATCATCAGGAGTACTAAAAACTGTAACCGCAACCTCCGGTACAGGTCACACTGTAAAATAGAAGGATTAACTGGAATGAACTAGCAGTGTGTGTGTGTTGGTTTGTTAACTGCAGATAGTAATGGGTGGCTGTACATTAACATATTTACAAAAATCTGGGTATAAAATATCGTGGGATTTTATAAGTTAAAAACTCTTTGGATAATAAATATGAATATTTAAAACCATCCATTGCATCTTCCTATTACGCTTTTAAATAGTTTTTAGTACTCCTGATGATGGGTGCTGTGACACCCGAAACATGTAGAGTGACTTTGCAGTGAAGAAATATCTGCATACTGTTGCGTCTGGTTGGATTTTTAGTAACATTGAATTGTGATGCACGGAACCATGAGCTTAAAAAAAATCCAGACGATAGTTTCTTGTTTAATTGAGTTTTTTAGGCGCATTCGCAAAACTGCTAAAAGCGATTATTAGCTTCGTCATGTCTGTCTTGTCTGTCTGTTTGTCCGTCCCCCGCATGGAACAACTCGGTTTCAACTGGTTGGATTTTTATGACATTTGGCAGTTTGAAATTTTTCGCAAATCTCTCAAGAAAATTCAGATTTTATTAAAATGCGACGAGAATAATTGCTGTTTACGTGAAGACTTGAGTAGTTCATCCTAATATCTAAAACAATTACTCTTAGCAGGAGAATTTTTTCAGACAAAAGCTGTGTAGAAAATCAAGACACACATTTTGTTTTCAGTAAACCTTTCTTTCTGAAAATCGTGCAGCTTGTTGTATAATTAGGAAAAAATGGTACAGTCAGACAGGCTAGAGATGACAATATAATAAGGCGCTTGCGTTTTGCATACTGGATAACTAAGTCGATACATTCAGGCTCAAAATATGTAATATTTGTTACTTTTCCACGACAACAATGGTTACGCGAACGCTTCTCAGTGTGACTTTATGCGTGCATTCTCTGTCTTGTTTTTGTTGATAACATAAAAATGCGGTATGTTCCATGCTCCTTAAAGCCCCTCCCAGTGTGATAATGAAATAAATAATGACCTATACCCGTAAAGCGTAACTGCTCATTGTAAGACTGTAGCATAACACAGTATCGAAACACTGTCTTTATTAAATAAATCATCAGAAAATGAAAGTGTTTTCAACATAATAGGTCTCTGACTACTCAGGCGTTGTCACAAACGTTGGAGTAATGAAGTGCGTAGTTTTATTTCTAGGTAGGCCTCTGTTTAGTTACACATCCTGGTAGGAACGTACCGTGAAGTGACCCAGTGTGTAACGAAACTGCAGTCGAAAAGCAAAACGTGTATTTTTGTATGTCTGTTTTTGCGTCATTACAATGTGGACGTTGTCACTATGAAATGCAGAATTCTTTGTATTTTTTTGACAGTCCAATTTGCTGAAGTAGAAATGTTTCCGAAAGTATTATGCAAATTTAGAAGTTTCCTTGTCAAGAGAGAAGTTTTTTTTTTACTCTTTGTCGCTCACTGAAATTTCAGGAACTTTCCTACCTTCCGAAAAGTAAGCAAACCTCACAACACCTCATCATACTAGAACATCAACCAGTGACGACACCCAAACATTTTATCAAGTTCGTTTTAGCCTCACACACAGCGGAGTTCTTTGAAGCGATTTCTTCCTTCTTTTGTGTTCTTACGATACATGCCTACATGACATTGTCATAAAACTTGTTTGTTACGCTACTTAGATGGAATCGAAAACTTTCTCTTTAAGGTGTGTGGTATTTGCTTTCAGAGGGAATGAAGAGGAGACTTACCTCTTGTGTATTGCACTCTAGGAAGAACGAAGTAAAACTGGATGGGCCCTAACGATTTAGTGCATGGGCAACAATTGGCCCTCGAAGTTCGTAAATGGCCATGTAAAGACACGGTTACACGTTGTAGCGCTTGTAGTCGGTCCGAAGAACTTTAACTTGGAGCTTGGTACGATGTGTCACTTTTACCAAAGTCGAATTAACTTTAAGTGATGAATGTTTTACTTGTAGTTTAGCTGCTTTAGTTGGTGATAATTTGAAAATTAAATTTAAGAAAATAACCTACAAGGATATTGCCTACAGTTATTTGGATCTGTACAGGGAAAATTGTCGGACTGTTGTGAAAGCGGTATTAAGCCTTCACATTCCACATAAGTTGGGGATTTGCTAGAACATGTGTGCAACCATAATGTAGAGAAATTATCGTAAGCTGACTGAAATAGTGAGCGTTATATCATAAAATTTCGGTGTAGTTCAAATTTCTAATATCTCTGGAAATGCATTATGCATTTTGTTTGTTTATATGTTATTTGGGCCGTTGTAATGGCACTGTCAGTGTCTTAGAATGTTAGTTAATGATAACATGAGTGAATAGAACTAAATTGTAAATGGCAAATAAGAAGTGGTAGTGTCGTAATTTCGGATATCGTCACTGTGTTGTCCTTGAAGATCAGTATAAAACAACGAGAATCCTTAGGAGAACTAGCCTCCGAGCAGAGTTAAAACCCGTAACCTTATAAATACGACGGTTTCGGTGACATGAATATATAATTGGGAGCAAGCAGGTGTTTTAGGTTAGATGGGAGATTTGCGCAAGCCTTCAGTTGTAAGTACGAGCAAGGAAGTGTTTTCAGAATTATTTGCTTGACAATTTTAAACAAATTACTACTATTACCTTAAATTTTAAAGTCCGAAGGTTTTTTCTAATTACGTTTATTACACATATTTAATGTGGTTCACTGTTAACTGCAGCCATTCAGTGGCACCGTTTGCAGATATGAACACGTTCTGAAAGCTATTACAGAAATTAACGTGCTGGTACTTGAAGCTCTCACTAAACTATTCTAGGGCCTTCAGCCATGTTACACCTGTATGGGAAGTGAACGTTTCGGGGACATATGTTTCCTCCATCATCAGGGTCGATATGATGAGGAATCGCCTTTCGGACATCTGTCGGAAGACAGGATCTAGACGCATCTATAGGGCAGTTGATATACAGGGAACGTTTTGACGTGAAAAAGGTGCGTTTAATTTGAGTGTAATGTAGCCGTAACTTAGGGATAAAAGTAGGCCTTTGCTGAACGACACAATTGCACCGAGAGTTAATTGTTTATTTTTACTCACATATTTAAGTGAAAGATATAGTTAAATCGTCAGCATACTTAAGCAGTTGTAACTGTTCTGAACTGAAATAAGCGTAGGTCCAGCTATCTATTATTAAATTTCAAGTGTAAAATTAAAGGTAAAGCAGTCCCGTTACAGGCCTGGAGTGGCCCAGAGGGTTACAGGAAGTTAAGGTTCCCAGATTTCATGACAACGGCACAGGATGTTGGCAAGGTTGTCAGCCTTACGCACCGGCTGCCTTTACCCCCAGAAAATGCTCCTGGTACTCATTTCTATAAGAGGCTGAGTCGACCCCAGGGCCATAGTGCGATCGGAAGGATTTTATGTCAATGAAAAATTCCAATGACACCAGCTGCGATCGAACCAGCGACCTGTCTATTTGTAGCAGAGCATCTTAACCACTGTGCCAAGACATACATTCAGCTGTATGGCAAGTGTGTGTTGCGCTTTCACGGCCAGATTGGCTTACGAATGTTGCAAACTGTAGAACAAAAGGAAAAAAAAAGCGGCATAATAGAAGACGTTACAAAAGTTGAGCAGAGAAGTTCTAAAGAAGAAACAGTGTGGGAGTGAAATCTGAAATTAGACAGCAGTGCGGTTGTTTGATCATCTTTAAGACATTAAGAGAAATGTATGACAATCTGAAAGAGTGCCTGTTTGGAATCGAATTTGAAGTTGGAGAGACATTAAAGGATGGAAATAAAATTATAATTTCTGTTACAGTTATGACTTTCCGCCCTGCTAAATGTAATTTTCAAAAGTCTTTTTTAAGAAAATGACACTTTGATTGTTGAAATTGTGTCATATTATTTCTTTAATTTTTCACGATTAACGTGGTTTTGTTATATTTATTCCTGTCTGATGAAAGTCTATGACTTAAAGCCCTTCATCGCCCAATATAATTCAGATTTCGATACGGCCGTTTGAAAAACAGAAGTAGATTTTATTGGGACAAATGTGATATTAAAGCGTAGGAAATATATTTCATTTTCAGCCACATCAGCTCGTAACTCCGACCATAATAGGAAGATATCAGTTTTGCTGTCTGCTATTATCTACTCATGATTTCAGATTCGCTAGTAGATCTAAGGAACAAGTAAGAAATTTTAGGCCTGGTCTGATATAGTGTGACCTCTGATATGTACATTGCTGTGTCAATGTGCTGCCTGATGTGGAAGAGATGGAAAGCTGTTTCTCTTAACAACTTTTACAACAACAACAAAACATTAAAAATTAATTGCCTGGTGCCTCTACTGACCACTAAGCTGTCAACGGCAAACCCAGTTCATATTATTTCAGTTGCGAATGAACTTGCTTTCTGTTTATACCCATTTGTTAAATATTTTTATAGAAGAAACGAATGTATGGGCTAGTTTTGTTGTTTGGGTATGACAGACAACTTATAGCCAGTGTCGTTTTCTTACCGTTCTTGTGACCAATACTTTACAACGTTAGCAGTTACGGGATTTCGCTGTGTTTTGTGGACATTCATCGCTCTAAGTAGGCAGGTATTCAGAACTGCTGTTCTGGAAGAGCAGGCGACAGAACTTCTGATGGAAAATAGCGTTTGTAGTGCTTGATAATATCGATTACCTTAGCCTTTATCAGGATACACTTTTGCCATGCGGGATGCAGAGCAACTCAGCTTCTCCTAAGATTTATCTAATGTTATGAATGTACGAATGATTGAATTTATAGTGTTATTTTCATAGATATGCAGCAAAGAAAATTACAACATTTCGAGGAAGTAAACGTAAGTATAGAATTATGAGGTTACTGAGAGGAGTCCCCTGGATCAACTTTGAGCGCTTTCCCTGTATTCCACTTCCGTCTTCCTAGCCATTCTGCATGCAGGAGTGCTAACATATCTTGAGCTCGAATTCATGGCATTAGCTC
>Ga0123354_10014301_pt1 | contig 12355 bp, 7 predicted proteins | sample TergutLab28metaG_2_FD_97872 | JGI IMG/M metagenome (GOLD analysis project Ga0123354, IMG submission 97872) | Labiotermes labralis P4 segment gut microbial communities from Petit-Saut dam, French Guiana - Lab288 P4 | ecosystem: Host-associated > Arthropoda: Insects > Digestive system > Gut ... | reverse complement strand
TTTTAACAACATATTACTAATACCAATCATTCTCTTTAACAATTTATCTTTACCTTGCTTTTTAGCATCTGCCCATATTTTTTTATAAAACGTCTCAACAAACAACGGCACCAAAAACAGATTATACGGCTTAAACTTTAGCAGATCCGAAAGCATATTTTTAAAACTTGAATTAATACAGGTTTCACTACCTTTCAATATCATAACACAAACCCCCGCTACAAAACCAAAAGAATGATGAAGGGGAAGCAACAATATATTACTCCCAAGTATATCCACATTCCGACAAGCAGCCACCACATTATTCGCCAAATTACCATGCGAAAGCATCACACCTTTGGACGTGCCAGTCGTTCCAGACGTGTACAAAAGCGCCGCCAAAGAACCATCAACTATTTCACAATCCACAACACCCCTACTACCATCTCGCATTATCTCAACACCTAAATTAACTAATTCGCGCACCTGATTCATATTGATATAACGCCTAATATTTACTGCATCCTCACACAAACGATCCGCAACATCAGAATAATCATCCGAAAAAACAAGCACCACCGCACCAGAAGCATTCAACAAATTCTTTATCTCCGCAACAGACAAATCCTTATCCAACGGCAAAATAACGTTCCCACTATTTACCACAGAAAAATACGACAATATCCACTCATAAGAATTTTCACCAATAACCGCCACAGTACACCGACCAGAACATTCATGAAACAAACCCACCCCCAACGCTTCTATATCCAATTTAAACTGACGATAACTAACACTAACCCTTTCTTTTTTTCTTTCATAAGTAAAAGCAGGCATGTCACCATATTTTTCCGCCGCAAAATCTATCAACTCCTTCAGGTTACGCACTGGTTCAGTCACATAAAATGGATAATTTTTGTTTCTCATAATTCAACACTCAATAGTTTATTTATTTTGTAAAGTCCGCGTCATTATCTCGGCCAATTCCGTCGCATGCGTTTTAATAAAATAATGACGCGCTCCTTTAATTTTAATAGTTTGCATCGGCGCATCGCAGATTAGCTGCCAATTACGAGTTCCACCCGAACGCTTTGTCATTTGATCTAATTCCCCAAGAATTGAAAAAATGGGAACACCTAGCTTTTTTTGCTTGTTAGACGCTCGTTTAGCGAAATACCGGTAATAAGAACGCACGTCATACCGGAATGCTTTCAGCAACTTTTGCATCTCTTTTAGGCCTGTTTGAGATGTTTGAGGCGTTTGAACCACATTCCCCTCAGAAAGCCCCAGCGAAATCAAAAACTTTAGGAGCCGTTTATCTCTAACAAACATCCAAGGATCAAAAAACCAGCCATATATACCAACATTAGCGGGAGGAATAACACCCCCGACAAAGAACGCTTCTATGTTGGCTTTGGCAAGTTCCAACAGGTGGACCAGTTCAACACCTAGTGCCGCGCCGACGCAATGCGAATAGATGACTATCTTACCGGAAACTCGTTTCGTCGTTTCTTTCAGAATCAATGCAGCAACGTCGTTAATCGGCAGAAAAGAACCGTCTTTTGACTCATAATCATGCCCCGGAAGATTCACGGCATAAACGCAACACGATGGATCCTGTAGGGAAAGCGCCTTAGCGAGACTCAGATATGTATATGCGCCACCACCGCCGTAAGGACAGAGTATATAGCTCCGTGTAGCATTTTCCTCTCCGGATAGCCGCACGAGGATCCCGCTGCTATCTTTTTCGTTGTAATAGCGCGCAAAATCTGCCAAAACGGGATACTCATAAACTTTGCTGACGTTAACCGTAGTGGGCATACGACAGACCATATTGATTGCGCTTATAGAATCGCCACCCATTGTGAAGAAATTATCGGTCACGCTTAACTCGTTTATGCCAAGCGTTTCAGACCAGACTCGCATCACAAGCGCCTCCGTTTTGTTTCTCGGCAAAATGATTTTTTGTAGGTGAGCGGCACATATCGTGGCAGGTGGTTTTGGAAGAAGAGACACGTTTACCTTACCGTTACTAAAAAGCGGAATCTGGTCTACACGAATGAAACAGAAAGGGATCATATAGTCTGGAAGCCGTTTAACTAGGAAATCACGTATATCAGATACAAGGAGGTCAGTATCAGAAACATAATAAGCAGCAAGGTATTTGCCGCCTGCAGGATTTTCAAAACAGGTGACCACCGTTTCTCTCACGGACGGAATCTGTTCAAGATGATATTGGACATCGCCTAGCTCGATACGGAATCCACGGATTTTTACCTGAAAATCCATTCGCCCACAATATTCAATATCCCCTTTTTGAGACCACCGAACCAAGTCACCGGTCTTATAAAGACGCTCACCCTGTTTGAAAGGATTAGGCACGAATTTTTCCGTTGTAAGTTCAGGTTTATTGATATACTCACGAGCAAGGCCGACCCCGCCGATGCAAAGTTCCCCGGAAACCCCGATAGGTTGCAGGTTCATGTGTTTGTCAACAATGTATAATTGTATATTGTCAATGGGTTTACCTATGGGAACTATGCGCTGGTCGGGTTCTATTGGGCAGTCATAATATGAAACATCGATAGCTGCTTCCGTTGGACCGTAAAGATTGTAGAGTCGCGCACCAGAAACCGAATGTATGCAGGTATTGAACCGGTTAACTTGCTGGGGGGTAAGCACCTCACCACTTGCAAACACTTTTCTAAGACTACTGATGAGGCAGTTGTGATTATGATTCGTATCGACAAAGCAAAGAAACGCGTTTAGCATAGACGGCACAAAATGCAATGTGGTTATTTGGTAGGAGTTTATCGCATCAATAAGCTTGTCTGGATATTTTTCGGCGGCAGGTGGGAGAAACACCAGTTTTACGCCCGCAAAAAACCACCATACAAGTTCCCAGACTGAAACGTCGAATGTGTAAGTGGTTTTCTGTAAAATAACATCGTCGTCCAACAAGGGGTATTTACGGTTCATCCATTGTATGCGATTCACGAGGGCACGGTGTTCCACCATTACACCTTTCGCTTGTCCGGTAGAACCCGATGTGTAAATCACATAAGCGACATCGCTGGGCTCCGCTGCATTTTCAAGGCATTTATCTGCACTGTAAGAATCATTGTCAATCTGTAGGATTTCACCCTTGAAAGTTAGTTGTTTTTCAATTGACGCTGTAGTTAGCAATATAGACGATTTGCTATCTTTAAGCATATATTCTATGCGGTCTTTTGGATATTCGGGGTCAATAGGCAGGTAAGCGCCCCCCGCTTTCCAAATGCCCAAGATACCTATCATCATTTCAAAAGAACGGTAAAGCATCATCGCGACAATGCTCCCGCGTTTAACCCCTTTGCTTCTTAGTAACATCGCCAGAGCGTTTGCCCGCACATTAAGTTCAGAATAAGTAAGCGAGTTGTCTTCAAAAAGGACGGCGACTTTGTTTGGACAACACGCCACTTGTGCCTCAAAAAAATCTAGCACCGTACGGTCGTTAGAGAAATCTTTTGCCGTATCATTAAACTCGTTTAGAATTAAATTCTTTTCTTTTTCAGAAACTATCTCAATATTTTTTACCTGTTTTGATGGGGCGCTCAGTGCGTGCCAAAGTATGTTGACGTAATGGTCGTGCATTGCGTCAATATCCTCGGTATGAAAGAGGTCTGTTAAAAAATCATAATCTAACATGATAACGCCGTCATTATCGCGTTCATTGAAGTTAATTATGAGGGACTCGTTCTGATGACCGTTGAAATGCCATTTGGAACCCAACTGCAAAGAACCTTCTTGCTGTTCGAATTTAGCGTTTTGATAAGAAAACACGATATCATAAAGTCGGGTCACCTCTCCGAAACGGTTACGCATATCCTGCAGAATATGATCTATGTGATAGCGTTGGTGGCGCAAAACGCTCAGCCAGCACCTGAAGAGCTTCTGAATGAAAGTGGAATATGTATCCTTCGGGTCTACTTTAAAGCGGAAAGGGATAGACGAGACGAACATTCCCAACGTTTTCTTTGCTTCCGCGTTATACCGCCCATGCACGGCCACACCTAACACCGTATCGTCGCTTCCGGTAAGGCGGTTTAAATATAGCATAAAAGAACTCATCAATATTACGAAAACCGACACTTGGGAGTCTTTAGAATATTTTTGTATCGCGTGACACAACTCACTTTTCAGGACATAGCTCTTGCGTACGGCATCAGACCTTATTTCATTGCTTTTACGCGCCTTTATTCCAACATGTTCGGGTATGGTCTCAAATTGTTCACGCCAAAATGTGGCATCTTTTTTATAACGTTCAGAGTTGACATAAACGTTTTCTTCCGCCAAATAAACCAGATAGGACGGTTTTGACATCCTATCTATTACGCCTTTCTGCAGGTTAAAATAATAACGCATGATTTCATTGCCGACCATAATCATACTCCACGCGTCGCTTATCAAATGATGGAGCATAACAAAATAACCACATGTATTCGCATCAATTTTAAGCACCACAAACCTATAGAGATCAGCATTCTCCGCAAAAAGTGGTGTTTTAGTCATATTCATACTCCACGTATAGATATCACTATCGTCTGTAGCAGTAAAATCCTTGACCTCAAGTTTTTTATAGATGTACGGAACTACAAATTGGTGCGGCTTGTTGTCAATCATACAGACATTGATGCGCATAGAATCATTGTGTTCAATCACTAAATTTATAGCCTGCTCCAATAAAGAAAAATCAAGAGGCATTTTTAGGCGCACCGTTGCTGATATCCCTGCAATGTTAGTACCGGAATAGAATTTTTCAGTGTACCATATTCCTTTTTGTGGAATAGAAAGCGGATAACATTGAGGATCTCTTCTCATTTTTTAGTTGTGTCCCCTAAGCGTTTAGCTTCCATACTATAGGTCACCACTATTTCCTTTATGTTAATAATGGTGTTGCTTAAGATTAAATATTTCTCTTTCATCAGTATAATAGTTTGACTTTTTCTAGTTTATAGTGTATTGTGTTGGGTGTTAAAGTTTATGGCGCTTATATCGTTACAAGATAGAGACATAATTGTGAAACACAAACAACAGGTAAATCAGGCAAGAAATCGCAAAATAGCTAATGATCCACAAACAAACTAGGTAGACAAGCAGGGCAACAATACCTAACCATAGGAAACATCACACCCAAACCTAAAAACAGCGGAAGAAAACCAAAAATCACTCTAGCCACCACAATGGAAAAAATCCTCACCAAAAGAGAACAACAACCCGACATAACCATAAACGGATTAATCCATAAATTTCAGTTTTTATACAACACATATCTTTTGATTATTGCACCATAATTAATGAAATCAGAGGTTAACTTTTAATATTTAAGAATAATAAACACAAACTTAGTTGAATATTATTATTTAGAAACAAATTACGAAAATTTGAATAACGTAACCTACATACCTATCAGGACACATGTCTGAATCTAAACTAAAGTACAAAGTGGTCAAAAAATGGTTATTTTTAGATTTTAACCTCAAAAACACGTTTTCACACAAAACATATTCCCCAACTCAGCTGAGCCGAAACCAAAACTAGTTTTATGAAAAGAGAAAAAAATAACACCCTTTACCGTATCTGGTAATAGTGAGGAGTCTTTGTAGTGTTATCTATTCTTGATTTAATTTTCTGTGCGATTTACAAAGAATTTCACTCGTAAAATACTAAAACCTGAAAGTTACGACTTAATTTTATGCTTACATATTTATCGCACATATTTTTGCCTCAATACAAAATAACACAGCAATCAAAAGCATAAATTTTTAGATATTATGCTGTAATACTACCTTGAAGATATAAACCCAAAAAAAACTGGCACAAATAATACTACTACTACCCAAAACCCCTTAATGTAACACAAAAAGGATAGTTAACAAATCTATATCAGACATTGCTCAGGGTTTTTTTGGATATACATATGGTACACTATCTAAAAGAGTTAAAGCAAATAAGCGGGAAGCCCAAACAAGCCCTTTCTGCCCAGTACCAAACATATTAGCATTAGCATCATATCGTTTATTCAAATCAAATAATCCAAATGTGTAACTGCTGTCAGTTAAAACCATAGCAATTCCTAAATCGTCGTTTATAAATAGTTGAAAATCACCCGTATCAACATATTTGCTGAACAAGTCAGGTGCTTCTGTTTCAAGTTTTTCCATAATAATTGGAGTAGCAATTAATTGTATTTTGATTCCTAAATTGAGACGTTCTCTAAAGGCAGAGATATAATCTGGATGATATATGGGGGCGATAGCACGAATAGCTTTTGCAGAATGAATCGCTTCTACGCAATGTGAATGAACAAAATGAAGGTCAGATGGCGTAGCTGTAAGTACAGTCGATCCTGATAAAGCACCAATATCTACCATTAATGTAGGAGGTAGACGTGTTATATCATGGGTTAACCAGAAGTCTTGATAAGAGTCAAGTACAGCCGTAGATGCATAAGACGATTTACAGATTTGTGCTTCAATAAGTCCACGTGAAGTTAACGAACATTTACCATTACGCTTCACAATTAAGTTTAAATCCTCTAATTTCCTTAAATCATGTGAAACAGTAGAGCCACCCTTCCTCTCACCGTCTCCAATCTTCACCTCACTTTCATTTACAAGAGTCCCTAAAGCCTTTTCACCATCAAGTAAACTAAGCAAAATGAATTCCTTTACAGATTTTTTCTTAATAGGAAGAGAACTCATAAACTACATACCTGTTATTTCAAACCACAGTTACATATTTAAATATTAAGTTGAAATTGAAGTCACAATGTCCTTAAGTAAGCAATATTGCTTTAACCACATTATAAGTTAGGCCATAAATGTTTTAGTGTAACACTCACTTGTTTTGTGACCAAATACCAATTTACGTGTTTAACAGAATTATTTCAGCCTTTTCCCAAGTTGACCTACATATTGAGCACCTCAACATCAAACATTTACCCACCCAAACACTAACGCGTCAAAACACTATAACTTTAAGATTAAAATAAATAATCAAATGTACCTAAGTGAAGCTACCAAAAAAAAATAACACCCTTCTAGAATCTCTAAAGCACCCTTATTACTTAAAACAGGAAATTAGGGTTAAATACATTTTTCCATAAAACAAGTTTATCTCTCTTAGCCTGCTCAAAAAATAGGGTAACCTGTGAAAAAGGGTTTATCTTTGGGCTATTATCATAGCGTGAGCTTTATCGTATGGTTCTAGATCCACTACTTCTTTTACGGTAAAACCTCTGCTGCGCAGGATGTTTGCTTCTTGTCTGTAGACTACCTCTGGAGTTAGGGTGACGTCTATGCTTTGAGATTTGCAGGCCAGCATTACCCATCCGGAGGGTTTTAGGAGGGCGTCTGCGTTATCAGCTAAAAGTTTTGCCTGCTCGGGTTGGGCTACATCGCAGTATATTACATCTACTTTTCCAGGTATGAATATGGCGTATTTTTCGGGTTTACGTGCGTCTTCAAGGAAGGGGGAAATATTTGCTCTGTATGCAGCTACATTATTTACTAGGTCACGTAGGGAGCGGGAGGCAAATTCTACACAGTAAACATGACCAGCTTCGCCTACAATATCAGATATATGACTAGGAGTTGTGCCAGACGCGGCGCCTAAATAGAGAACTTGAGAATTAGGCTCTATAGGCACATTCTGCACGCCTTTAATTATACCGCCGGCAAGTTTACTACGGAAAGCATCCCAAATACGATACTCTACATTTTTAACATGAATTAACCGCTCACCATAAACAGTTAAACTAGGAGTTAAATTACGAGTGGCAAGACGCTGAGCCCCACCCTCTAACATGGCCTGATAAATCTCTTTAAACTGAGGATGAGGACGAATTTTAATATGCACGCTACTCGCGTCTCCGACGCTCACCACCACCACCACTACTGCTGCTGCCACTACCGCTACCACTAAATCGTCTCCGACGCTCACCACCACCGCCTCCGAATCGGTTTCGCCGCTCACCACCACCACTACCGCCAAATCGGTTTCGCCGCTCACCACCACCACTACCACCGCCGCCATCGCTGCCACTACTTTTACCACCACCATCGTTATGGCCACGGAATTTACCACTACCACCATCGTCACTATGGGACTTACCACTATTGCTACTACCGCCACTGCCACCACTACTGCTATTGTCACTACTGCCACTGACACTGGTACTGTTAACGGTATTACTGTCGCTGTTGGTGCGGAATTTACCACTGCCACCATCGTCGCCATAGAACTTTTTGTCGTCTCTACGGAATCGATCGCCACCACCATCGCCACTGCGACCCCTATCGCCACCGTCACCACCACTGCTACGGTTACGGTTACGATCACCACCACCACCGCCACCATAGTTACCTCTTCGACCACCACCGCCTCCGAATCGACCCCGACGCTCACCACCACCGCCTCCGAATCGACCCCGACGCTCACCACCACCGCCACGGTTGAATCGTGGTTCACGGTCACGGTGTTCTTCTCTAGGTTTAGGCTCTTTTGGAGGAGGCGCGTCTTTGTATTTTTCATAAATCTCGTCAAGACGCTTATTAATTTCAGCTTTTAGTCGATCACCAATAAAGTTCCCGCCAAAAGCATCAGCCCTTGCAGCTATAGAAAGCTTACCAGCTATAACACGCGCAATTTTTCCTCTCTGCCAACGCTTTGCATCATGCAACAAAGTATGTTGAAAAATTAAGCCATGCTTAGGAGGCCTAGCACCTGTCTTTAATGATCGAAACAGAGCCTTTTCAGCACCTAAAACTTGAATAGTACTAGCAGGACGCATAGCCAAATTCTGCAAACTACCCGCCATAGCAATTAAACGAGCACCCAAAAGAGCACCCGCAACCGCCTTAACATTTGGCGCAAGCTCCTCCATGGAATTATCAACATAGGATTCCATGTTCTTACGCAACTCATACAAATTAAGAACATCACGACTAAGACATTGAATTTGCTTCAAATCAACCTCAGAAACATCAGCACCCATAGAAGACTGCGCAGTCTTTGCCACCAACTCAGAACGCTCCTTAGGAAGCCCCTCAGCCACCACAGTATCAAAAGTATAATTATCCCTATCACCCAAATTCAAAACCAAACGAGCATAAGTCTCATGCTTCTCAATTAAACGATCCATCTCAGGAAAATAAACACCATACCACTCACGCAAACGAGCCATAAACAAATTAACCGATCTATCCAAATCATCCAAAGTCTGAATAGCCTGACCAACAATTAAATCACGCTTCTCAGAAGCCCCCTTAATACGCAACTTTGCCAACTCTAAACTAACATTACGATTCCAAAGAGCCAACTCTTGCTCATCATCAACAAAATATAAAGAAAGAGCCACCTCACTCATCCTACCACGCAACGCCTCAGCCTCAACAGAAGAAGCAACAGCCACCTTTAAATTATCATTACTCTTTTGAACCTCAGATGCAATACTAGCATTCTCAAACACAAATACGTCATAACCAACATCACAAAGCAAAGACACTAAAGAAAAAAACTCATCAGACGGTTTACCTGACTCAATTTTAAGCAAACACTTCGCAGCTGCCTGAGGCTTTTTAGAAAACAAAACCTTCTCAACTAAATGGTTCTCTTCACCAAAAGCGGCAACGCCAAACGGATAATGAATTACAAACGCTTTCATCACTAAGCCTCATATAAACAACTAAAACAACACTAAGACCTAATAAATAGTTTTGTCACCAAAACACTAAACATTGAACAAACAAAAACAAAAACGCTACACCCCACAGATTCAAACTCCAACAGTCAATCAAGCACCAAACCACAAACTTAGCTAAACTACCAACCTAAACCAATGAATAAGTACGTAAAAACCATAAACTTTTCCAACCACACATAATTTCAAACGTTCTAAAACCAGTTTGTACACCCTAAACGTTTAATGTTGTACTACATCAATAACTTAAGCGTGTTTGGTAAATAGTGTGCACGGTTGTGATAAAGTTTTTATTAGTTAAACGTGATACAATGCTTGTTCAAGGATTGAAACACTATGGCAAAACCAATACCTATTCCTGTATTGTTTGATGAGGATGCTGACGCTTTTGATAAATGGGCAGCAGAACCTTTAACGCCTTCGGAACAGGAGTTTATCAAGCAGAGTCTTATGGCTTGTAAAAAAACTTCAGTAAAGAGTAAGAAATAGTTTATGTCTTCTAAGCGTAATTGGACTATTAACGATTTTGTTATAAAAATAGTTGATAGTGATACAAAGATTCCCAAGTTTAGCTGTGGCGAACATGATGATTTAGGTTTGAATGATTTTCTTTTGAATGATGCTAAAACGTTTTACCGTTCAGGTATGGGCGTTACTCATTTGTTTTATTTACGTGGAACAAGGAAACTTGTTGGTTATGTTACGTTGGCCATGGGTTCTATTTTTAAGGTGAAAAATGTGGAAAAAAGTGTTAAAGGTTCTGATGTTAAGCCTGTTGATCCTGCGTTGCTTTTGGGGCGTTTGGCTGTTGCTGAAAAAATGCAAGGTCAAGGACTTGGCACTTTTTTTATTAAATATTGTGTTGGTATTGCTGTTTTTTTGTCTAAAAGTAGTGTTGGTTGTCGGTTTGTTACTTTAGCTACTAAGAAGGGGTATAGGGTAGATTTTTATGTTAAACGTCGTTTTAAACCGATTAAGTCACGTCTTGGTGATGATTATCAGATGATGTGTTTAAAGTTGCCACCTAATGTGTAGGAAGTGTTTTTTACCTTTAGGATTTCTTTTTCTTAGTGCATTAACACGTATTTTCTATTGTGTGACTGTGTGAAGCAAACTCTACTTTCTATTTTTGTCGTTGGCCAAGTAATCAAGTATTCTAAATTGACTGTAAATGTTAGGTATGTGTAATGTAGGCATTATTCGAATATTTTTGGGTCATATTTGGGTTTGATTAGTATGTTGTTTTTGTCTTTTATGTATTCGTTGTATACATTTTTCCATGTGTCAAAGGAGTATTCTTCCACTGATACAGATATGTATTCTTTTGGTTTATCCATTGTTTTGTTTATAACATCAGCAATCTGTTCAGCGGCTTGTTGAAGCTGTTTTTGAGAGGGGCCACTAATAGTTTTTATTACAATATGCGGCATATCAAATTCTCCACATACCTAAACAGACAGTATGTATTCAGCTCTCAGGGAAAATGTCGTTAGAATTTAAATTTTAATGCTGTTTTTACTCAACAAACATGGTTGTATACACAGATTCGTGTATAGTCACTCTAATAAAAACACACAAGCTGAATACATACAACAGACACATCGTATAAAAAGCATAACAAACCTAAAGCTACTTTTCTTTTCCAAAAATAATACACGCGCCTAACACCTTCTGAAAATGCAGACAACCCCATAAATTGCCATGTTATTGACCTACTTTAAAAGTTATCATTTACTATATAGTAGACTGTCCAGCCGCCGAGTAGACAAGTTTGGTTTTCAAGTTGGCAAAGATTGCCTGCATTTGTTGTTGCAAAGTGAAGATGGCATTTTAGTTACTATGGTTACAGATTTACCTAAATGCGCCTACTGAGGGAAAAAATAAAATCAGCATACAGAACCTTTTGATAGCTCTTTACTGTTGTTTTTGTAGCTATACCCAACATGTGTAACCTGTTTTTGTCGTTTGCTGGTGAAGTTGAATTTTTATTATTGTCCTTTTTTCACTGTTTGCACATGTAATGGCACGAAATTTGTGGTTTTCAATAATTTATGGATACATTCAAAAGAGTAACTTCAGCTACTATACGGTTAGAGATTAAAGAGGAAGAGAGCACAAATGACTAAGTTAGATGCCACTGAATATGAATCCTTTGAAACTATTAAGCAAACCACTGATAGTGGTGTAGAGTTTTGGTTTGCAAGGGATTTGCAGAGCGTTTTGCGGTATACGCAGTGGCGTAATTTTCACAAGGTCATTGATAGAGCTATGCTTGCGTGTAAGAACAGTGGATTTGCTGTTAGGGATCATTTTGCTAACATCAGCAAAACGATACAGATGCCTAAAACTGCAGAGAAGCAGGTTATTGACTATAAACTTACTAGGTATGCGTGTTATCTTATTGTTCAGAATGGTGATCCGCGTAAAGAAATTATTGCGTTGGGTCAAACATATTTTGCCATCCAAACGCGGCGACAGGAATTAGCTGATACTTTTAATCAGCTGGATGAGAATATAGCAACTTGATTTTACATTGATAGTTTATATATCTTGGTTGTGTAGGTTTCTTCAGGCAGTTGTTTGATGTGAGGGCAACAGACGATAAAACAAGAGAAAACATTATCTTAGCAATGC